>Ga0209230_10001303_pt1 | contig 10013 bp, 18 predicted proteins | sample LakOntMetagenome_FD_187467 | JGI IMG/M metagenome (GOLD analysis project Ga0209230, IMG submission 187467) | Freshwater and sediment microbial communities from Lake Ontario - Sta 18 epilimnion Metagenome (SPAdes) (version 2) | ecosystem: Environmental > Aquatic > Freshwater > Lentic | place... | reverse complement strand
TGCTGGGACTTTATCTACTAGTGCTGCATCATAAAACGCAAATGCACTGTCGCTGTGTTGCGTAATTTTTAAAATTTGATCTGCTGATAATTTAGAATTAATTAATACTGGAACTAGGCCGGCTCGCCTAATACCAAAGTAAGTAACAATGTAGTTAAACGAATTACTTGCTACGATTGCAACCCTAGTAGCAGGAGCAAAGTTTTTTTTGGCAAGGCCTGATACTACTTGTTCTATAGTTTGATCAAGTTGAAAAAAAGTATAAAACTTAGCCTTTCCCGAACTAAGATCTATTAGCGCGGTATTGAATAATTTACTCTCGTCAACTATCTTAGGAAAGTTAGTTAAGTCCTTTAACATCTTAAACGCCTCTATATCTACGTTTTGATCTAAGATAATGCCTAACCACATCAGCTTTGGTATTAGTCATCATTCCAGTTTCGTCATCATAATCTACTACTAGACGTTCATGCATAGCAGTAGCTGGGTTCATTGTCTTACCCCCATTTAGATGTGCATTAATTAAGTCTTGCATCTGTCTTGATATCTGCTCCGCCTTGGTAAGTGATAGGCCAGTTTCTGTTACCCAATACACTACGGAGTTACCGACTCCTAAGCTCGGTTTAACTTGGTATCCAAACTTTGCAGGGTCTTGTGCAATGCGACTGACATTTCGTTTTTTAGATGTATGGATGTTTAGTTCCCTAATTCTAACATTAGATGTAACTGTCGGATTGTCAATAAACCACTGTGTAGTTTCTCTAGCTGACTCTTCAGTGTCAGCTGGTAAGCCAATAATAATATTAACTTGAAACAGGTGCGTTGGATATCTCTCACGGAGGTTAATTAAGAACTCTTTTAGCTTTTCTGGATTTGCACCTTTGCCTACAGCTTTACCGCTGGCTTTGTTAAAAGTCTCAATTCCAAACGTAAATGAGGTCCAACCAATTTCTCCAATCATATCAACCATATCAGGATTTGCACGTAGTAAGTCTAATCGGGCATAGCTCCAGAATTCAAACGGGATACCAGTTTCTTCACGGATCTCTTTAATGATTTGCATCTTGTCAATGGTGTCGTTAAATGTATCATCAACAAATAAAAATTTTGTAGATTTATATTTTGTATAACGATCAACAATATCCTTCTTAATACTTTCTTTGCTTCTGATGTAGGTTCCTGGCTTCTTACCTAAATGTCCAAAACTACAAAATGCACAATGGAAAATACAACCCCTGGCAATCTCAATAGGGAAAACATCGTTCTCCAACAAGAAATCATTGTCGGCATATTCAGTGTCAATAGTGTTAAGGTCAATATCTTTATAATGGATATCGCAGTCAACAACTTTAACGCCCTTATCGTTTAATTCAAACTTTAATTCTTCGCCTTTAGTTATATGATTGTGAATTGCTAATACACCCATGTCTGCATATCCTTCACACAATATATCAACTTTTCTGCTGTCACAATATTGTTTAACACTATCAGTAGTTGGACCGCCAACTACAATTGTGCCCTTGCGATTTCTAATATAGTTTACTAGTCGGTTTTCAAAATCCATTGACAGTAAGGTATAGTGACCTTCATACTCTGCTTGATTTCCTTGACCGGGTGCTTGATTCAATCTTAACTTTTGAAAAGCTTCTTTGAACTTTCCGCTAAACCCCCACCACTCAACATTTGGAATTTTATCCAAATATCTAAATAATAAATCGGGGTCGGGTGTATCTATAATTTTGGCAGTTTCCCATTTAGACAGAAAGTCGATTACTTCTACTTCATGCCCTGCTCGACGAAGTGCTGTTGCAATTCTGTAGGCACCGACACTTCGGTTTGGATACTGTGGACTATCGTTAAATATTACAATCATTTTTGGCTCATAAGTTTTGGCAAATGCCGTTGTGTAGTCATATTTATAATTGCAAATTTCTAGCCAAATATTCTTGACCTATTAAATAAATGATGTTATACTTACTACGCAGACGTGAGCGGAACTTGGTAGACCTCCTCCCTTCGGGGAGGGAACAGGCCTAGCCCTTAGGGCGGCTTTGTAGGTTCGAATCCTACCGTCTGCACCATTTTAGGCAACCTTGAAAGGCACATGATGAAGGCAATCTTAGTAGCAGTTTTAGCAAGTATGTCATTTACTGTATTTGCATATGATGACAATCCAAAAGCACCTGTTAGAATTACTAGTCCTAACAAAACAATGACTGTGAGTTTTAGATTTGAAAATAATCCTACCCAAGCATGTGAAAGAGAGAGTCGCCGCGTTGGCAACGGTGGTTTCGGTTTTGCCGTCCAAGGCTGTAGTTTTTGGACTGATACTAGTTGCACTATTATTGTTGGTAAAACTACTACCCAACATACACTAGGACACGAGATCCTACATTGCATTAGCGGAAGTTGGCATGACTAAGAAAGTAGCATCGAGCCCTGAAAGATACACTTTTCAAAAGGAAAATTATATCAAGCGCCAAGAAGAACAAGGGTTAGAACCTCTTGAAGAATATATAGAACTGTTCAAAACTTGGAAACAACAAGATGCAGCTAATCTTGTAGATCCTAAGTGGCAAAAGAACAATATGGAATACGATTTGCGTAGTTCAGAAGATCTATGCAATAAAGTTAAAGCTAGCAATAGTTATGCTCAAAACTTGTATGCTGCCATGTGTAACCAAGAATGGCAAAGCAGAGAGTTTTGGCAAGAGATGAAAGGTGAAACTTGGGGTTGCAGTTGGCGTAGTTCCGGCGGTATAATTGCTAACATGCGTGAACAAGGCGACTATATGGATTGGTATTGTAGTGGCATGGGCGGTGTTGCTACATACGATTTAAAGGAGGGCGAAGAATACATGGCCCGACAGAAGTATGTCCCAGAAGGCCAAGTTACAGAAGAAGTTGAGTTAGATTTAAACAAGCTGGGCTGGCGACCAGTTCCTAGTAGCGATACCCTTGATGATTAAGTAAATACATTATGAAAACAACTTATCTAGTTGAAGAACTATTTGAAGACATTGAAGGCGACCCCGACAATGTCATATTTAAGATCCCACCTGAAATTTGTGAAGCACAAGGTTGGAAAGAAGGCGATACCTTACATATCGAAGCTACTGATGGTCAAATGATTATCAAAAAAGTATGAGCAAGCAAGATTTAATTGAACTAACGGGCAAAGTTGAAGAAGTATTGCCTGGCAATATGTTTAGAGTTAAAGTAGACGGACAGCCGCATGTGTTGCTATGCTACATGGGTGGCAAATTAAAACAACATAAGATTAAAGTTATCTTAGGTGATAACGTTAGAGTAGAAGTAAGCCCATATGATCTAACCAAAGGTCGCGTAACTTATAGGTTATAAAATGAACTCAGTAATGGAAATAGTTGGACAAGTTTGCAAAACAGTTAAAGCCTGTAGCAAACCTACAATAAGTTTTCAGAGTTTGTTGACTAAGACCCGCAAAGAGTTTCGTAAACAACATATCGATTTAAAACTTAGATCTGTGCGATCTAATAAAATGAATACTGAAGAGTTTTATGTCAACGCATATTACGATCCAGAAGATGATAGAAATAAAGAAACTGCTATAGAAGTTATTATCCACCATAACTTTCCCAAAGAGCGCGAGTGGGATCAAATGCATGTTAGTGAACTTTTAATACAGATATTTGATGCAGTAGTGCATGAAGTCAAACACCAACGACAAAGCAGAAAACGTGCATATCATACATATTGGGACAGCACTGGCAACATCTATCGATACCTAGGTGACCCGGATGAAATAGATGCGTATGCACTAAGCATTGCTATTGAGCTGTGCAGAGTTTTGGGCAAAGGGCGGGCCTTAAGATACATGCCAATGTTTACAAGTTTGAGCAGACTTAAAGTTGGGGGTAATTATGTTAGCCCAAATTTGCTAGAATATGTAACTCATTTTGACAATGTTAATAATAGGGTGTTAAGAACACTAGCCAAAAAAATATATATTCGACTACAAAAGGTTGACGAAGATTCAATTTTCATGTAAAATACAAGTATAAAGTTAATTATTTGGATCTAAAGATGGCTACTGTCGAAGTTAAAAAATTTCCGCTACAACAGGTGCTAGAATTAGCCTGTGCGGCACAACGATCCAATAACGACTATATCAAGATGGTTGAGCCCGTAGTTGCAGCCGACGGTGTAACTGTAGCATACAAACATGCCAATCGGACATTAATGCTAGTTGCGCTTGGTGAAGACAAGACGACCTACGCAGATCCAAAAACAATGCCTCGGCTGATCTCTACAAATTTAGATGACAGAGAATTGGCAACAGAAATTCAAAAGTTTTATAGACGACTAATGTTTGCAGCCATACAAGGCGACAATGAATTTCAAACAGAAGTTAATGCATTACTCAATGCCACGGAAGTCCCTGTTAACCGATTTGGATTTATTGCCTGCTTGCCTAGCACATACAAACGTGACTATGCTAACAACCAATTTGAAAAACGTGTTACCGCTATTGACCGTGAACACATTGCACCCATTGGTGCAGAACTAGGTGATTTAGATTGCGAAATCATTAGTTCAAAACGCTCGAAGAACTTTGATGCTTACAACATTGATGCTATAATAGACAACAAGATGGTCAGTTGGATGAGTAAGATAGATTTAAAATTAGGCCCTTGCGTAATAATCAAAGGCAAGGTGAAAGATCAATCTAGTCACTGGAAACACCCAGACGTCCCGGTAACTAGATTAAACTACGTAAAGGCAGCACAATAATGGCAGGCACGGCAAAATCAGTTTATTTGACTATAAACAAAAAAGGGTCGTTTAAAACGGAGTTTACTAAGGTATTCTTTGACGCTAAGTCTTATAACGAATATATTAAGACTGACGAGTTCAAAGCCAAATGGCCAACTGAAGAATACTCAGTTGTGAAGGAGACTTATTAAAATGAGCGATGATAACGAATTTAAAGACTACGAGGCGTTCGCTAAACAGATGGAAGAGCGTTTTCCAAAAATGTATAGCGGCAAATACGGCGGGTTTGCCGTAGGTAAGGGATGGTATCCAATTATTGAAAAGCTAAGTGCTAACATTCAACAGCATATCGATTGGAAAAATAAAGGGTTCGATGTTGTAGTTCCGCAGGTGTATGTAGAACAAATTAAAGAAAAGTTTGGCGGTTTGCGTTTTTACTACGAAGGTGGCGATGAGAATGTTGCTGGTATGGTGCGTATGGCAGAAGCCTGGGCTGACATTGCTTGCGAAGAGTGTGGCGGCATAGGCAAGCGCAGAGGTGGTGGTTGGGTTAGGACATTATGCGACAAGCATGAACAAGAACGCAATGATCGTATCGAAGAACAAGCAAGAAAGGATGGCTTAGAGCTATGATTACTTTAAAAGACTTTTTGGAAGCTATTGACTATAAGATTACTGAAGGCAGTGAATACGGCTGGAACTGCTACGGTGAACATACTCATCGAGTTGAGCGCCAAGTTGGCGACCATACTGGTAATACCCTTACCTGTGTGTTTGATACTAAAGATCATTTTGTTTATGAACTAGAAGCATGGGATAACCAAAACGATCGCATCTATCGTTGGATTAACCCCGACTACATTAAGGCCTACAAGAAGGCATGTAAGAAGCACGATGTTGATTTTAAGAATGCATGTGATCGGGCAGACTATATTGATTTGGATGTAGAAGAAGACATTTTGGGTAAGATTCACGCTATTGCCAATATGGAAGATTATGATACCCGCATAATTGTTCCGGTTGACTTTAGTGACGAAGATCTGTTACAATACATGAAGCTAGCGCACAGTATGGATATTACATTCAACGAGCTAGTAGAGCAGGCATTGAAAAATGCTATCGACGAAGTTAGTGCCGGACGTCTTACAAAAGAAGACGCCCGAGCATTTATAGCAGAAAGAGATCATGAAGATCAAATTAGTTAGTGATTTACATTTGGAATTTTCGGATTGTTTTGTCAACAATAACGAAGGTGCCGATGTATTGATTTTAGGTGGCGACATTATGGTTGCCCAGGATCTACACGACCACATGGCTGCAGACTTTAATCCCTACAGCAATGGTGCGTTAGCAGATCTTAGCCGTAAGATGCAACGAGTTGCTCGCTTCCGGGATTTCTTAAAGCGTTGCAGTTTCCAGTTTAAAGACGTTATCTACGTTGCTGGCAATCATGAGTTTTATCATGGTAAGTTCTACGCTGGTATCGACTACTTGCGTGACGAGTGCTCTAAGTATCCTAACGTCCACTTCTTAGAGTGCGACACTAAAGTTATTGATGATGTAACATTCATTGGCGCTACCCTGTGGACTGACATGAACAAGGGCGACCCTTTGACCATGCATGCCATTGAAGGTATGATGAACGACTTCCGTATCATCCGCAATGACAAGCGTAACTATGCCGCAATGAGTGCTAGAGATGTTGTCGGACGTCATGCTAGGACTTTGCAATACTTTAGAACGGTGTTGGCTGAACAACATGACAAAAAGTTTGTTGTTGTTGGACATCACAGCCCCAGCTTTCAAAGTGTGCATGAGAGTTACAAAGATGAGCAGCTGATGAACGGTGGCTATCACAGTGACTTGAGTGAGTTTATTTTGGATCACCCACAGATCAAACTGTGGACACACGGTCACACCCATCATCCGTTTGACTACATGATTGGTGAGACTCGTATTGTTTGTAATCCACGTGGTTACGAAAACGATGGTTACAGCGAGCAAACTGGCTGGAACCCAAACTTAATTTTGGAGGTTTAATATGTTAGTAGGTGAAAATGTAGAGTTCGTTCAGGACGAACAAGTTAGTGTTAGGTCAGTGCCTGAGATGCTTAGAGCCACTGGTCTTAACACCGCAGAGTTTATGCAACAAGTTGCCGCACATGTTGAATTTCTAGAAATGGAAGTGGTTCGACTGCAAGAACGTGTTACACAATTAGAGGCTGAACATGCAAGTAAGTAACTTCACTGAAAAGGATATGGCAAAGTTTAAGCCTTGGCTTAGAGGTATGCTAGCCATGGGTGAAGTTACTGTAACTTTTACAAAGAAGGACGGGACTGAACGAATTATGCTTTGCACAACCTGTTCAGATCTTGTCCCCCAGGAAGTAATTGCAGAAGATGCTGCGCCCAAGCGTGAAAAGAAAGTAAACGAGGATGTTATGCCCGTTTACGATTTGGAGTCTAAACATTGGAAAAGTTTCCGATGGGATAGTATTAAGAACATAAAGATTACTATCGGAGAAGAATTTGAGCACGATAACGAGACACAGTGAAACCTGCACAGTTATACAGGAAGCTACTAAACGAAAAGTAGAAGCAGCCGTTATGAATTTTAACGAAGGACGTAATCTTACCGTTGTTATGAACAAGAGTGTTAAGCTCTTGATGAATTGGAATGGTAGTGTCTATGAAGGTCGAATGGCAGGAATGGATTTTATTAGCAATGGCCCAAATCTCAGCAAAACCCAAACTAGTAGCCGAGGATGAGTCCACATTTCTCGTTCGCTGGTCGGACGATAATTTAGATTGGGTAGTCGATGTTTCCGGCTATGATAAAAGAACCTTTTGGGAAGTGTTAAAAGGTAACGAGCCAAATAACTTGATTTCTGGCTTTAGAAATGCTATAATAAATGCACAAAACGTAAAAGCGTTTGAAGTTTACTCAATAACAGTTAATGGCGTTACCGCAAGAGAATTTGCCAAATTGTTTAAAGATGATCCTGCAAATGCCAAGCTACTAATTAAAGACCGCGGGCGACCGCTTTATCAGAAAGAATCATTATGAAAATCGGTTTAAGCTATAGTCGTTGTGTAAGAGACATTATTGAAGGCAAAGTTGACATTGACGATGTGCTGTTGCTAATAACTCGAACAGACTTTGATCCACGCGATGCGGATCAATGGAACAGTATTTGGGTCGGCTACGGCGGTGGCAATGGCGGCCGCATGAGTATCCACAGCAATCCAGAATGGTCTAACTACTCAGCTGAAGATGAAGACCGATTCCGTAGTGTCAGCATTGAACTATGGGAAAGTGGCAAACTACACCAGCCTCGCAAGTTCGGAGCACATCCACAACGCCTACCATACATCTGGGTAGAGACCATTTTGCCAAGCGAAGAGCTCGATGCCAATCCTGCACTTAAAATGGCGTGGGATAAGTTTCAAACACTTGCCCAACTAACTTCAACGGAACTTCTAGAAAGACACGGATGAAACTTGCCCTAGTTGCGCTGGCATTAGTGCTAGCAGGATGCAGTGATCGCGGAGATAGAGAATATACTCCAACGGTAATGACTTATCAGCAACTAGTGGACTATCCGGTTAGTTGCGAGCTTGCTAATAAACAACTTTCAGAACTCAAACATCTCCAAGTTCAAAAAGGCTTTAATCCGGACCCTGACAAACTCAGCGAAGACGACCGTATTTTTAATAGCCGCCTTAAGGCTACAATTTGGTGGTATGCTTACAGGTGTGAAAAATGAAACAGTATCTTTCTATCCTAGTCCTACTAGCATGTTCTCCTGCATTTGCTAATTGTAAACAGACATCAGCATCAATTGAGCGCGAAGGAATTGTTGCAAACGAGACTCTCACAGTATGCAAGGAAGGTGCTGTCGATTTTCCTAAGATCAAAAAGGGCGATGTTATTTTGGAAACCGAAGTAAACAAGTCTCGAGTTAAAGTTGAGCCAGATGGATACTTCACATACCAAAATAGTCGTTGCAGATTGTTTATGGAAAACCAAACGTTCAACGGCAAGCTACGTGTCTATAATGGTGTCATTTGTCAAATTGATAATAGTGATACCAATTGGCTAGTAGTGGACAAATGGTAAGCCAAACATCATTGACAATTACCTGCCATTAGTTTATAATATACACATGTTCAACACACACAGAGGCACATTATGAAGGCATTTATTTTAGGCACTATCTTTGGACTAGTTCTAGCTACTGTTGGGTTTTCCGGCATTGCTAAGATTATGGACAAGGGCGTAGACACAGTTAAAACACAAAGCCAGGAGTTGGCAAAATGAAACTTTTTGTAGCACTTATCTTGGCCAGTAACTTGGCCGCATGTTCAACCGTTTCGGGTATTGGTAAAGACATTTCGTCAACCGCCGAATGGACTAAGGAAAAAATGAAATGAAAAAAACTCTATTGCTAATCCCTATCGTTGCTATGTTGGCTGCTTGTGGCTCTACAGACCCGTATACTAAACGGGCCGATGCCGAGCGTGGACGTCAAGAACGTCAAGTAGAACGTGTTATCGACAAAGCGCCTAAATGGATGCTAGAAGTCCCTACTAGTAAGAGTGCAGTATATTCTGCAGGAACTGGTTCTGCTAGTGACTTCTCAATGGCATTTAAAATTGCCCGACAAGATGCCTATGATAAAATTTGTATGACTGCTGGCGGAACTGCCAGTCAGCGTATGAAGACTTATAAAACAGAATCAGCTACTCTAAGTGAATCGGTATCGCGATCTTCATGTAAGGAAGTTGACATTACTGGTGTTGAAGTGTCTGAAAAGAAAATCATTACAGAAGGCAACAAATACCGTGCGTATGTATTGCTAGCTCTACCAACCGGCGATGCTAATGTGTTGCGCAGAGCAAAAGAAAATCAAAAGGTTCAGGAGTTGGCTGCAAAGCGTTCTACTGAAGCTTTTAAAGAACTTGAATAATAAGGAAACAAATGACACGACTAATCCCTACGGTTATTGAATCAGAACCAAAAGGTGAACGGGCTTACGACATTTATAGTCGTTTGCTCAAGGACCGAATTGTAATGCTAGATTCGGATGTTAACGAGCATACTTCTAGTGTGATTGTTGCACAGTTGCTCTTTTTGGAGAGTCAAGGTAATGAAGACATTACTTTCTTTATCAATAGCCCTGGGGGCTCCGTTACTGCTGGCCTTGCTATTTACGATACCATGCAATTTATTAGACCCGACGTCGCCACATACGTTA
>Ga0209230_10001299_pt1 | contig 10029 bp, 5 predicted proteins | sample LakOntMetagenome_FD_187467 | JGI IMG/M metagenome (GOLD analysis project Ga0209230, IMG submission 187467) | Freshwater and sediment microbial communities from Lake Ontario - Sta 18 epilimnion Metagenome (SPAdes) (version 2) | ecosystem: Environmental > Aquatic > Freshwater > Lentic | place... | reverse complement strand
TACTGGGTCGCGCGGACCGGCGACAGCCCCGTCGCGAACCGCATCAACCTGCGGCGCTGGAAGCTCATGGCGACCGAAGTGTACGACGCGCTCTAGGCGGCGCCCGCCGCTCCCGCCGCCGCCGCGAGCAGCTCGCGCGCCTGCGCGTCGCTGAAGTAAGGCCGGTTCCAGCCGTGGTGCGCGATCGGCGCCGGCGCCGGCGCCGGCGCGGGCCGCTCGGCCTCCACGCTGAACTCGCCGCGCTCCGACGGCGGCGGCAGCGCGGCCCCGATGATCGCGCACGCGTGCGTGTAGTATATGTCCTCAAAGCGCCGCGATTCGGCGATCGGCGCAGCGCCGGCACCGGCGTCGCCCGCACCCGCGCGCCAGGCGTCAATATCGTCCCAGCGCACGCGCGCGAGGCACTGCAGCATCGTCTCTCGGCGCCGCAGCGAGAAGCCGCCCTGGATCCCGCCGACGCCGCCGGGCGCGACCTCGGCCGGGTTGTAGTAATTCGCCCCGACGTAATCGTAGCGCTGCCAGCGCGCGAGCGTCGCGCCCGCGAGCGGCCGAAACATCACGCAGTCGGTCTGGAAGATCAGGATCCACGGTTCTTTTTGCGATTCCCAGAAGCCAGAGCTCATGAGCAGCTCGCTATAAGACAACTGGGTCAAATCGGCGACGCCGGCGGCGAGCGCGCGGACCTCCAGCGGCCCGGGGATTCCGCGCAGCTCAGCGAGCGCGTGGGCGACGTTCCCGTGGCTCGTCCAGAGCCGGATCGGCCACGCCGGCGGCAGCATGGCCCGATGGTTCGCGACGACCGCGCGCAACGCAGGGTGCCGCCGAGGCTCAACGATGACGGCCGCGCCCTCCGCGACCGCCGCCGCAGCCGCCGCAGCCGCCGCGGCGTCGGCCGCGTCCGCGAACGTCTTCAAGTAGCCGGCGAATACCGCCGTCATCGCTGCACAACCCGCTCAACCCGCGACCGACGCGCAACCCGCAGCACAACCGCCGAGCTACCGAGAGCCTATTCTGTACTCTTTAAGTAGACGAGACGCGAAGCGGAGTCGCGCAGCGCGGCACAGCGCCATGTCGTCCGCATCCGTCGCCAAGATCAAGCGGTTCACCGAGCAGAAGTGCCGGGAGTGGGCGGAGAACCCGACGGTAAACCCGGCGACCGGCCGCGCGATTGAGGTCGGCAAGGGAGTATACAACGCCATCGCCGAGCGCTGCAAGAACGCTTTCGGCATTGAGGCAGGGAGTAACCTCGCCGACGAGACTCCGCTGGCCCGCAGCCGCCGCCTGCTGCCGAAGAAGGTCGGCGACTGGACGGTGCCGCGGACCACCGAGGCCTGGCGGTCCTCCGATGTCCGCATGCGCGCGACCATTCTCACCAGGGCCGTGCGCAAGTTTGGCTTCATCACCGATCGTTACGCCGAAGACGCCGCGGCCTTTAGTAAAATCGGCAAGCTCCTCCTGGACGCGGAGGTCATCCCCGAGGAGGAGCGCGACCTAGCGACTATCTTCATAACGACCCTCACGAACGCGATGACACCGCTGAGCAAGATCCGCGAGGACATCGCCATCCCGCGCACGATCGCCGAGTACAAGCTGCTGATTGAGAGGGTGACGGCCGACCTCCTCGTCGGACGCACGCCGAGCATGAACATCCGCGTCATGCGCGGCGGCATTGAGGTAGCGCAGTTCAACCGGTTCGTCGCCGAAGGCCAAGTAACCCTGGGCCCCGAAGACGCCCAGGTGGACGAGATGCTCATCGCTCTGGAGGCCCTTGACACCGAGATCGTCATGCAGCAAGTGAGCCAAGCGACCGCGGCAGCGAGCGACGCCGACGCGTACGCGATTCCCGAGTCGCGCGAGCGCTCGCTGCCCGAGTCCATCAGCCAGCGCCGCGTGAAGACGATGAAGCCCAAGAAGAACCCGGCCGACGCCGACGAGTACTACCCGTGGTCGGCGACCGAAGAAGGCGCCCCGACGGACCGCTCGCGCTTCCGCTCTCACGCAAAGCTCTCGGTCGTCAGCCCCGGCCCGGTCGTCTCGCCCGCCGCAGCGCCGCTCGCCCCGCTGGATCCGAGGAAGCGCACCGAGCTGCTCGCCGAGCTCCGCGGAGCCTGCACGATCATGAAGGACATGATCAGCCAGAAGCGCTTTGACCGCATGAACAAGAAAGCTCTGCAGCTCGTCGTGCGCCTCGGCGCCAAGCGCGGCCAGGAGCGCTGCTACTACGTCCGCGGGATCTACACGGTCTTGGCGAACGCGACCAAAACCGGTCGGCAGTTCGCCGATCCGCTCACTCGCGAGCGCGTGACCGACGAAGAGAAGGACGACATCATACTCAAGATCCGCCACCTGCAGCCGAAAGCGCGCGACCCGCGCGACCACGTGATCGCGCGCGACCCGAAGCTCTCTCTGGTCATTCAGCAAGTAGAAATACCGGTCCGCAACACGCAGACGAACACGATCACCGGGCACGTCGGGTTCTACGAGCTAAAGGTGAAGCGCACGCTCGGCCCGCGCACGTACTCCGTCTTTAACCTTGGAATGATCCCGGCGGACGTTGAGCTCGGTGACGTGAACGGCGACGCGGACCGCACGTCGGCCGCGGTCATCGGCAACATCCGCAGGCTCTTTGACGAGGGCAAGCTGCTCGCTGCCAACTTCGCCCCGTACAGGTGCTGCAGCATCCACCTGAGGAAGCCGCTGAGTTACTGGACCACGCGCAGCGGCACGAGCCCGCTGCGCAACAATATCAACATGCGGCTCTGGAACCTCATGGCGACCGAGGTCAACGAGGCGCTGTATTAAGCAGCGCCGCACCGCGCGCCGCGGACCGCAGGGGATATAAGGACACCGCGCGTATGAGGCTTAAGCCGAGCGCCGCCGCACCGCGCCGCGCCGCGCGCCCGAAAACCGCGCGCGGAGTGTAGGGAGCGACGATGGCCGCCCCGAAGACGCGCCTGCGCGTGCTGCTCTACAACGTGTGGAACCTGCCGTCGTACCTGACCGACGGCAATTCGCGCGCGCGCGCCTTCAAGATCGCGGAGCACCTCGCCGCGGGCGACTACGACGTCATCGTCCTCAACGAGGCCTTCGTCAACAAGGACGCGCTCGTCTCGCAGCTCGCCGAGAGCCATCCGCACCGCGAGGGCCTCGGAAGTAAATGGTACACGGCGTTTGACTCGGGCCTCCTCGTGCTCTCGCGCCACCCGATCGTGCGCTCGGCGGCCGAGCACTACGCGCTGCGCCGCGGCGTGGACTTCTGGGCCGCGAAGGGCGTCGTGTTCGCCTGCATCCAGACGCCGTCGGGCCTCGTGAACGTGTACGGCACGCACATGCAGGCCGGCGCCGCTCCGTCGCACCAGGCCGCGCGCATGTCGCAGAGCAAGGAGCTCGCCGCGTTCATCCTGCGCACGGCCGAGCCGGGCCGCCCGATCGTCGCGTGCGGCGACATGAACATGGGCCGCACGCTGGACGCGACGTTCGCGCACCATTCGGGCCACTACGTCTCGGCGGAGGACGCGAAGGCGCGCCACGAGGCGTACGTGCTCTTGCTCGCGAGCGCCGGGCTCGGCGAGGTCATCCCCGACAACGGCGACCGCGAGGAGATCCAGCACTTCCTCGTGCGCGACTTCCCGAAGGCCGCTCCGGCGCCACGCCTGACGTACGAGGCCTGGGCGACCGGACAGCTCAGCGACACGCCGGCGATGCTGTGCGAGTTCGGCGGTCCGATGGCGATCGTCGCCCGCTCCGCCGAAATCACCGAGGCTCCGCAGGGCGCATGAGGCCGAGGCTCAGGCCACGCGACCGCCCGCCCGCACGGCCCAGCATTATTTTTCAGCAAACGCATCGCTTACGCTCACGCTACCGTGCGCAATCGCAAGACAGACCCGAATTTCTAGAACTACTTATAGAGGGCGTCAAGCCAAGAGCCTCGCCGAGCCACCGGGAGAGCTCCTCCCGCAGCCGACAGCGCTTTCGGCAGGTCTCGGCGCCGCAGCAATCCGCAGCGGACCCTCATGTCTTCCAGCGTCCTATTCGCGCAGCGCCGACTCGGCGCCGGCGCGTCCAATGGGCTCACGCAGCGCGGCGCCAACATCGGTTTCGGCACGGACACGCCCACCGTCAAGGTCCAGGTGTACGGCGACGCCATGGTCACCGGCCTCATCACCGACAGCAACTACAATCCCATCGTCGGCGCGATCGCGAACTGGCTGACCTCCGCGCCGGCGCCGACGTTCGGCGCAGGCACGAGCGGCGCCTCTTTCAGCTACACGACGCAGAAGGGCCTGTACCGCGCGTCGGGCAACGAGATCGTGTACAACGTCAACGTCGGCGCGAACGTGCTCGTCGGCGCGACGACGCCGACCGCCGACTTCACGCTCGCGCTGCCGTACGTTTACGGCGCCGGATACGAGTCCAACGCGATCATCGGCGAGATGTGGATGACCGTTTACTACGGCGCGCAGAGCAACGTGTTCAAGGCGCTCGCGCGCGCGAACCCGGCCGACCCGGCGACCGCGAACGTCCGCTACCTCACCGGCACGACCGAGCAAGCGATGGGCACGATCACGGCCGGCGCGACCCTGAACCTGCAGGGCACGCTGCTGTACACGACGACGAGCAGCACGCGCCTGATGCCGCCGACGGCCGCGACGGTCACGTCGCAGGCGCTCACGAGCAACCTCGCGCCCGTCTTCGGCAGCGCGCTCACGTGGCGCCCGACGCCGAGCGCGCCGGCGCTGACGGTCCCCGGCACGGCGTTCCCGGCGTCGTACTTCACGCCGACGGCCGCCGTCGGCCAAGTGCGGTACCTCGGCACCGACGTCGGCTACCAGGTCCGCATGACCGGCACGATCGCGACGCAGCCGAGCGGCGCGAGCAACTACACTCTGAGCCTCCCGTACCCGGCCGACCTCGCGGCGACTTACCCAGCCGAAACGATCATCGGCGAGCTCTGGGTCTCGGTGACCTCCGCCGAGACGCTCGCGACGCCCGGCGGCAGCAACAACTTCAAGGCGTTCGCGCGCACGATCGCCGGGAACGCGAACGCCGTCACGGTCCGCGTGCTGTCGGGCACGACCGAGGACACGCTCGCATCGGTGCCCGTCGGCGCGACGGTCTCGCTGCAGGGCACGCTGAACTACGAGACGACGACGGTGTACAACGGCGACGTGTACACTTCGTACATCCCGCCCGTGTTCAGCCAGGACTTCGCGGGCCAGGTGACCGTCAACGGCAGCGGCTACCCTCCGCGCGGCCAGCTGGACGTCATCGGCACGAGCGCGACGGCGGCGGCGCTCGTCGCCGACGCGCGCGGCACGGCGAACCCGATCGCCGAGTTCCGCGCCGGCGGCAACGTCATGCTCACGCTCGGCCGCGACGGCGTCTTCTACGACAGCAACATGACCGCGTCGTTCATCCCGAGCGGCATGGTCCAGTGGGCACCGATGTCGGCGAGCGCGCCCCCGACGATCTCGGCGGGCACCGGCGCGGCTCTTAGCAACGTCGGCTCCGGCACGTCGCGCATGAAGTACGGCGGCAACGCGGTGTCTTACCAGTTTGAGCGGACTTTCGTAGTGACCGGCGCGTCCCCTGCGCCGGCGTCGGCGAGCAACTACACGCTCGCGCTGCCGTACGCGCTCTCGCCGTCGGCGTACCCGCTCACGAGCAACGTCCTGCCGACTCCGACGGGCACGAGCATCGGCCCGCTGGTCCTGACGGTGACGAACGCGGCCGCGACGACGACGACGACGTTCCAGGGGTACGCGCAGACGATCCCGGGCCAGTCAAACTTCGTCAACCTGCGCTACATCAACGGCACGACGGACTCCACTCTGAGCGACTTTACGCTAGCGAGCCGCGTGACCGTGCGCGGCACGCTGGACTACGCGTCGGTCCAGGTGGCCGCGCCGCTCGCGCCGAACGTCGCGAGCAACGTGCTGTACCGCGACAACGTCGGTCGCGCCAGCATCGGTACCGGCGTCGGGCCGCGCGCGCGGCTGGACGTCAGCGAAGCCGCACCCAGTGTCCCGGCGCTCATGGCCGAATCCACCGGCGGCGGCGACATCCTGCGCCTGCGCGGGACGAACGACTTATCCATCGGCTCGGCGTCGGTCGTCGTGGACGGCATCGGCGAAGTCGGCATCGGCACGACGATCCCGCAGGGTCTGCTGGATGTGCGCGCGACCTCGCTTACGAGCCTGGGCGCACCAGGACTGCTCGTGGACTCGCGCGGCAACGTGGGCATCGGCACGACGCTGCCCGATGCGGCGCTTGCGGTTACTGCGATGAACCCGGTGAAGGTCGTACAACCTGTGACGAATGTTGAGTTCCCGCCGGCGGGCGCGAGCAATGCGGGAGCCTACGCGGACTACACGGACGTCGTCACGAGCATTGATGCTGGTACGCCGATGACGCTGGTTGAGTTCCCGCCGGTCGGGCTGACGAGCGCGACGACGACGGCGGGGCCGATTACGATTGCGGTAAGTGGGGAGTTTTATGGGAACGGGAACTATGTCGTGACGGCGAGCAGTGTGTATGATGCAAGTTTTCCGCCGTGGAAGGCATTTAATAAAACGTTTATTGATGGTAGTGATGCATGGATTAGTGCAAGTGGAACTTATTCAAGCGGTATTGCATCTTCTCCTACTACTACCGTAAGCGGTGTAAGTCGCTCCGGAAGTTGGATTCAAATACAGTCACCTACTTCATTTATTCTAAAATCATATCAATTAACACCACGTCCGGGATTAGATGGATCCCCTAGTTCTTGGTTTTTAGCCGGATCAAGCGATGGAACAAATTGGGATCTAATTGATAATATTACTGGTTTAATAAGCGGTTCATGGAACGGAAGCGTATATAAATCATATAGTGTATTAAATAGAAATGCATATAATTATTATAGACTTATTCTTCCAACATCAACCCACGGTTATGTAACTCTTGGCGAATGGAAACTCTTCGCCGACATCCCCCTCCCCACCACCGCCCGCGAGTACCCGCCTCTCACCATGACGGCGAACACGTCGTATTTGAACGGGACTTATGGGGCGGGGAGTTATGTGGCGAGTGCTAGCAGCACTGCTGCGAATTCTCCGTACTTTCCATTTATTAAAAATAATACGTCTGTTTGGCATTCTCAAACATTATATAACATAGGTACTGGTATATATACAGGTACTACATCAACATTTACTTCAACAAATACTATATTATTAGGTGAATGGCTTCAACTTACAATTTCGCAACCTATAATTGTTACTAGTTATACTATAACGAGTACCGGTCAAGTTGACGGAAGAGTACCGCGTTCATTTACTTTATGCGGTTCTATTGATGGTGTAAATTGGTTTATATTAGATTTTCAAGATAATATTACAAATTGGACAACTCCTACAAAAACCTTCACTTTTACAAATTCCCAAACAATTTTATATCTACGATTTATTATTAGACGTTGTGGCGTAGTTGATTCTGGTGCAGGTGCAGCAAATACGGCTTATATTTCACAATTAAAATTCTTCGGCACCCAACCCGCCTACCCCAAATACCGCACCGCAATCCCGTCCACCTCAACGACCTACAACGCCGGCACCTACTCCACCTACGCGAACACCCAGTACAACGCGACGACCGTGGACGCCGCGCCGCCGCTGTTCGTCTCCGACAAGGCGCTCGCGGTCCCGTGGAAGACCGGCGCGAGCAACTACACGATCGCCGCCGACGCCTCGCCGGTCCCGTCGGTGTTCTTTGAGCTGCCCGCGCAAATCCGCCTGAGCTCGTACCGCATGACCGCTCCGGACACGAGCGAGGCGCCGAGCGCCTGGTCGGTGTACGGGAGCAACATGAACGTCGCCGGCGGCTGGCTCCTGCTGGACGCGCGCACGTCCGTCGTCGCGCCGTGGGCGACCGCGCTGACCCAGACGTTCTCGCTCGCTTCGCCGACGAGCGCGTTCAACTTCTTCAAGGTGGATCTGCTTCGGAACTGCGCCACTGTCGCGCCCGGCGACTTCATCTCGCTCAACGAGCTGCGGCTTATCGGCGACGACGTCGCGCCCGAGTCGCGCCTCGCGATCGGCGCCGACGGCCGCGTCGCCGTGAACGCGCCGCCGTCGGCCGTGAACGCGTCGGCCGCCATGACCGTCGGCGGCAACCTCGCGGTCAACGGCAGCATCCGCGCCGACAACCTGGGGATGTTCCGGAACCGGATCATCAACGGCGACATGCGCATTGACCAGCGCTTCGCCGGCGTGAGCACTGCGATCGCTGCGGCATCCACCGGCGTCTACACGGCCGACCGCTGGCGAGTCAGCAACGGCACGACGAGCGCCGCGCTCACCGTGCAGCGCGTGCGCGCCCCGGCGAACCCGTACGGCCACGTGTACGCGCTGTCGGCGATCGCAACGACCGCGCAGGCGACGATGAACAACCAGGATTACGTCACTCTGGAGCAGCGCATTGAGGGCTATAGCGTAGCCGACTTCGGCTGGGGCACCGCGTACGCGCAGCCGGTGACCGTCTCGTTCGCCGTGTACAGCACGCAAGCCGGCCAGTACACGCTCGCTCTGCGGAACGCGACGAACACGATGTCGTACGTCGCACCGTTCACGGTGCCGGGAGTAAACCAGTGGGTCCAGGTGCAGCAGACGATCCCGGGAGAGACCTCCGGCACCTGGGAAGTGGAGACCTCGCTCGGCCTCTCGGTCGCCGTCACACTCGCGGTGGGCAGCAACTGGGTCACGTCGGACGTCGCGCGCTGGCAGGAGAGCAGCCGGGCGCCTTCGGGCTTCGGGTACGTCGCGGCGACGGGCGGGGTGAATTTCATGGGAACTGTGAATAACCAGTTTTATTTGACGGGGGTGCAGGTGGAGAAGGGAACGATTATGACGGGGTTTGAGGCGCGGCCGTTTGGGGTGGAGCTAATACTATGTTATAGATATTTTATTAAATTAATTAATCAAAACCTAGGTCTTACATTAAATACGAGCGATTGTTATAATTCTTCAGTTTCACTTCCAAGTATGCGAGCTGCGCCCAGCCTTGATGCGGGCGGAGTGTATGAAGTTAGCAGTGGAAATCCTGGAACTGTAGCATTACGAGTTGCAGTCGGTCAAAGTAAAAATAACTATTCTATTCTATTTTATAATATATCAGTAAACTGGACAACTACTACTTTTGTTAATATAACTTGTGGAATTAACGCAGAAATGTAAAAAAATAAATTATAAATCACTTAGAATAAACATATAATCTCATAGGTAAGAGACCCTACCACTTTCACCGCGCTGTGCTCAACCGCCTCAACATGTCCTCCATCCCGCCCTCGCCCCTCCGCGAGAACCCCTACCCCCAAACGGCCCCGCAGGCCCCGCAGGTCACGTTCGCGCCCGCGCGGTATCCCGTACCGCACCCGTACGGTCCCGGCGGCGCCTACGCGAACCCCGCGTACGTCACAGCGAACCCCGCCGACCGCAGCCGCGGCCGCAAGGTCCGCGTCGCGTTCGTCGCCGCGCTGCTCTTCATCGCCCTCAGCCACAACGCGGTTTACCGGCTCGCCGACATGATCTACGCGGCGTTCACGAGCCGGCCGAACGAGCTCTTCGGCGAGCTCGGTTGCCCGACGCTCAAGGGCGTCGTCGTCAACGCGGCCGTATTCGCGTTCGCGATCCTGTACATTCTCTAGCGGCCGCACGGCCGCACCATAACGGTGCGAGCCTGCGGCGGCGATTGCCAAAAAGGAATACCCAGTGCCGCCGGCGCATGTTGCAGCGCCCGTCGCGTCTTTTTTCCCGCTCCCCGGATCGCTCCCGGCGCCCGTCCCAGCCCTTCCCGGTCCCCGATCGCGCCGCGCGCTCCGCTTCGCTGCGCTACTTCGCGACCTTCTTCACCGCGGCGGCCTTCTTCTTCGCCGCGGGCGGCGGAGGCGGCGGAGGCGTCGGCTCGTCCTCGGACTCCTCAATCTCCTCGGACTCGGCGTCCTCGTCCTCGGACTCCTCGGCCGCGACGACCGGCGGCGCCGCCGGCGCGGCC
>Ga0209230_10001297_pt1 | contig 10030 bp, 9 predicted proteins | sample LakOntMetagenome_FD_187467 | JGI IMG/M metagenome (GOLD analysis project Ga0209230, IMG submission 187467) | Freshwater and sediment microbial communities from Lake Ontario - Sta 18 epilimnion Metagenome (SPAdes) (version 2) | ecosystem: Environmental > Aquatic > Freshwater > Lentic | place... | reverse complement strand
TAGCCACTGTTTCGGGATCTGCTAAGGAACGCAACATGATTTCAAATGTCAATGTTGTAATTGATCCAAACATCACCTGAAGTACAGGATTTTGAGTCGCTTTAGCGAGCAAGGCGTGGAAGGCGATATCGGCCTCAGCTCGTGCCAACAATTCCCCTGCACTTTCAAAGGCTAACAATGCAATTTCTAGCTGTTCGATGTCATCATCAGTTGCTCGCATCGCAGCAAGCCGGGCAGTTTCTTGTTCTAGGTTTGCTCGGGCTTCAATTAAGTTATGACCTGTCGCAGCAGATTGTCTAAGTGTTGTGTGCACATTCTTTGCTGCATCTAACATGTGTGGCTTGCGTACATACACGCCACGGCCAGGCACAGTTTCAATCAAACCCTGTCGTTGTAGTCCGGCCAGTACTTCTCGAAGGAATAGTCGAGAAACACCATATTCTTCAGCTAATACGCGAGCAGATGGCATGAGTGAATCGACTGATTCATCACCCACGATGTACCGACGAGTGAGCTCAATTGCAAGTTTGTCTTGAGTTATTGGAGTATTCATTTCTTAGACCACCTCTTCTGGATCTAAGGGATACAAGCTTGCACCACCGTCAATCAATAGATTTGAGCCAGTCATGTAACTAGATTTTTCAGAGAGCAAGAATTCAATTCCATAAGCGACACTGATTGGCTCTTGTAGATTTCCAAGTGGGATTGCGCGCTGAGCTCTCTGGCGATAATCAGGTTCATCTCTCCACTGCTTGGCTGCCATTCCTATGTTTACAATTCCGGGAGAGATGATGTTTGATCGAATCTTCTTTGTTGCTAACTCCCGAGCAATACCGCGTGAAATCGAAACGATTGCCGCTTTAGATGCTGCATACGGTGTGACAGAAGGCCATGGCACATGATCAATCCAGGAACTTGTGAAGATAATGTTTCCTGGGCTTTCGGTTGCGAGCCATTGCTTAATGAATGCCTGGGCAATCAAGGTCTGACCAATTACATTTACCTCAAAAACTTCGCGGATTGCCTCCTCGCTCTGTTCATGGATTGCTCCAGAATGAACAATTCCAGCCAGATTGACCAATGCTCCAGGCACTGCAACAGTTTTCAAAGATTCAAGAAGTTTGGCAACTTCAGCAGAGTTGGTGATGTTTACTTGATGATAGGAATCGACCTGGACCTCATTTTCGGCAAGGGTATTCTTGGCAGTTGCCGAGTCGAGCAGGTCGATTGCCACAAGCTGGGCGCCCATAGATTGCAAATGTTTGAGTGTGGGAATTCCGATCCCGCCCAAAGCTCCCGTTACCGCCACCCTGAGATTAGATAAATTCTTCATAACATCTTGGTGTCTGACTGGATTGGACTCTTGACAACGCCACTGGACATGGGGACACTATGCACCAATCTTACTTGTATGACAAGTCTGACAACCTAACAACGATTGGAGCAACAAATGAAGGCTTTAGGCAAGGCAGGAGCAATATCAACTGCCGTAGCACTTTTAGGATCGTTACTTTTCGCGGTTACAACAGCCGCACCTAGTTCAGCCGCAACTTGGTGCTCCGGTGTGAGCATCAGTTACTTCAAGGGTGGAACATCTGATCCATTCTCTGACATCCTACAAAAGGGTGCGCTACAAGCAGCAGCTGATACAGGTGCTGATGTAACGATCATCTCATCAGCGTGGGATTTCCCAACAATGGTTCAGAAGTTCGCTGAAGAAATTGCAAAGAAGCCAGATGCAATTTCATTCATGGGTCACCCAGGCGATGCTGCGATTCTTCCAAATATGAAGAAGGCTAAAGAAGCTGGAATTTTGGTCGACATGGCAAACGTTCCTGCACTCAAATCAATTGAATTGATTAATGGTGGCTTCACTGGCGCAAATCTTAAATTAATGGGCAATCTCTTGGCTGCTCGCGCTGTGAAAGACTTTGGACTCAAGAAGGGTGATGGCGCAATTGTCGTCGGAACCTTCGGAGTTCCTGGACGTTCAGATCGTGAAGATGGCACAGTGGCAACACTTGAAAAGGCCGGAGTTAAGGTTACTAAGTTGAACTTGACTCCACTTGGAGATACAAACGGAAATCCAAGCTTAGTTACATCAACTCTTACTGCATCAATCAAGAAGACTGCAAAGTTGAAGTTGATTGTCTCTGCGGGACCAGTTCTTGGAAATACAGAGAACTACTTCAAGGCAGCAGGCCTCAAGCCTGGTGCTGTGAAGGTCGCAGGCTTTGACCTTGGTGAAACTGTTCTCAATGGATTTGCAAATGGCTACATTCAACTCAGTGCAGACCAAGAACCATTCAAGCAGGGCTACATGCCTATCCTTTCACTTTGCCTACAGAAGAAGTTTGGACTATCACCTTCAAGCGTTGATACTTCTGCAGGTTTTGTGACTGTTGATAATTACAAGACAGTTGCAGCTCTTCCTAAGGGAATCAGATAGCGGAATAAAAGGAGTCGACCAGGTGCAGAAGTTTGCACCTGGTCGACTTTTATTTCAAAAGTTATTGTTAAGCAGTATTTGACTACTTATACTTACAGCATTCCTGAGAGGTAAATCTAGATAATGAATCAGAGCACAGATACGCCGATAGTCTCCCTTCACAATGTAAGCAAGTCCTTTGGACGCGTGTTTGCACTCGAGGGGATCAATCTAGATTTCTACCCAGGACAGATTGTCTCCCTTGTAGGGGACAATGGAGCTGGTAAATCAACTCTCACCAAAATCATCTCCGGTACCGAAGACCCTGATAGCGGCGGAGAGATAATTATTGATAGCGAAAAAGTTGGAAAGTGGAGTGCCGCACTAGCGCGCAATAGAGGAATCGAAACTGTTCACCAAAATCGTGCGCTATCAGAGCAGCAATCAATTTATGCAAATGTATTTTTAGGGCGAGAGAAAACCAATCGATTTGGATTTGTATCTAGAAAAGCTGAAATTGAAGAGACAGAAGCGCTGATGCGCAAAATTGGGTATACATCCAAGGTGTGGACTCCAAAGTCAACCGTGAATAAGTTATCTGGAGGCGAGAGACAAGGAGTTGCTATCTCTCGCGCTATTCTTTTTGAGAGCAGATTGGTGATGCTTGATGAGCCCACAACAGCCATGGCACTTTCAGAAGCAGGCGAGGTGATGGACTTTATCCGCGATCTTAAGAAGGCCGGAAAATCCGTAATTTTTATTAGCCACAATCCATGGGATGCACACATGGTTGCTGATCGATTTGTGATCCTTGAGCGTGGCCGAGTTGTGTACGACGCCCCTAAAGGTGACATGAGCGCAGATGATTTCATCGCCCTACTACATAAGTTTGCAAAGAAGGACCAATCATGACATCTGTTGTAACCACTTCAAAGAAGAGAAAAGTTCTTATTCCAGAGGAATACCGCCCAGTTTTTGGTGCAGCAATATTTTTCCTTCTGATGATGATTGCATTCATTATCTCGGCACCCGAAGTCTTTCTCACAGTAGGTATCTACACCGCAATCTTTTTATCACTTCCACTATTCACAATTGTTGGATTAAGCCTTGTATATATAACAGCGGCTGGTGAAATTGATCTTTCATTCCCATCAATCATTGCTATTAGTGCTTTAGCCTTTACTTGGACGTTAGAACAGACACAATTGAATTTTGGGCTAGCTGTACTTGCCTCACTTCTTACCGGCTGTGCTTGTGGTTGGTTAAACGGTCTGCTTGTGACGCGGCTAGGTCTTTCATCACTCATCACAACTTTAGGTATGAACTTTGCGCTCGTGGGATTAACCAACATTCTCAACAATGGCGTTGTTCGTGGTCTTACCGACATAGATGACTCTAAATTCCGGGCAATTTTAGTTGGCTCTTGGGGCCCCATGCCTGCGCAAATGTTCTGGAGTGCAGGAATTGCCGTCATTCTGGGCCTTATTTTCCATCGACATAGATTTGGTATTCACGTAAAAGTAGCCGGAGATAATCCAGAAGCTGGACGCGCTATGGGCGTAAATATTGAGCGTACAAAAACTCTCGTATTCATCCTGATCGGAGTTTGCTCCGCATTGACCGGAATCTTTGCAGTTCTATTGAACAGCACATTCTTCCCAACAATGGGTGATGGTTACTTGCTTCCAACGCTTGCTGCAGTCTTTGTCGGTGGCACACCCGTTACCGGCGGTAAGGGCACTATTGGTGGTCTCGTAATTGGAGCTGCAACAGTTGTCTTCATTCAAACAGGAGTTGTCGCGGCCGGGTTGGATGGCTACTGGACCTCATTCGGATTTGGCTTAGTAATTGTCTTCTCATTGATTGGACACCGTAGGTTCTCTGGAAAATTGACTCGCTAAGTAAAATGGGCAAAATTACGCTTTCACATCCAGAATCGGCTCATCAACTGATTCTGGATGAAGAGACAGGGCTGCTTTCCGGATTAATCTTTTCTGATAATTCCGTAAAGCGAGAAGTCTCGATTGCATCAACTATCAAGCTTCGCATTGACGGTTCTGAACGCAGAGCTGCTACAGGAGGGCTTGAATATTTCGATACAAAGGAGATCACTAGCTCGCAATCAACATCAAAGCCTACGGAATCAATTACAAACGATGGGATTGAGTGGCGGGTTCAAGCTGACCTAGGTGGAGTGTTAGCTGAGTACCGATATACACTCAACCGTAAAGGACCGGGATTTACAGCATCTGTTAATTTTTTTGGAGATCAAAAAGTATTGGTCCGTAATTTTTCATGGTCGATGTTGGTTAAATTTTCCAAAGATGCATGGAAAGTTCAGATTCCAGGAAATGGGTTGCGTAACTTTGTGCCCCTACAGAGTGTTACATCTGGCGTCGGCGTAAGCCCGCTGGGAGGGTTACGAGGATCTTCAGGGCTCATTCTTGCAACGTCTGACTCACATGGATGCGTTGCTTTTTGGCCAGATAATTCTGTTGAAATTCCACTTGTTGAATTCACGGGCGGTGGAGCTGATAGTTTCACGGTGGCTATTGACTCTAATTTTGGTTCAGATTTGAAAGTTGTTAAATCAGTTGAACTGCCGATTTTCTCAGCTGATCTCTCAGTCAAAAGCTGGGAAGAATTTCCTGAAATATTTGATGGCTGGCTTCGTGCTAAATCTATTACTTCACCGAACAACCCTCCCTCATGGATAAATGGGTCGATGATTTATGAAGCCCAGGTTGGCTTTTCTGTCTTTAATGAAAAGTACAAATACAGCCCATATCCTGAAGTAAGCGATCTCATTGCAGATCTTGATCGGGTTAAGGCGATGGGCTTTAGCTGTATTCAACTGATGCCTCGACAGCCATATCCAAGTTATAACATCCATGATTATTGGGATATTGATACTTCTTACGGTCCAAAAGATTTAATGGTTGAGCTTGTGAAGCAGTGTCACTCCCGAGGAATCAGGATTATTCTCGACATTTTGCTCCATGGAGTTCTGGATAAAGAAATCATTAAGAAAGCTGCAGATGGTGTTCGTAATGGTCCTTATGCGCATTTAGTATCTGAAGATACTGCAGATAGCTTTGCAGCAGATGTGAACGACTGGGACAACTATTTGATTGCATGGTCAAGACACATTCTTGATTTTGAAAAATACTGGCATGAAGGGAGCCCAGCAGTATCTAGTCTTATTGCAGAGCATCCAGACTGGTTCTACAGAGATTCTGAGGGTAACGTTCAAGGCGTCTATACGAAGGCGTTCGATGCTAGTAACCGAGATTGGCAGAACTACTTCATCGATGCATGTCGTTTCTTGATGACAGAACTAGATGTAGACGGATTTAGATTTGATGCGCCTTCCTATAATGATTTCCCCAATTGGGCTGATTGGTCACGAGGTCGAGCTGGCGCTTCAGCACTCGGATGCTTAGGACTTTTTGAACGACTTCGTCCCGTAATGAAGTCAATTAAGAGCGATTCCTTGTTGTACACAGAACCTTCAGGACATGCCTTTAGGCAGTCAATGGATCTCAATTACAACTATGACGAACAATGGCTAGTGACTGCGATTTGTGATTCAAATGCTCGTACCCCGTGGGGGATTACCAATGCGAAAGATTTGGCAGGCTGGTTTGAATCTCGTAATGCAATGCTTCCACGCGGCTCAGTAACAGCACACCACATAGATTCACATGACACTTTCTGGTGGCCTTCATGGGGTAAGAAGTGGCGCAGAGAACAATTCACATTACCTCAAGTCAAGCTACTGACTTTAGTCTTTGCCACATTACCTGGACCCTTCATGATGTTCAGTGGCGGAGAGATTGGAATTGAAGAACTCCTACCGAAGATTTCCACTGCCAAGCAACTACTATTAAATGGTGAAGATGGAATCTCCTGGGGGACACAAGATTGGGTTCCAGAAGATGTTTTTCTGCAATCTAGAAATACTGATGGCAAAGTCATAATTGTGGCAGCGAACTTCAGTGACCGAGAACAGATCATCAATGACCCTCGAATTAGCAAAACAGCTTCAGCGCTTGTCCAAGCTGGTGAGCACTGTCAGTACTCTGAAGGCAAGCTTTCATTACCGGCATTTTCTGGAGTTATTCTCTCTATGGTGAAGGCATAGTGATGAATACCGTTGTAATTACTGGTTCTGCAGGTGGCATGGGTGGAGCGGTTGCCGAGTTATTCCACTCCAAAGGATTCACTATTATCGGACTTGATTTGAAGCCATCAGAGAAAGTTGATCATTCATTTGTAGGTCATGTCTATGAGGAAAAAGTTTGGGAAGAGATTGCTCAATGTGTTAAGAGCAATAAATTGCAAGTGTCTTCACTCATCAACATCGCAGGCAGAAACTATTTTGATGAAATTGAAGAGGCTCGCTTGGATCAATGGCGGGATATGTTTGATGTGAATGTTTTGGGAATGGTAATGGGCATAAAGCATATGAGCCCGTTCTTGAAGAAAACCCGCAACGCGACGATTGTAAATATGAGCTCAATATCGGCGCATATTGGCTCTGTTGGGTATGCAGCATATGTTGCCACTAAAGGAGCTGTTGATTCGCTAACAAAGTCACTCGCTTTGGAGCTCGCTCCCGAGATAAGAGTTAATGCAGTGGCACCAGGGTGGATTGAAACCCCATTTACTGTTGAGGGTTTAAATCTGGCCGATGATCCTGTGGCATATAGAAAAACCGTGGAAGGGATGCACGCTCTAAAGCGCGTTGGAACTGCAGAAGAGATTGCATCAGTTATCTACTTCTTAACATCAGAAGCTTCATCTTTTATGACAGGTTCAATTCTTACCGCTGATGGCGGATACTTGATAAAGAATTAAGATGATTAACTATTTGGAGTACGGTGTTATCCCAGTTCTGGTCATAGACAAGCCGGCATCTGCCAAAGGTGTCGGAGAAGCACTTTTAGATGCGGGACTTCCAGTCGTGGAGTTAACGTTGCGCACAGGGACTAGCTGGGACTCATATATGGAGCTCAGGAAGATAGATGGACTTTGCCTTGGAGTGGGGTCCATAAGTTCAATCGAAGACATGAAGAAGACTATTGATTTAGGTGCTGACTTCGCAGTTTCTCCAGGACTATTACCAGAAATAGCAGAAGTGGCGATTGATGCAGGAATGCCATATCACCCAGGAGTTGCCACTCCTTCAGAGATAACACGAGGTTTATCTCTTGGCCTTCAGGTGTTGAAGTTTTTTCCTGCAGAAGCACTAGGTGGAATGAAGACTTTGAACTCCATGTCAGCACCGTTTAAGGATCTTCGATTCATCCCCACTGGCGGAATTGACCTAAAATTACTGCCGGATTACTTGCAATCAAAGAAAGTCGCTGCAGTAGGCGGAAGCTGGATGGTGCCGCAGGTCCTAGTCGATGCGGGTGAGTACGAAAAAATTGGTGAATTAACGAGTCAAGCTTTAGAGACAGTGCGCAAGATAAAGGAAGCGGCAAATGCTAAAGATTAAGAGTTCAGAGAAGACAAAATATGATGCACTCTCACTTGGTGAGGTCATGCTTCGACTTGATCCTGGACCAGGTCGCATACGCAATACTCGCTCTTTCGATGCGTGGGAAGGGGGCGGTGAGTACAACGTAGCAAGAGGCTTAAGAAAATGTTTTGGATTGCGGACAGCAGTGGTGACAAAGCTTGCCGACAATGAGGTCGGGAAACTTGTCGAGGACCTAATTCTGCAAGGTGGAGTCTCAACAGAATTTTTGAGTTGGTCTTCATTCGATGGAGTAGGAAGAGAAGTACGTAACGGCCTGAACTTCACTGAACGTGGATTTGGAGTACGTGGAGCCCTAGGAGTCTCTGATCGCGGCCATACCGCCATCTCGCAAATGAAGCCTGGAGAAATTAACTGGGAGTACATATTTGGTGAATGCGGCGTGCGGTGGTTTCATACAGGTGGAATTTTTGCTTCACTTTCTGAGACCACAGCAGAGGTTGCTATAGAAGCGATGAAGGCTGCGAAAAAGCATGGAACCGTGGTTTCTTATGACCTTAATTATCGACCAAGTTTGTGGAAATCTATTGGTGGTGAAGCAAAAGCTCAAGAAGTAAATCGTAAGTTGATGTCACATGTTGATTTTGTTTTTGGTAACGAAGAAGATTTTGATGCGGCGCTACAAATTAAAGTAAAAAGTAATGCCAATAATTACCAGAAATTGGATACAGAAAGTTATCTGGAAATGATGCAGAGTGTCAGCGTAGAGTTCCCAAACATTCTTGCAGTAGCTACAAGCCTTCGGACAGTTAAGAGCGCAAGCATTAATGACTGGAATGCACTCTTATGGTTGCAAAGTGGTGGGACATTTATTGGAAATAAAATGGAGAACTTAGAAATCTTTGATCGCGTTGGTGGCGGGGATAGCTTTGCTTCAGGATTAATTTATGGCTTCCTCGCAGGCCATACCCCGCAAGAGTCGCTTCAATTGGGTATTGCTCATGGCGCGCTAGCGATGACTACGCCTGGTGATACATCGATGGTTTCACTAGCTGAAGTACAGAAATTAGCCGCAGGCGGAAATGCACGAGTTGAACGTTAATCAGTGGCTACTTAACTGTAAATGCAATCTTCTTTGATTGAGTAGTCACTAATTTAGGCTTTAACACAGTCACGCGTGCGGTGAATGTGTACTTACCCTTGGAGAATGCAGGTGCAACAACCTTGTCGCCATATTCATTGACATAGCTCTTGGCTTTGCCACAAAAAATCATTTCCTTATCGCCAACCCAAGCATCTTTACCTTGGCCATTCTTGCCGTTTCCAGGCTGAACGTAAACTGACTGTGCTTCATTATTGGCTGCAGAGTACAAACCAAACATCACATAGGCATTTGGGAAGAAGTAGGACTTATCGATCGTGTACTTGATGTAAACCTCTTCACAGCCATCTGGATTCAGGGTTACAGAGTTTGCTAGTGAGTAGGTGAGAACAGTCTTTGCATTCACAACAACCTTATCTGTCACAGTGGCAGCACTGGCAGGAACAACTCCACAAGCGATCAGAATGAGCGTGAGAGAAAAAATTCTTGTTTTCATAAGGACGAGCCTAGGTTGGGAAAAAAACACTGTCAAAAAATAATCAGCTCTGTAGGTGAACAGAAAATGAACAGTTTATATATTTTCCAGTCATATCGTGTAATACATTAGCCGGGTGAAATTCTTCTACAGTCTCTTGGTTGCATGGATTCTGACGTTAACAAGTATCGCAACCGTGAGTGCTCACACCAATGGTGCAAGTGCTATTCATGAGGTTAAGTCTGTTGACGCACCAACGGCTTCATTGAAGATCACAAAAGACCCTACTGGTGGATTTAATGTGCAAGTAGTAACTTCTAAATTTGTATGGCGCCCGGAAATGGCATCAATGCAATATGTAGCGGGCGAAGGTCATGCACACGTGTACCTAGATGGACGCAAAATAATGCGTATCTACAATGGATGGTTTCACTTAAACACCTTTCAATTTGCTACTAGATCTGGTGAGCAGTTGGTGAGCATTGAGTTAGTTGGAAATGATCACGCCCCATACACAATCCAAGGCGTACCAATTGGTGC
>Ga0209230_10001296_pt1 | contig 10030 bp, 15 predicted proteins | sample LakOntMetagenome_FD_187467 | JGI IMG/M metagenome (GOLD analysis project Ga0209230, IMG submission 187467) | Freshwater and sediment microbial communities from Lake Ontario - Sta 18 epilimnion Metagenome (SPAdes) (version 2) | ecosystem: Environmental > Aquatic > Freshwater > Lentic | place... | reverse complement strand
GCCTATGGCTGTGGCTGATGAGCCTGCCAAGGACATTTCATTGTCCAGAGAAGAGTGGGATGCTAAATTTAAATCTGATCCTGAGATAGAGATTGTTAATCCTTTACGTATGATGCCAAAAGATGGTTCTTATTTTAGACTTGCTATGCGCGACGGGCAAGCAGTAGGAGTATCCAAAGGCTCAATGTTGGGAAGAAGTGCATTTGGTCCGGAAACTCATTTAGAATTTGCCGCACCTAAGTCAGTTGCTCGAGTATTAAAAGATCTTAATCTTGAAAAGTTTGGGCCACAGGCATCAGCACCAACCATGCCAGGTGGCATAACTAAGCCAGGTATGACCAAGCCAGGCGCTCCTAGACCACAGCGTCAACGTCCTTCATTCGACAATCCTTGGACTAAATGAAAAAACTACTGACACTTATTACTGTAGCATTCTTGTTATCAGGATGTGCAGTAGTAGCGTCAGTACAAAGTTTCTTTCCCAGCAAATGGGATCCTAACGAAGCGTCAGCAGTAACTGACATTCGTCAGCAAGCAAGACAACTGGATTGTTCTGATCCAGTTAAATTAAAACAACAACTATCTTCACTTCAAGCAAGAGTACAATGGCTCGAGTTATACTCTGACAGCCGTAAAAATGAAGACATGACTAAGATTACTAAAGTCTTTGACATTACTCTTAAAGGACTTTCAGATCGTAAAGAATATAGTAAGTTCTTCTGCGACAGTAAAGTTAAGATTATGATCAAAGAAAGTGATGCCATTGCTACAGCGGCGCAAGGGAGAAACAAATAATGTTAGAAGACTTACACAATAGTAATAAGCCATGGGCTGTTGAACGTGCTCAACTATTAGAAAGTTATGTTAATGCATTTCAAACAGGACAAATTAGTCGTGAAGAATATGCAGAATTATTAACAGATTTAAGTCGATTCGACGGTTTAGAAGAAGATGTAAATGACATTGTACTCAAGTCTAAACTAATCTCTGCTCTAGAACTAGCGGCTAAGTTACTAGGTTAACGTAAATATCCATATGCGAATATGGACATTTGGCTGTAGTTTTACACAATACTTCTACCCTACATGGGCAGACATCCTAATACACGAAGTTAATCAACATAATCACTCAGGTGAAAATTGGGGTAGGTGTGGCAGGGGCAACTTATACATTGCAAATAAAGTGCAAGAATGTCATGCTAGAAACAAACTAAACAAAGATGACTGGGTGTTTATATGTTGGAGCAACTACTTTAGGGAAGATGCACATACAGACAAACTAGGATGGCATACTCCTGGGCAAGTCTTTAAACAAACACAGTATACCGATGGCACAGTAAACGGATTTGGCAGCGCAAAGTACTATGCCATGCGAGATTTGGCGTTAATTCAATCAACTAGATTAAGTCTGCAAGCACTAGGCGTTAATCAATTCCATTTTAGCATTCTACCCATGTCAGGCGGTGATAAAAACATATCTGCTGTATTTGATACATTTCAGCCCACATTTGACGGACCTGCAATGATGGAAAGTCTCAATCTAATGCTACAAGATGAAGACACCAAACGCAATAGACTACGCAGTTTTCCACCAGAGAATCCTATAGATACATTAGCAGAATGGCATCCGTTGCCGTGGGAACACCTAGACTACCTCGAAAAGTACATCAAACCCAGAATAACTTGGCTAAATAATGGAGTAACAGATTCTACGAAACATTTTGTGGATATTTGGAAAAACAAAATACTTTCCATGCAGCAGCCTGTGAATTTAGGTGCAACTGGATGGAAACAAAAGAATTTAAATCAATGGTTATAATATGGATGAACTAAGAAAAGCCCTTAAAATAGCATTTGCCAGTGAATATGCATTTTTTATCAAATCACAGAACTTTCACTGGAACGTAGAAGGGATGTTCTTTGAACAATTCCACGCATTGTTCGGTGGCATCTATGAAGAAGTATATGCAAGCATTGATCCTTTTGCCGAGAATATTCGTAAAGCCGGTGCATATGCTCCTGCTAGTTTCCAACGTTTTAGTATGTTAAGTCAAGTAGAAGACGAAACAAATGTGCCCGATGCTACAGCAATGTGTGCAGAACTTTTACAAGACAGCGAGAAGATTGCTAATATTTTAAAAATGGTCTTTGCATTATCCGAACGCGAAGGCGAGCATGGACTCAGCGACTTCCTTGCTGGACGTCAAGATGCACATAGGAAACACCAATGGATGCTAAGAGCAACATTAAAATAAATCCCAACGAATATCCGGTATACCCAGAGGACGATGGCTATGATACTCCAAAAAACCCTTACAGCCCTGTTTAATAATATCCTAACAGGATTGGCCATATATGGTATAGGTATGAGTTTAGCCTATGCTGGTTATATAGGACAAGATTATGATCCGCAGTACGATCTTTGTGACCCTAGATTTTGCTGCCCACCCGAAACACCTGATGCAGGTAAATGAACCCACCTTAGGGCCCGTTGTCGCAACGGTCAAGCCTCCGGGCAGCGTCCGCGCAATTGAACTGCTCCGCGTAGTGAGCGCCGTATAAAGTAAGCGGCTTTATCATTGTAATCATACTGTAATCTTAAATCTATTAAATAATATATATAGAAAGGCAGTATATGTCGAGTGAAACAAAATCATTAGCAGGTTTCTTAGAAGTGTTTGAGGGCAGACTTAATAAGATGCGAGACACTCTTAAAAAAGAATTTGATAAAAGTAAATCAGATAGATGTCGTATCACAATCAAACGTCTTACTGGCGATGCTAAAAAACTTAAAAAAACACTAAAGCACGTTAAAGAAGAACATAAAAAAACATGCCCGCACTGTAACGGCATTTTGTAAATCGGGTACAAGATAAGGTATCGCTGGAATTCGTAACCAGCAGTAGGGTGTAAGCCCTATTTTTACGGCTAAATATTTTACTATGATAACAGAACTTATTTTTACATTAATTGCAACACACCTTACTATTATTAGCGTTACGCTGTACTTACACCGTAGCCAAGCACACAGAGGTGTAGAATTTCATCCGGTAGTGAGTCACTTTATGCGCTGTTGGCTTTGGCTGACAACTGGCATGACTACTAAGGCATGGGTAGCAGTACACCGCAAACACCATCAGAATACAGACGTAGAAGGTGATCCACATAGCCCGCACATATTCGGTATTAAAAGATTATTGATGGGTGGTTGGAGCCTTTATCACGAAGCAACCAAAGATCCAGCAATGGTTATCAAATACGGCTCCGGTACTCCTAAGGACTGGGTCGAACGCAAAGTGTACACTCGATACCACCGCCATGGTATTCTTTTAATGTTAGTCATAGACTTGTTGCTATTTGGACCGTGGGGAGCATTGGTATGGGGTGTACAAATGATATGGATACCGTTCTGGGCTGCTGGCTTTATCAACGGCATTGGACATTGGTGGGGATATCGTAATGGAGATACAAAAGATCATAGTAGGAACGTTAGTCCTATTGGTATTCTTATTGGTGGTGAAGAACTTCATAATAACCATCACTTAGATCCGGCAAGCCCTAAGTTCAGTCGCAAGTGGTTTGAATTCGATGCAGGCTGGATGTGGATTAAATTATTGAGTTTTATTGGACTGGCCAAAATTAGATAAATATTGTATGCGAGCATTAGAATTTATTACCGAAAAGAAAAAGCGTAAAACGAAACCTCGTCGGGCGGCCTATGGTCCAGGACCATTTGGTGGCTACGGATATGCCACAGGATATAGTGGCGATGGTGGTGGCGCTGACGGCGGCAGTGTTGGCGAACGCATCAAAGAAGCAGAAGCCAGCGACGATGAACTGGAGAAACGTTGGGGCAAGTTTGATCCTGAAGATAAACCCATGTTACCAACTACACAAGTTGGGGGCGCTCCTGCTCCTACACTGTGGACTGCATACGATGCTATTAGAAATATTCTAGGCACTAGTAGAGTTACTACTGATGATGAAGACCTTCAACCCGGTATGTATTACGTGTATCAAAGTAATGAGCCGCCAATGTTTAAGGACACTGAAGAATCAGGACCAGGTGGCAGTATTAATATTCCAAATTTAGACAGTAAAGCAGCCAGAGATGTTGCTATTGCGGTCCATGAAGCATGCCATGCGTATGTACATGATAAAACTCAAGGCAGTGGTCGGGTACACGCCAACGAAAAGATCATTAATAATCTAGCAGAGAAATGGTTACGTAAACATTTAAGTGGTACTGCGCTGCATGTTGCCATAGAAACTATTACAGGTAGTCGTATTAGTTACGGATCTGATCATATACCTAAAAGCAGAACAGTGGATAAGCAATGAGAATCGACGAAATAATGTCATCAACGTCAGTCCCATGGAAATGGACTTATCGTAGTGAGCGTCAGGCCACTGCTGAATTTACTGTGGGTGATGTAGAGTATGAATTCAAGGCAAAGAATTCAGAATACGATCATGTAGACGCAGACCGTGATGTAGTAGACTACGACGATGAAGAAGAAACTGAAGAAGTTGACTATCGCGGTTATTGGGAAATCAGTTTCAACGGCAACGGCAAAACCAGCATGACCGGAACTGGTAACTCCGCACAAGTTATATCTGCCATCACCGATATAATAAAAGATTTTGTAACAACATACGACGATAAGATTCGAGTGATAGAATATGATGTACAAGGATCTAGCGGTAGAGCAGGAGTATATGGTCGTATTTTCAGCAGGCTATTACCAAATTGGATCTCGGACGACGGTTCCTTACACGATGTAGAGATTAGAAGGCCAGAATGAGAGCAAAAGAATTTATACCAGAAGGTAGAGATACCAAGCCCATACGTAAAAGCGTAAAGCAGTCTATGAGTAATCTAAGTACTTACAATACGTTGGATAACAACAATCACCCGTACCTTGCATATCGATTCGGTATTGCCCTTGCTGGCAGTCCTGACAGCGATATGGACAAGACAACTGCGCTAGGTAGTAATTTTACTATGTCCGATTACACCGATGCAGATACAGAAATCCGCAAAGGTGCCGAACGTGTCATGGGCATCAAATCATCAACATCAACCGGTAAGGGTTCGAAAGAACTCAACACCGTCAATACCACTAGTCCAATAGCAACGCCTAAGAAAAACAAATACGGCATTTAACGCCAATCTGTTTGACTTACACGGTTTATCCGTATATAATAGTATTATTACAAGGAGAAACCATTTATGGCAAGTCGCACCTACGGACCTGAAGAAAAAGCAAAACTAGAACGGTTAGTGAACGAAGGCGTTCAAATTCGCTACGAGATCGAAAGTTTAACAGAAGGATTGAAAGAAACTGTTAAAGCGGTAGCAGAAGAATTGGATATTAAGCCATCACTTATTAATAAAGCCATTTCTATTGCACATAAAGGCAATTGGAATGATGTGTTCAGCGACTTTGACGATTTAGAAACTCTTATCGTTACTGTTGGCAAAGACAAGTAATGAGCAGTATTGCAGAATTCTTCCGCGGTACTTACCAGTGGGCCAAGCAAGACTTTCGAGATTGGCCCACTCGGTTCTGTCTCGAAATTACAGCATGGATCCTGAGCATTGCATGTAGCGTTACTATGGCGTTTACTGTGCCTCATCCTCCCTTCCTTATTTTATATCCATTGTTTATTTTTCAATGTGCTATTTTTGGGTGGGCTGCTTGGACTAGGCGCAGTACAGGAATGGTTGCTAACTATTTGTTGTTAGTCACTATTGATAGTATTGCACTGATTAGACTGATAAGTATCTAGTAAGGTTGGCGAGCCAAAAGTCGCATGTTGGTATATGTGAGCCACAAATCACATAAGGAGAAAAATGAGTTACGTAGATGCTCTCTTTGACAGAGACAATGATACTATTAAAGTCGTCGAAAGAAACGACAAAGGCCTAAGGGTTTATAAAGAACACCCCGTGCGCTATCAGTTTTACTACCCAGATCCAAAAGGCAAATACACCAGCATTTATGGTGATCCTCTTAATCGCGTGGTATGTAAAAGTACAAAAGACTTTCGTAAGGAACAAGCCATTAATAATGGCAAGACTCTGTACGAAAGCGATATCAATCCAATCTTCCAGCACCTTAGTGAAAACTATCTCGATCAGGATGCACCAAAACTAAACATCTGCTTCTTTGACATTGAGGTAGACTTTGATCCAGAACGCGGCTATAGCACTCCGGAAGATGCTTTCATGCCAATCACTGCGATTACAGTTTACCTAAAATGGTTAGGCAAGTTGATTACATTGGCCATGCCTCCTAAAGGTATGAAGATGGATGATGCTATTAAATTAGTGTCCGATATTCCAGATACACATTTGTTTGACAACGAAGCAGACATGCTGGAAACATTCTTGGATCTGATTCAAGATGCGGACATTATCTCTGGTTGGAACAGCGAAGGTTATGACGTTCCATATACTGTTAACCGCGTAACTAAAGTATTGAGCAAAGACGATACACGCAGATTCTGCTTGTGGAATCAATTTCCCAAGCGCCGCGAATATGAAAAATATGGAAAATCTGCTGTTACTTATGACTTCCACGGTCGAGTACACTTGGATAGTCTCGAACTGTATCGCAAGTACACATACGAAGAACGTCATACATACCGATTGGATGCCATCGGTGAAGCAGAGATTGGTGAAAACAAAACAGTCTACGAAGGCACACTTGATCAATTGTATAACAATGACTTTCACAAGTTTATTATCTACAATAGGCAAGACACACTACTGCTGAATAAACTAGATGACAAGTTAAAGTTTATCGACCTTGCCAACACCCTGGCACATGAATGTACTGTATTGCTTCAAACAACTATGGGCGCAGTGGCAGTAACTGAGCAGGCGATTATTAACGAATCCCACAAGCGTGGATTTCAAGTTCCTAATAGACAAAAGCGTGACGAGGATGCAGACAACAGTGCCGCAGGTGCGTATGTAGCATATCCTAAAGAAGGTCTACAAGATTGGATCGGTTCACTGGACATCAACAGTCTGTACCCAAGTGCCATTCGTGCATTGAACATGGGTCCGGAAACTATTGTCGGACAACTACGCCAAACAATAACTGAAGCGTTCATACATGAACAAATGACTCTTAAAAAGAAGTCGTTCGCGGCTGCATGGGAAGGTATGTTTGGCAGCATGGAATACGAAGCAGTGATGGCTAACCGCATCGATACTGAGATTACCATTGATTGGCAAGACGGCAACAGTACTGTACACAGTGCTGCCGAAGTTTATCAGTTAATTTTTGACAGTAATCAGCCCTGGATGCTCAGTGCCAATGGTACCATCTTTACTTATGAGAAGGAAGGTATTATTCCTGGATTGCTAAAGCGTTGGTATGCTGAACGTAAAGACATGCAGGCCAAACTAAAAGAAACAATCAAAGCAGGCGACAAAGTACAAGAAGAATATTGGGACAAACGACAACTGGTTAAGAAGATTAACCTAAATAGTTTGTACGGTGCTATTCTTAATGCTGGTTGCAGATTCTTTGATAAACGAATTGGACAAAGTACAACACTCACCGGTCGTCAGATTGTTAAACACATGGCTGGTAAAGTTAACGAGATTATTACTGGTGAATACGATTACCGTGGTAAAGCAGTTATCTACGGTGACACAGATTCTTGTTATTTTACAGCGTTTAACACGCTGAAGAAGGACATTGATGCAGGGCATATTCCTTGGAACAAGGAAAATGTAATTACACTTTATGATCAAATCGGAGAAGAAGTCAATGGCACATTTGTTAAATTCATGGAACAGCAATTCCACTGCCCACCAAGCAGAGGCGAAGTCATCAAAGCAGGTCGCGAGATTGTTGCTTCCAAAGGACTATTCATTACCAAAAAACGATACGCAGTCTTGTACTACGATAAAGAAGGCAAGCGTAGCGATGTTGATGGTAAACCCGGCAAAATTAAAGCAATGGGACTTGATCTAAAACGATCAGATACTCCTGCGTTTATTCAAGACTTCTTAAGTGATGTACTTGAAAAGGTTCTAACTGGATCAACTGAAGAACAAGTATTGGATCATATTACACAATTCCGTACTGAGTTTAAGGCAAGGCCTGGTTGGGAGAAAGGTAGTCCGAAACGTGCTAACAACGTAACGGAGTACGCTGCCAAAGAGAAGAAGGGTGGAAGGGCAAATATGCCAGGCCACGTAAGGGCTAGTATCAATTGGAATACTTTGAAACGTATGAACGGTGACAAGTATTCTATGAACATTACAGACGGCCAGAAAGTTATCGTCTGTAAACTTAAACCAAATCCTTTGGGATTTACATCAGTGGCTTATCCTGTTGACGAATTGCGTTTGCCGAAATGGTTCATGGACTTACCGTTTAATGATCCCGAAATGGAGCAAACAATTATCGATAACAAGTTAGACAACTTAATTGGTGTTCTTAATTGGGACATCGCAAGCACGGAAGAGAAGAATACATTCAATCAATTGTTTGACTTTTCTTAAAAAAACCTATATACTATATCTAAGGAGATCATATGAAAGACATTTTACAAGACATCGTTGCACATACACACAGCCTAGGCTTTCTGCCATTGGTTAAAGTAAGTGGGGACGCAAAAACAACAAGCATCGAATCAATGGCTGATGACCGCAGTGTTATCGTTAGTGCAACTGCACACAAGCCAGTAGTTGAATTCAAAGGTACATTTGGTATGCCCAATCTGGACAAACTGAATTTGCACTTGAAGAATCCAGAGTACAAAGAGAACGCTAAGATTAATGTTGTCGAAGCAGACCGCAATGGAACTATTGTTCCAACAGGACTGCATTTTGAAAACGCAGTTGGCGACTTCCAGAACGATTATCGCTTTATGAATTCTGACATCATCAATGAAAAGTTGAAGAGTGTTAAGTTCAAAGGTGCTAGTTGGGAAGTTGAGTTCCAACCTACAATGAGTGCCATCGGCCGTTTGAAGTTGCAGGCCGAAGCACACAACGAAGAAAGCGTATTCCAAGTACGCACAGAAGACGGCAACCTAGTTGTATTCTTCGGCGATGCAGCAAGTCATGCTGGTAGTTTTGTATTCCAAGCAAACGTTGGCGGCAAACTCAAGCACACATGGTCGTGGCCTGTTACGCAAGTTCGCAGTATCTTGAACTTGGGTGGCAAGATTACAATGAAGATTGCAGACGCAGGCGCTATGCAGATTACAGTTGACAGCGGTATTGCAGAATACAATTACATTCTGCCAGCGCAGAGCAAGTAATGAGTGAATCACATGTACGCACAATAGCAAGGACTGTAAGTTATAGAATTGCAGCCTTGCTTATTACTGCAATGTGGACCGGCATAAGTGATGCCGTGCTAATACATATAGTATTGGCAGTACTACACTATGCCATGGAACGTGCATGGCTGAAGATTAAATGGGGCCGCCTTGAATAAAAATTTAACTGCAACACAAAACGACTACGCATACTTCTTGCCGGCAACGTCTGGTTTCTATTCTACGTTTATTGGAAAACAAAGATATGGTAACTACGTTGACCCTGCAAGAATTCCTGCTAGTTTTAAATCTGGCGTAGAGAGTCTTAACTATCTAGAACCCGACAAAGGTGCGTTTTACTTTGACCATTGCTTGTATTCAGCAGGCCATGCTAACTTAGATCTAACCAAGCAAGACGACAGCGAGGATATGTTCCGAAACAGAAATCGTAGCACTAGTTGGGTGCTCGGTGACTCGGGCGGTTTCCAGATTGGTAAAGGTGTATGGGAAGGCGAGTGGAATGATCCCACTGGTCCAATTGTTGCACAACGTATGGCTGAAGCAATTGCCAAAGGCATCGAATTAGTTCCGCAAATTGACCCTACTGGAAATCCCAAGACAGATAAGAATGGCAATCCTAAGCATACTAAAGTCGATCATGTTAAGTTGTATCAAGCAAAACTAGATGCGGCACAGAAGAAGCGTGAGCAAGTTTTAACTTGGATGGACTCACTTAT
>Ga0209230_10001295_pt1 | contig 10036 bp, 9 predicted proteins | sample LakOntMetagenome_FD_187467 | JGI IMG/M metagenome (GOLD analysis project Ga0209230, IMG submission 187467) | Freshwater and sediment microbial communities from Lake Ontario - Sta 18 epilimnion Metagenome (SPAdes) (version 2) | ecosystem: Environmental > Aquatic > Freshwater > Lentic | place... | reverse complement strand
AGCATGTGCCAAGAACGGTACTACTCGATAAACAATGATCCGAGGATAGCTTCCGGTTAACGGTAAATTTTCTTTTGTATCAATATAAAATACCTGTGTATCAATTCTCCACCATGTTCTCATGCCATCAGTTAGTTTGCCCAGTGCCGCTTCGGGGTAGCTACTTTGAAATAACACTTGATTGATAACACTAGGAATATCCATATCCTGACTGAATTTCATAATACCTTGCTTAGGGTCAACAACTAGTTTTCCTCTCTGCCAAGTTCCAGTTTCAGGGTCGATAACTGCTGATTCTTCACCGGGTGCTGGCTCGCCAGGTCTGGCAGGAGTATAGCTTAAATCAGCAAGTCCTAAGATGTTAACATCTCCAGAATTCTGAATTAAGTTTGTTTGATTAATTCCAATTCTTTTAAATATGGCAGCTGAATCTTCTGTAACTTGAGTTGGATTATAAGTTGCTGAATCTTTTTTATCCGACCCACCGCCGCCGCCAGCGGCTGCTTGTGGCTTACTTGCTAAATTTTCTTCTTTGGGAAATAGTATAACAACTTTATCTGCCACAGCTACAGTTTTATCTTTTACCTTGCCTTCTAAGAACGTGTTTACTACCGCTTGAAGACTTTGCTCGCCAGTCTGTAACACTTCCTGAACTGTTTTACCTTTGATTACTGCATCAGTTTTTAAATTAGCATATTGCGTTGTCAATGCCTGAGACTGTGTAGCGTACCCGCTAACACTGTACTTACATCCTTTTTCTGAAGCCTTCATACCTATAGTAGTAAACCTAATAGGAATGTGTCTTGCTGTAAACGGAACATTTTGTATTCCTCCTACTTCAGTATTGCCCCTAAATTCAATAGTTAATAAAAACGGTGCGTCTCGCCAGTTTTCAAATTTAGCTTGATATGCCGCAGTTTGTAAAGCTAGAATAAATGTACCGATACTGTAAGGTTCATAAACATCAAATTGTATAGTGGACACGTTTGTGGCTTTGACATTAGCTATTCCGATTATAGATTCGAAAGTCAACGAGTCTATATAAAAATCAAACTTACCGTAAGCAGTAGCCACTCGATTTTCAGGACTTGCTCCAGCAGTTTTACAAATTAACGGCAATACTTTTCCTGCCTTGTAAGATGTATCAGGATAATTAAAATCTTGGATAGTTAATGCGCTTAGACTGATAACGTAGTCGTAGCTGGCATACTTAGATAGCACATTATCAGCAGGAAGTTTTAATCCTAACCTGGTGCCAGCATTAGCAAACGACCCAGACATAAGACTGTTGCCGAGTGAGATTGCGCTAGTTGTTGCGCCAATAATATCTGCCATTTTTAGATTCCCAACACTATTCGTAAACTGCTATTCTTAGGGATATAAATTTTCTTACCAGGAGTAAAATCAAAAATAGGATCTTGTAATACATCCAAGTTACGTTGCATAAACACCCACCACAGACTTGCTTCGCCGTAAAGATCGTGCGCTAGTAAATCGGGTCTATAAGAGTATTGACTTTCGATAGTGTATAAAAAGTCATCAGGTTCTGCGCTGACTGCTCTGATAGAAAAGATATCAAGGTAGTTTTCAGTTGTTGGTGTATTAAACCACGGACTTGTATTAGTATATGTTGCCATGATTAAACGTATCCAAATGAACTGTTCAAGTATCCGCCTGTGACAAATCTGTCCAGACTGAACTTACGAGCGGCTGCTCTACTATATATTGGAACCAACGTGATGTTGATGTTACTCTTGGTAGGAACTCTTGTTTGGCCACCACTAGTTGTGCCGCCTATTCCAAACGATCCTAATAGTCCAGCAACGCTGCCAACTGCTCCAGCAACGTCACTAATAACACTGCTAATTCCAGCAATGTTACCGCCAAGCGTGTCTCCAATCGCATCAGCTAAGCCACCTACACTGTCAGCAATTCCAGCAACGTTACCAGCGGCGCTGCCTACTACATCGCAAGCAATATAATCGACGTCCTGAGGCAGTGTACAAGTAAATCCAGTTATAACTACTGGTACATTTTTAAAAACATAATTTCCATAACCGTTCAGCATAACAATAGGTGGAGGATTTCCAGCTTTTGGGTCAGATCCGCTGAACATTTTAGATGCGGATCTTAAATAATGCAAACATGCTATCCAATATAAAGCCTGTGCCGAATCTTCAACAGCGAACGGTGCTTGTAATTCGATCGATCCTGGATCCGAACTCTTAAATGCTTGAAATGGAAAGTTTGAATGTGTAGGAGACTCAGCACTATACTTTGCCGATGACTTGATAGATATCTGCGGAGTAAAAGGAAAAACCAATCCGCCAGCTTCTTTCAAGGGTCTTAACACAGGACTCTGCTTAAAACTAGACCAATTAGGAATACTTAATCTGACTCGCCAATCGTTAGCATTACTATCGCCGCCAAACGCTGAAAATGCGCTAGCAAGATCGCCAATTGCTTCGCCGCCTGCGGGTAAGTTCAAACTACGGATAGCACTGCCAATATTATCAGCGCCAGCAGATCCTATGCTAGACAGCGCACTGCCCAGTTTTGCCGCTGTGTTAACAGCTTGGGAAGCCGCGCCGAATACAGCTACACCTGCTCCGAGTTTTGATTGTAGATTTTGTCCAGATGTAAATGCCATAATGTATTTGTCCTTTTGGTATATTATTTATTTGACTTTTTAATGTGTGTAGTTTATAATTATAACATCCGGAGAATTCATTAATGACAGCGAAAGTAAATTACCTAAACAACAAGGATATGTTGTTAGAAATACATAGAAGTAAGAGTACATACTGTAGCTTTACTAACCCAGATTTTCACCAATATGACATTATATTGGCTAATACTGACAAGATTAACATACGCACTATCGCAGAAGCCAAGCGAAACAAGGCTAAACGACTAGGCGATAGAGAATACGCACGGCGCAAGGCTGCTGGCGAAAAAGTAAAACAAGCAGATTGTGAAGTCGATTATAAAAAGATTTCTAAAAATGAGCTTGTATTCAGAATTATGACATTCGATCATATTCCACTTAATACTACTCGCAAAAAGAACCCTAAAAGTCTAGCAGATCATAGAGATAAAGTAAACTTCCCGCCATTCCAACACTGGAAATTCAGCGAAGCAGACGAGCTAGAGTGTGTTGGCAAATCGCACTGGAAAGGTCCATTAGATACAGGTCACTTTGACAAAGATGCTGGACAAATTACACCAACACTGGCTCGTATGATGATTAAACTGTGTGAGCGTTACGCTACACGGGGTAACGTTCGCGGCTATACCTACAACGATGAGATGAAGGGGCAAGCTATTTTACAACTAACACAGATTGGATTACAATTTGACGAATCTAAAAGCGACAATCCGTTTGCTTATTTTACTGCCGCAGTTACTAATAGTTTTGTGCGGGTTATTAATATTGAAAAGCGCAACCAAAATATTCGCGACGACATCCTTGAGATGAACGGTATGAATCCTAGCTATTCACGTACCGGTCAAGGAGAGCACGAAGCCGCATTGAAACGACACGCAGAGGACACAACTAATGACACAGCATCAGAAACCCCAACTGTTTAAGAAGGTTGCCTGTTTTACAGACATTCACTTTGGACTTAAATCAAACAGCAACACTCACAATCAAGATTGTGAAGATTTTGTAGATTGGTACATTGCCAAAGCTAAGGAAGAAGGATGTGACACAGGTATCTTCATGGGAGACTGGCACCATAACCGTAACAGTCTTAACATTACCACAATGGATTATAGCTTGCGAGCTTTAGAAAAGTTAGGTCAAGCATTTGATAACTTCTATTTCTTTCCGGGCAACCACGATCTATACTATAAAGACAAGCGAGATATCCATTCAGTAGAGTTTGGAAAATATATTCCTGGCATTACTGTAGTTCACGAACCTGTTACTATCGGTGATGTTACATTGTGCCCGTGGCTAGTTGGAGATGAGTGGAAGACGGTGGGTAAGAAAGGCGGCAAGTATATCTTTGGCCACTTTGAACTACCTAACTTCTTTATGAACGCTATGGTACAGATGCCAGATCATGGAGAACTCAAAGCTGAAGATTTTAAATCGTATGAGTTGGGATTTAGCGGACACTTCCACAAGCGTCAGCAAAAAGGCAATATGATTTATATTGGCAATGCGTTTCCGCACAACTATGCTGACGCATGGGATGACGAACGTGGCATGATGATTTTAGAGTGGGACGGAAAACCAGAATATCATGCTTGGCCAGCCCAGCCTACATTCAGAACAGTTAAACTGAGCCAGCTGATTGACGAAGCGGACTCATTAATCTTGCCCAAGCAACATCTTCGTGTTACACTAGACATTGACATCAGTTACGAAGAAGCAAGTTTTATTAAAGAGAAGTTTATAGAAGACTACTCTATTCGAGAACTTACTCTTATTGCTGAAAAGAAAGATATTGAAATCAATACAGATATCGATATCCAAGCCTTTGAATCAGTTGATCAAATTGTATCTAGTCAATTGGTCAATATCGAAAGCGAGCAGTTTAATAAGAATACACTATTAGCGATTTATAACAGCCTATGACCATTAAGATTAAAGAATTAACCGTAAAGAATTTTATGAGTGTGGGAAACCAGACTCAAGCTGTGAACTTCGATCAGAAAAATTTAACACTTGTACTGGGTGAAAACTTAGATATGGGCGGTGACGATGGCGGATCACGTAACGGTACGGGTAAAACTACAATCGTTAATGCTTTAAGCTATTCGTTGTTTGGTAATGCTCTAACTAACATTAAAAAAGATAACTTAATCAATAAGATTAACAATAAAAACATGTTAGTTACACTGGCGTTTGAAAAAGACGGCACTAACTATCGTATAGAACGTGGGCGCAAGCCAACTCTCATGAAGTTTTATGTTAACGATCAAGAGCAAGAAACAGAAGAAACAGATGATGCTCAAGGAGACATGAGAGAAACTCAGAAAGATCTCGATGATATTTTAGGTATGAGTCATGATATGTTTAAGCATGTGGTTGCGCTTAACACATACACTGAACCGTTCCTAAGTATGCGGGCCAATGATCAACGGGTTATTATCGAGCAGTTATTGGGCATTACTATTCTTAGTGAAAAAGCAGAAGCCCTTAAAGAAATGATTCGCAGTACAAAAGATGATATTGTACAAGAAAACGCCGACATCGAAGCTACTAAAAAATCCAACGACAAGATTCAAGTTAGTATCGACAGTTTGTTAACTAGACAAACTGCTTGGAATTCGCAAAGAGATACCGATGTTGAAAAGATTGGCAGAGCTATTATCGAGCTAGAAAATGTAGACATCGTTCTAGAACTAGAATCCCACGCTAAGTTAAAAGTATATACTGAACAAACTGCTAGATTAAAGAGCTTAAACAAAGAACGTGCTACATTAGACAGTGCTACAGCACAAGCAGAGCGCAGTGTAAAGAAATATGCTAGCGAAATGTCAGCACTGGACGGTAAGAAATGTCATGCGTGTGATCAAGACTTACATGACCACAAACACGAAGAGATGTCTGCGGTTGCTACTCAGCATCTTGCGGACGCACAAAAGTATTTGGATAAAGTCAGTTCTGATCTTGCTAAGATTCTTAAAGAGATTAATGCTATCGGAGATCTAGTACAGCGTCCCGATACTTATTACGACACAGTTGAAGAAGCATTGAAGCATCAGAACAATCTTAAGACATTGGAAACAAACTTGCTAATCAAAGCAGGCGAAGTTGATCCTTATCAAGAACAGATTGATGAATTATTGAATACTGCTATTCAAGAAGTAACATGGGATCGTGTTAATACTTTGAATACGCTTAAAGAACATCAAGAGTTCCTGCTTAAACTACTGACTAGCAAGGATAGTTTTATCCGTAAAAAGATTATCGATCAAAACTTAGCTTATCTTAACAACAGACTTACTTACTATCTTGATAAAATGGGATTACCTCACACTGTAGTATTTCAAAATGATCTTACAGTTGAGATTACACAGCTAGGTCAAGACTTAGACTTCGATAATTTGTCTCGTGGAGAACGTAATCGTTTAATTCTTGGCTTGTCGTGGAGTTTTAGAGATGTATGGGAATCATTATATCAGAATATCAACTTGTTATTTGTTGACGAACTGATTGATAACGGACTAGATGCTGCCGGAGTAGAGTCGGCACTGGCTGTACTTAAGAAGATGGCTCGTGAACGTAGCAAAAATATTTTCTTAATCAGCCACAAAGATGAATTAGTTGGCAGAGTAAACAATGTACTTAAAGTTATTAAAGAGAATGGGTTTACCAGCTACGCAAATGACTTAGAGGTTACTGATTAATGCATCAAGACGAAGAGTTACACGCTGAACTCTTAAAAGCATTCCGAGCATACTTTGAAGCTAACCAAGATTGGGTTAATAAACAAACTGCTCGGAGTGCTGTACGTCTACGACAACGACTAAGCGACATAAGACGCATTTGTTCCGAACGACGAGTAGTTGTTCGTGAATGGGGAATAGAAAAAGAAGCACAATTGGCTGCTCGTAAGGATCGACGTAAGAATGATGACTGATTTAGATATAGATTGCATATACGTCAACGGCGATAGTTGGGCGTACGGTTCAGAACTTAGAGATCCTGCTCGCCCTGATATTAAAAATGACTTCGATGTTGTCCATGACACTTATCGACAAGCACACAACTGGCCTGGACTGTTAGGAAAAGAATACAACTTGCCGGTTATTAATAGTGGATGGGCTGGTGGAAGCAACCATAGAATTCTTAGAACTACGATTACCGACATTACTAACTTAAAACGAGAAGGTCGGAAGCCTCTGGCAATCATAGCATGGACACAAATGCAAAGATTCGAACTGTATAACGCAGAAAACGATCATTGGATAGAATTTGTTGGTCCAAGTGCCGCAGGTAATCGTAAGATAGGTTTAGAGATGTGGGAAAAGTACAGCAATGATCGCAGTGACTTAACTCAATATCTACAGCATCTCATATTAATGGATGCGTTTTTAAAAACAAACAGCGTACCTTATGTAGGTACAAACATATTCAGGCACAACTTTAATATATTAGAAGATCTAGCAGTGGATCCGCAATTCGCTCCGTACTTACATCAACTTAGTAAAGTAGTAGGTATTGAGCGGCACTTGTATAACGCATCTGTGAGTCAGATACTGATACCTCACTTGGATATCAAATACGGTCCCGGCGGGCATCCATTAGAAGCAGGTCAACTAGTAATAGCAGAACACTTTAAAAATAAAATTAATCAAGAATTTAATATCACAATCACAGGCACAAAAGGCACAGCATGATACATAGTGCATGGATTGGACTTATCAAAATCAAATCGTCGACACTCTCCCTGAGGATTGTGTTGGATTCGTGTACTTGATAACTAATTCCATCTCTGGCAGAAAGTATATAGGCAAAAAATTAGCTAAGTTTGCGAAAACTACTTACAAAGTAGTTACACTCAAGAACGGAACTAAGAAGAAGAAGAAAATTCGTAGCAAAGTTGACAGCGATTGGAGAGATTATTATGGCTCCAGCGATGCGTTAACAAAAGACATAGACACATTAGGCAAAGAAAACTTCAGTAGAGAAATCCTATATTACTGCACATCCAAGGCGCAATGCTCTTACATCGAGGCCAGAGAACAATTTACCCACAAAGTTTTAGAATCAAAAGACTGGTATAACGGGCACATAGCTGTTCGTGTACACGGTTCGCATATACTCAAAGGCTAACAATTCAGGCAATTTAACTGCCAAATAAGCCCGCACAGGCGATTAACAGTGCCCTTAAAGCTGGATCTCGGATCACAGTCAATGGAATTCCCTACTTGGTGGAGGGGTTGTACATCAGTATCCTTAACAGGACCATGATCGGATATGCCTACGGAACCGGTTTGATGTACAAGAAAAGTATTTAACAAGGCTAAAAGAGGGGTAGTAGCCCCACGTTTGTACGTATGATAGCGTATATGTACAGACCGCCGTCATATAAAGACTCTGCTCGTGGTACCGGATGACCGCCACTGTAATGCAGTAACGCTAGAGTGATTGTTCAACTCAGATAATGTTCAATTTTCAATTTCTTTGCCCGCCAGGGCAAAGTGTGACTGAACAATCTAGATAATACTTACAGTGCTTCGCACTTAATAATTCTTAATAATTAAGAAAAAAGAAAAATAGTTCGAGCTGAAAGCGAAGAACAGATGAACGTAGTTCATCTTTATACAGTATAAATACTGGACTACGAGAGATATATGAAAGTTCACGAAATTATTACTGAAAGCCAAATTCTAACAGAAAACTTATCTAGAATATTATTAAATGTACTAGAACGAGTTGGTGTTGCTGACCTTGATAAAGCATTAGCTCTTATAGCAAGATCGGTAGTTGGTAAGACAGATGTTGCTGTAGGCAAAGAAATGGCGGAAGCATGGCTTGCAGCAAGTAAACAAACTAAATTGCCGTTTGAAGACATCGTGGCGGCTGGACAGCGTGAACTTAACACGGCTGGAGTAAACAGAACAGTAGTTGATGCGGCATTGGCAGAAGCAGAGCGTATTGCTCCTGGCTTATGGTCACGTATTATGAGTCGCTTAGGCAAAGCAGGAACTAAAGCTGAACACGAAGCTGCAGCCAAATCTATCTTTGGATCAAAATTTGATTTCGTATCGGCACTGGCATATAAGTTAGCAATATGGGGTCCTGTGGCAGAGTGTGCTTACCATCTGTGGGATCTTAAACGTAGACGCGACTCAGGAGATCCTGAGTATCAAAATGATGCTACATATAAAAATGATGTACAGTATTTTATCAACAAAGCCGTAGGTCAAATTGCCACAGCATTAGTTGGAAATAAATTACTTACTACAGCATTCAGTATTCCTGGCAGCATGCCAATTCTAGGATGGAAGAGATTAGAAAAATTATGGCAAGGTAGTAATCAAGTTGCGCAAACAGCTCTTAATGCTTGGCTGTTAACACCTGGCGGCAGAGATATGGTGTCCAAGTTTATTGCCAGTGAGATATTTGGCAAGATTGGTGACAAGACTACATTAGAATTTATACGTGATCAGTTGGGTGGATGGATTACTGACTTGTATGAGTATGTTGAAGAGAAAGTTCAAACAGTTACTAACCCAGCAGCCGCTGCACAAACAGCGCAACGAAAACAACAAAAGTCAGCAGCCGAACTAGCTGCCAGAGAAAAGTTACCAAAGTATTCCACAGGAACAAAATACGATCAATATGGAATGCCAATTCAACAGGCAGACCCACGCGGCGAGATCACTCCGTTAAATTAACGGCAGACCTGATTCTTTAGTTGCTTCGACGTTTTCTTTAATCACAGTATAAAAAGTTTCTCGATCATCGGCAGAGTATTCGTGTAGGAGCTGATGTATTGTTACACCGCCTCTCATGTACCAACTAATTCTTGCTAACTCTGTTTTAAATGCTTTTATTTCTTTTTCTAGCCCAACTAGATATTCTTCAATTTCCGAGGCGGATAATCTAATTAGGCGTTTACGAAAAAATTAGTTTGGTCTAGGTCAAACGATAAGTCTTCTTCGTGCTCACAGTTTTCGCACTTAACATGATGCTTAGGAGTATCCCATATATTTTTGTTTTGATCGATGTGTGTCACAACAGATTCCATAACATTACGATCTACATTGTCGATCCACTCTCGAATAAATTCACGTTCTGTTACAAGAGCAGTTCCAGTATCGATACTTTCGATACCTGCTACAAATATCTCAGTACGTAAAAGTCCAAGGTCTACTAGTATCTCGTCCATTTTTGATTTACGTTCGTCATCATCCAATGCTGCCAATTGTTTTAGTTTTTGTTGTATTTCAAAATTCTTTAAAGAAAACGCAGAGCTCTGTTGATAAGTCAATGGTTTAGTAATAACAACTAATGTATCCAGTACTAATCGGTTGTCATACTTGCATCCCATGTAGTGATCAACAATGG
>Ga0209230_10001288_pt1 | contig 10071 bp, 7 predicted proteins | sample LakOntMetagenome_FD_187467 | JGI IMG/M metagenome (GOLD analysis project Ga0209230, IMG submission 187467) | Freshwater and sediment microbial communities from Lake Ontario - Sta 18 epilimnion Metagenome (SPAdes) (version 2) | ecosystem: Environmental > Aquatic > Freshwater > Lentic | place... | reverse complement strand
TCGACCAGGATATCCCGACGCGCAAGGCGCTCGACCAGTTCTTTCGCGAACAGCGCATCGAGCTCGAACCCTCCATGGAGTTCGACAACATCGAGACCCTCAAGCGCGCGGTGGAAGTCGACGCGGGTGTGGCGCTGGTCCCCGAAGGCACCATCCGCCAAGAAGTCGAGCAAGGCACGCTCGTCATGCTGCGTCTACGCGACCGCCGAGTGGCCCGACCGTTGGCCATCCTGCACCGTAAGGGCCGCGTCCTGACGCCGGCCATGAAGCGCTTCATGACGCACCTCATGAACAGTACCGGCGCCAAGTCTTCGGCCTAATCAGGCGCGGCGGCGGGACGCCTGGGCTGCGACCGCGAAGCCCGGCAGTGCCTGCGCACACAACAAGCCCAGTCCCAGCCAGAGCAACGCCTGGTCGGCCGGTGAACGCAGGGCCGTGGCGGCGAGACCCCACCAGAGAAAGGCGCCGAACAAAGGTGGCCAGGCACGGCGCAAGGCCGCGCGCGCAAGGGACCATGAACCCAGCAGCACCGCCGCCAGAGAAGAGGCCAGTGGGGCGGACAGCAGGCCGCGGGCGAAATAAGCGTACGCCACAAAACCTAACGCCACGACGAGCCCCGCCAACACCGCGGCATTCACGCGGAAATGCGTGGGCAAAAGGTGCAGTCTCACCCTATGGGCGTGCAGGTAATACGCCGACGCCACCACGGCCATAATCAGCGTAAGCGTCCAGATGTAGCGCGGACCGTTGATCGGGATCGCGAACTGCAGGATTGCCCACTGAGCCAGGAAACACTTCGCCAGGATGAGCGACCAGAGGGCACCGAGTCGATCGGTCACCAGCGACTCACGGTAGGCACGTTCAACCGAGAGCGAGAGCTCGGTATCCTGGGCGGGGGGCAGAGAAGTGACGGGCATGGGCTACCTCGCCCACAACTTGAGACTGCGGATTGCGACCGCAACCGGAGGAGGCACTTCTTTTTCCCAGCCGCCCTCATTCTTGCGGATTCGTTCAGCCAAGGTACGCGGCTGGCAGGCCATTGCTAGGGGGTCCGCCCCCGTGATTGGCACTAGGAAGCCGTTATTGAGCAGGTGCTGGAACAGGCCGGCCACTGAGGGGCGCATCTGGATGGCGGAAGCGGTGACCACCGAATCTTCGGCGACGCTGTAGCTCTCCGGGAAGCAGACCTTGCAGGCGACGGGGTCCAGAATCAGGCGGCGGAGCTGATCCCCGCGCATCGGGTAGACCATGACGCGGACGCCATCCTTGAAGAGGCGGCCGCAAGACTCCAGGACGCCGCCTTCGAGGTGGGTGTAGTGCTCGGGATTAAAGAGGTCGACGAGGTTGTTCATGCCCGCAACCAGCGTGATGCTACCCGTGGTATGCAGGCGGAAATAGGCCGGGAGACGGTACCAGCCGCGATGGCGGGTGACCAAGAGGGGGTGCTGCATCGCGCCCACGAGGCGGATGCGGTCGATGAGTTCGGATTCAGGGTGCGGGTCGGAGCCGATGCACATCTCGAACAGCGGGACCACGTCCTTGCCGCCCTCGGGCAGGGCGCGTAAAGCGCAGGCCAGCATGTCCACATTGACGATTGAGACCGGGCGGAAGGTACCGCGGGCGACCAAGACCGAGCGCTTGTGGAAGTATTCACTCGGGACCTGCGGATCGCCTTCCGGGCCGAAGAGCACGGCATCCGTGAGGCCGAGGCGGACGAGCCGCAGGGCGGCCGCGCGGTTGTCGAAGGCCCCAAAAGCTGGGCCGCTGAAATGGACGAACTCGACCTCGACGCGTCCGGCGCCCACTTCGTCGACCAAGGCGGCGAGGAAGTTGTCGACGCTATCGCAGGTGTTGAGGGCGGCGTGGATGAGATTCACGCCGACGGCGCCGAGGGCGTCCTGCTGACGGTCCGCATCCTTGTCCCAAAGACGGAGATGGAGGATGACTTCGCTTGGCTCAGCCTGAGGCCGATCTTGAAAGCGGATGCCGATCCAAGAGTGACCCTGCCCTTTACCGTCATGCGGGGTCGTCGCCACCGTGTCGGCGAAGGCGAAGAAGCGGGTCACCGGGCCACGCTCAGCCTTCAGACGATCGACCAGGAGTCCGTATTCGTGGTCGAGCATCTGCTCGAGCCGTTGACGGGAGACGTAGCGCTGAGGGTGACCATAAATCGCGTCGCTGACGCGCATGTCATAGGCGGAAATACTCTTCGCCACCGTACCCGAGGCTCCACCGGACTTGAAGAAGTGCCGGACCACTTCCTGCCCAGCCCCGATTTCGGCGAAGGTCCCGTAGGCCGACCGATCGAGATTGATGGCCAACGCCTTGCGGGAAGTGGCGGCGCCGGCCGAGGACGTGGTCTCTGACATAGCGAGAAACTAGCCCCCGAGACGGGCGGCATCGAGAGGAAAGGGGCATCAAATATGAGCTTTTGATTGGCGAAAAGGAGACACGAAAGCATCATTTCAACGACACCCGCCCCTTTCCACCTCCCATGAAAGATTTCTTCAAGTCCGTCTTCGCCTCCGTGCTCGGCACTTTCCTCGCCATCGCCGTCGGCGGCTTCGCGTTGACCGTCCTCATCGTCTCGCTCGCGAGTTCGGTCGGCAGCAACCATGAGTCCGCCACCGTCTACGTGAAGCCCAAGACGATGCTCGTCATCGGCGGAGATCTCACGATTAACGACACCCCGGCCCACGGCGCCCCGGGCCTCGACCTACTGCTACTCGGCGGCAGCGGACCCGAACTCGACCTGCTCCGCGCACTGGAAGCAATCGACCTCGCCGCCAAAGATAGGAACATCGTTGGCATTCTGCTCAGCGGTTCACTCGCCGCCGGCGTCACCCAGAAGGCCGAGATCCGTAAGGCCATCGCCGCCTTCAAGACTAGCGGCAAACCCGTCATCGCCTGGATCGAGAACGGCAGCCAAGGCGAATATTACCTCTCCAGCATCGCGGATAAGGTCTACGTGCATGCCGCCGGCGAACTCGAACTGAAGGGACTCGCCTCGTATCACACCTATTACGGGGACTCGCTGAAGCTCCTAGGCATCGGCGTCCAGGTGACCAAGGTTGGTAAATATAAATCCGCCGTGGAGCCTTACCTTGGCGGAGTCATGAGCGAGGCGGCGAGAGAGCAGTCTGAAGCCCTGCTGGGCGGAATCTGGAAACGCGTCCTAGGCGACGTCGCGAGATCGCGCAACCTTTCCCCCGGCGCTCTCTCCAAGACGGTCAACTCGGCCGGCGTCTTCAATGCGCAGAAAGCCGTGGAGCTCAAGCTGGCCGACAAGGCCATGCATCGCGACGAGCTCGTCAAGCAGGTCCGGGCCGCTGGCGCGGGCGCCGACGACTCAGGGACCTCCTTCCAGCAAGTAAACCTGCACCGCTACGCCAATAAGGTGACCTTGCCGCACAACGGCCCCACTATCGCGATTGTCTACGCCGAAGGCGAGATCGTCGACGGCTGGGGCGCGCCGGGCGACATCGGTGGCGACCGCCTAGCCCGCGACCTCCGCCTACTGCGCGGCGACAAGCGCATCAAGGCCATCGTGCTCCGCGTGAATAGTCCGGGCGGCTCGGCCTTCGCCAGCGACGTCGTCGCGCGCGAGGTTGGACTGCTCAAGAGCCAGGGTACGCCCGTGGTCGTCTCCATGGGAGATGTCGCGGCCAGCGGCGGCTACTACATCGCCGCCAAAGCCAGCCTCATCATGGCGGACCCCTCGACAATCACTGGTTCGATCGGCGTCTTCGGGCTCCATTTCAATTATGATGAGCTAGCGAAGAAGGTGCAGCTCGGCACCGACGGCGTGAAGACCGCCCGTTACGCCGACCTGCTTGCCGAGCATCGCGCCGCGACTCCCGAGGAACTGGCGATCGTGCAGACCTCGGTGGACGGCGTCTACGAAGATTTCCTGCGCATCGTCGCCGAAGGGCGCGACCTTAAGCGCGACGGCGTGCACGAGATTGCCCAAGGCCGCGTCTGGCTGGGCGAAGACGCCCGCGGCCTGCGCCTAGTGGACAAGCTCGGCGGCCTGCGCGACGCCATTAAGGAGGCCAAGCTGCTCGCCAAGATTGACGAGGCCGAGTTGATTCAGGTCCCGTCCCTCAATTCCGGCCGCGAGAACCTCCTTCAACAGCTCCTTTCGGATGGCGATAGCGACTCGCCCCTCTTCGCCAAGGCATCGGCGGACCCGGCCAAGGATTTCCTCAAGGCCAACGCCAAGTGGCTGCGTTCAATCCGCGCCTTGAACGACCCCAAGGGGGTGTATCTCACCTGCCCACTCGTGCCCGATCGCCGGTAGAGAGCCTTACGGCTGCTTCGGCATCTGGGCCTTGGCCTCCGGAAGCCAGCTCTGGAGCTGCTTCACGCGGGTGCTGTCAGATGGGTGCGTCGAGAGGAATTCAGGCGTCTTGCTGCCGGCCTTAGCGAAGCGGCCCCAGAAAGCTGGAGCGGCCTCCGGATTGAAGCCAGCGCGAGCCATGAACAGCAGACCCAGGTAGTCAGCTTCCGATTCATGGCTACGGCTGAACGGAAGGAGGATACCGTATTGCGCACCGATACCCACCGCGGCCATCCAGGAGGCGCGGGTCTTCGCCGAAGAATTCTTGGTGGCCTCGTCAGCAACGGCGGCCGCGATCGCGACGCCCACCACTTGCGAGACGCGCTCGGAGCCATGGCGACAGATCACGTGGGCAACTTCATGGCCAAGGATTACCGCGATGTCGTCGTCGGTTGGCGCATACTGGAACATGCCGGTGTTGAAGCCGATCTTGCCGCCAGGCATGGCGAAAGCGTTGGGGGTCTTGTCGTCGATGATGGCGAACTCCCACTTCGAAGAAGGGGGCAGGACGCCTGCTTTGTCGTCGCGGCGGGCGGCCGCGACTATCTTGAGACCGATTTCCCTGACCTTGGCCAAGCGCTTGTCGCCGGGCAGCTTCTTCATCTTCGAAAATTCCGAGGCGGACATCGAGACCACTTCCGATTCGTCGACGAGGATGAACTGGGAACGGCCCGTGATCGGGACGTTCTGGCAGCCGACGAAGGCCAGAGCGGACAAGAGCAGCAGGGTTAGGCGCATGGGAGGAAATCAGGATTTCTCCGAACCTGCGCCAGTCTGGCTGCGCGGTTCGTCAACGTAATACTTGCGGTAGGAGGAATCGTAGGTGTCCGTGTAGGTGGAGGCCATCCGGAGGGACATCGCATTGAGCACGACCCCGAGCAGCGGTGCTTGGGCTTCGCGCAGACGGGCCAGACAGGAGGTCGCGTTGCGCTGGTTGACGGTGTTGTAACGGACGACGTAGAGAACGCCGTCGACCTTCGGAAGGAGATGGAGCGCGTCGGAGACCGCACCGATGGGCGGCGAGTCGATGAAGATACGGTCATAGCGCCCGCGGAGTTCGTCGAGCATGGCGAGGAACTTGGGGTTGTTGATGACTTGGGTCGGATTCTTACAGCTCAGGCCGACTGGCAGTACGTCCAGGCCAGGAGAGACGTCGTGGACGATTGCTTCGTCCAGGGACATCTCGGCGTTGAACCATTTGCTCAGGCCGCCATCACCCGTGAAGCCTAGCGACGGTCCAACGTTAGGGAGGCGAAGGTCAGCGTCGATGATGAGTACTCGCTCTGAGTGCTGAGCGAAGATGAGCGCCAGGTTCGTCGCGACGAAGGTCTTGCCTTCGCTGGGGCGAGTGGAGGTGACGAGGAAGACGCGCGCCGTCGAGACGGCCGGATTGACCTTGAGGGCGGAGTAGATGGAACGGACCGCTTCGGTCGCGATGCGGTCCTTATCCTGGCGAGCCAGTAACGCGCGGTCCGGTCCAGAAACATTGGCTACGCGGGGAATGGTGCCAATGAGCGGCAGGCCGAGGGAGCCTTCGACGTCCTTAGCGGACTTGATGCGGGTATCCAAGGTTCCGATGATGACGATGAGGACGACACCGAAGAGCAGTCCCGAACCCATACCGACCAACGCGTTAAAATAGTAGTTCTTGTTGATCGGCTTGTCTGAGACGGAAGGGGCATCGAGGATATTGATCGAGGTACTCGTACCCGAGTTGGAGGAGCGTAGCTTGGCCTCCTCATAGCTGAGCTTCATGCGGCTGAGGAATTCCTCGCTGGCCTTGATATCCTTATCGACGCGTTCGAGCTCCACATTGGCGGCCTGTAGCTTGGAGATCTCCTCTTCCTTAGCGACGAGGTTACGCAGGATGGCTTCAAGGCGGGCCTTGGCATTCTCAAGCGAGCTGCGGCGGGCCTTGATCGCCTGACCAACGGCCTCCTTGAGCTGGAAATCAAGCTGCTTCAGAGCCTCGCGTTCGGCCAAGAGCTTCGGGTGCTGATCCGTGTAGGTCTCAGTCATCTGGCTGACGCGGATCTTGGAGGCACTGATGGCCGTCTGGGTGGCGGCGACGTCGCTGTCGGCGCGAATCTGGGGGATTTCGCCCAGCGCACGACTCTCCTTCTCGTAGCTAGCGATGACCGAGACTAGGATCTCGTTCTCGTCGATCTGCTTACGAGTCTCTTCGCGATCCTTCACGAGCACGGAGCGTTCCGTGGTAAGGGTGTTGGTGTCCTTCGCGATGGAGAGCAGTTTCTGGCTCTTGATCAGGTCGTTCTTCTGCTCGGAAAGGCGGCGAACCTTATCCTCGAGGGTCTCGATCTCGATCCGGGCTTTCTCGATAAGCGGATTGGTCACCATCAGGCGGTCGTCCTCGCTAGACTTCTTAATCGAATCACAAAAGTGCCGAGCGACCTGACGGGCGAGGTCCCGGTTTGGATGGGTGAAGTCGATATTGATCACCAAAGTCTGGCGCTGGGGATTGATGCCGCGCTGCTTGGCAAAGACTTCCTGCTCGGTCAGCGGGCCGGAGAAAATGTTGCCGGCCTGATAGGGCAGAAGAACGAGCCTTCGCTCGTCGGCGGTGAGGCGCTTCGAGACGCCTTCGATGATATTGGCGCTACGCATCGCCTCGACGGCGGTGAAAAAGTCGTCGTTCGAAACAATCTTGAAGTTGTCGTCGGCCGCCGAGGAGCCGCCATTGATAGTGGGAGTGAGGCGGAAGACGCGCAGGCGGCCGGTGGCGCGGTATTCCGGGACGGTGTTATAGGTGTTGAGAAGGGACAGTGTGAGGAAGACGAGGGTTGAAAGCAGGACCCACCAGTAACGCTCGCGGAGCATCTGTAGGTAGTTTTGGATCGGATTACCCTCCCCTGCCCCCCCTCGGTTATAGGCACCGTAGTTACCGTTACCGTAACCGTAGCCGCCGTTGCCGGCGCCATAGTTACCGTAACTTCCGTAGGAACCGTAACCACGATTGCCGCCACGAGCTGGCTCGGGCGGGCGGTTGTCAGACAAGGGGTCCGGATTGGGCATGGAAAGGGATCAGATGCGGCTGTCGCGGACGTAGATCTGGTCTTCATCCTCCAGGATGAAGTCCGGCTCGTCGCCGTCGTCGATGCGGCGGACGTCCTTCGAGATCAAGAACGTGGAGCCGTCGCGGCTGCGCTTGATCGCCACGTCTGAACGATTACCGCGCGGCAGGACTCCGCCGGCCATGGAGAGGGCCCGGCCGAGAGTGAGCGTCTCTTCGGGCGGGATGGACACCGGACCAGGCTTGCCGACATAACCCGAGACGTAGACGCGACGCTCTGCGTAGGTAACAATCGAGATCGTGACCTGGGGCTTCTTGAAATAGACTCGGAACTGATTCGATAGCTCGACCTGGGCCTGCGTGAGCGTGAGGCCGGCGACGGGTACGAGCTTCTTGAGGAAAGGAATGTCCACCGTGCCATCGGAGTTGATGCGTCGTTCAATCTGCGTGTCGGGCTCGTTGATGACCAGGATACGGATGAAATCGCGGGCACGGAGACGGTAACTGTTCTGGCTGCCGGCAGGCTCAGCCTGGATTGTCGGCGTCGCCACGACATAATCAGAGGGAGCGGCGACCGGGGTGGCGCCGGCGACCGGGGTGGTCGCGACGGGATTAGACAGAGCGGACGGATCGGAAGCCCCACGCCCGAGGGTGAGGACATTCTCTGGCTCGAAGGAGGCGTCTGGGGCCGGGCTGGACCCCGAAGAAGCGCACGCGGCCAGCAGGAAAACGGTACAGAAAGCACCGAGCAGGCTTTTCAAGACGGAAGACATGGAAGTAAAATAAGGAAACCAGGCCTTCCGGTCAACCGGTCCTGCTCAACCGTGCGCCGAGACGTGAGCCTCAGTAGCGGAAAGCCGCCGAGAGCGTAAAGGCATTAGACTTGTAGGTCGAAGTCGCAACGGAGGCGGTGGAGTCGTTTAGGCTGTAGCTGGCTTGGAAGGTCAGGTGCTTTGAATACTTGTAATCTGCGCCGAGGGTATAGACGTAAGTATCAACCTGGCTGGTGCTGGCGAAGACGTCGCTCTTGGTGACCGAGAAGTTGAGGTTGAGATCCTCGGAGGCGGTGTAGGCCACGCCGTAGGTGTAGTTCTTCGAGGCCATCTGGCTATTGGTCGAGGAAGCCGTGACGTCGCGGGAGAGCGTCAGTGATTGGCTGAAGCGTTCGGAGAGCTGATGGCTGAGGTTGACCGAGTAGGAGAGGTCGGAGTCTTTGGCGGCACTATCGAAGTGATACTGCGAGTAGCCTACGCGGACGTTACCGTTGAGCTTACCGGATTCGGTGAGCTGTCCCTTCATGGTAAGGCCGGCAAAGTTCTTCACGAGCTGCTGGTGGGCAAGCGCCGGGCGAGGCGTGCCGACCTGGCTGTAATATGGGGCGGCGGAGTAATCCGTCACGTCATGCTGCAGGGCCAGACCGAAACTGAGCTTCTCGAAGGCCTGGTAATCGAAGCTGAGCGGCATGGACTTCGTGTTCAGCTCGGTCAGTGTGTTGGTGTTGTAGACGAAGTTGCCAGCCGCGCCGGTCGTCGCCGGGTCGAGGTATTGATTATAGGAATTCGAGTAACCCAGACCGACGCTGAGCTTCTCCGTTAGCTTGTAGTCGGCGCGGAACGAATGCGCATAGCTGGCCTGGCGGACGAGGGTCGCACCCAGGATACCGCCGAGGCCCTGCATCTGCAGGTCGTCGTTACGAGCGGTCACGCGATAGGAAGAGTCGACGGACAAGGAAAGCGGGCCGCCGTCAGCGAAGCGGATACCAACAGCCAGGGCGTCACGGGAATCCTCGAGGTCGGACAAGGTCTTGTCCGTGAAGTTTACGAAAGTACGCTTGACCGAAATGGTGGCGGAAAGAGCCGAGTCCTTACCGTACTCGAGCAGGAAGCCCGGAGTCACCATCCAGCTTGTGGCGGACGTCTTGGTGGAGCTGGAATAAAGGTTGTCGGTGACTTCGAGGCTGGCAGCAGCGTCGAAGTAGATGTCGCAGTCGTTGCCGATCTGGACGAGCGGCGAAGAAGGAATCCAGTTGGCGCCCTGGACCAGAGCGGAAGCGGTGAGAGCCGAGGCAGCGATGAGGAAGCGGGACATAGGAGTGTTTTGGGGTTAGGTGAGAGAGTGGTAAAACGGGAGGGAGTATCAACCCCCAAACCGCCAAGAAGTACCCCAAAACAAAGCCCCCACCCTTGCGGGCAGGGGCTGATTCCCATCCTCGACGCTCCGCTTAAGCAGGAGTCGGGGTCTGGAAGACGCGAATGCGACGATATGCAGGCAAACCTGTGCCAGCTGGGACGAGGTGACCCATGATCACGTTCTCCTTGAAGCCAGTCAGGTTGTCGCGCTTGGCCATCGTGGCGGCGTCAGTCAGGACTCGGGTCGTCTCCTGGAAGGAGGCGGCCGAGATGAAGGACTCGGTCTCGAGGGAGGCCTTGGTGATGCCAAGGAGGATCGGCTCGGATTCGGCAATCTGACCGCCGCGCTCGTTGATGGAGCGATTGTTCTCCGCGAGGAGAGTGCGGTCGACATGTTCGCCCCAGAGGTAATCGGAGTCGCCCGGCTCGGTGATGCGGACCTTGCGGAGCATGCGCGAGACGATGATTTCGATGTGCTTGTCGTTAATGACGACGCCCTGCGTGCGGTACACCTTCTGAATCTCGGTGATGAGGTAATCCTGCACCTTGGATTGTCCCAAGATATCGAGGAT
>Ga0209230_10001286_pt1 | contig 10081 bp, 9 predicted proteins | sample LakOntMetagenome_FD_187467 | JGI IMG/M metagenome (GOLD analysis project Ga0209230, IMG submission 187467) | Freshwater and sediment microbial communities from Lake Ontario - Sta 18 epilimnion Metagenome (SPAdes) (version 2) | ecosystem: Environmental > Aquatic > Freshwater > Lentic | place... | reverse complement strand
CAGCTACCACCACGGCGAGAAGTCGCTGCAGGACGCGATCGTCGGCATGGCGCAGATCTACGTCGGCGCGAACAACGTGAACCTGCTGGAGCCCGTCGGCCAGTTCGGCAGCCGCATCCAGGGCGGCAAGGACGCGGCGAGCCCCAGGTACATCCACACGAAGCTGAGCAAGCTCGCGCGCGCGATCTTCCGCGAGGAGGACACGCCGATCTTGAACTTCCTGGACGACGACGGCCAGCCCGTGGAGCCCCAGTGGTACATCACGGTGCTGCCGCACATCCTCTGCAACGGCGCGCTCGGCATCGGCTCCGGCTACTCCACGAACATCCCGAACTACAACCCCGAGGACGTCGCGTCGTACTGCGAGCGCATCGTGTCCTCTCTGGACGCCATGTCCGACGCGCCCGAGAACGACCTCGCCGCCGCGTACGACGCGATCCTCGCGACGGCGCTGCCCGACATCAACCCGTGGTTCCTCGGCTTCACGGGCAAGGTCGTCCGCACGGCGATGAACGGCGCCTCGCCGATCTACGTGACGACCGGCACGTACGCCTGGCTGGACGACGCGACCGTGGAGGTGACCGAGCTGCCCGTCGGCTTGTGGACGGAGGACTACACGCAGTTCCTGAACGACACGATCGCGGCCGGCAGCAACGTCCTGCGGGATTACGCGTCGCACTGCACGGCGATGAACGTGCGCTTCGTGCTCAAGATGTACCCCGGCGTGCGGCCGCTGATTGAGGGCAAGTTCGCCGAGATGTTCAAGCTCGTCTCCACGAAGACGATCACGACGAGCAACATGCACCTGCACTCGGCCGAGAGCCACATCCGCCGCTACGAGACGATCCAGGACATCGCGAAGGAGTGGGCGTGCGTGCGCCTGAGCAAGTACTCGGAGCGCAAGCAGCGCCAGCTGGACACGATGGAGCAGGAGCACAAGATCCTGGCGGCGAAGTGCGCGTTCATCAAGGAGGTCGTCGCGGGCACCGTGAAGGTCATGAACACGAAGGAGGCGCAGGTGCACGAGCAGCTGCGCGACAAGAAGTACCCGACGTTCAAGGCCGGCGGAGCCGCGGCGAACGCAGCCGCGGCCGCCGCAGCCGCAGCCTCCGGCTCTGCGCCGAACCCCGAAGACGCCGGCTACGGCTACCTGACGCGCCTGCCGATCCAGCAGCTGACGATGGAGCGCAAGCAGGCGATGGAGCGCGAGTCCGAGAAGCTCGCTGCGCTCATCAAGGCCCTGCGCGCCAAGCCGATCCACCACATCTGGCGCGAGGAGCTCGCCCATTTCCTGGAGATGTGGAGCTCCCACCGCGAGGCCGTGGAGGCCGAGTACGCGGCCGACCGCGCCGGCGTGGCCGCCGCGACCCCGACGAAGCGCCGCGCGGCGAAGAAGTAGCCGCGCCGGATCCGTGGGACCCGCCAGATCCGTTGGACCCGCCAAATCCGTTGGACCCGCCGGACCCGTGGGACCCGCCGGACCCGCCGGCTCCTCCAAGTCCTTTTTGTAACCGAAACGACCGACATACCGTCAGTGTCGTATCGCACAAACCAGATCCGACCGGCTCCGACCGGCTCCGACTAGACCCGACCGGCCCAACTAGTTCTTATAGGTAACCTCCTATTCTCCTCTTCAGTTCAGTAAGACAGTTTAGATACAGTGGATACAATGGGTCCAACGGATCCAACGGGTCTGGCGGTTCCGAGGGGTCTGGCGGGTCCAACGTGTCTGGCGGATCCAACGGGTCTAGCGGGTCTGGCGGGTTCGGTGAGATATAAGCGCGATTCTCTTTGGCAAAAGCAGGACGTGATGCAGCCGAAAGCCTCTACCGCGACGCCTTCGGGCGCCGCAGCGAAGCTGGACGCCGCTACGCCGCATATGCTGGTTTACGACGCGTTCCCTCCCATTTACACCAGGATCCGATTGCCCGAGAATAGCTACTTTTACCGCGGCTACGACACCGCGTATGCAGCGGTCAGCGAGCGCCCGGCTTACTACAGCCCGGCCTTGAAGATAGCGAACGGATACGGCAACAAAAACGACAGGCATACAGTCGGCGTTTTTCGCACGACGCGCCCCTTGCGGCTCTACGACATACGATACCTCTCGGCTCTCTTGCGCGAATACATCCGGCAGCGCAACGCCGCGCGCGACCCCGACGGCGCGGCGAACGCTGCTATTCACACGGCGTCGCTCGCCCTCGGCCTGTGCAGCTTTCGCGCGCAGCTTGCGCTGTTTCGCTTACGCTACCGGGCCAATCTAACGGAGCCCTCTATCGCCGAGAGTTTGGCAGCGATGGAGAGCTACGAGAAGAACCCTCCGGCGAATCGCAATCCCGTGGAGCTGGAGGGCGTGCGCGTCGGCGAAGGTACCAACGACGCCGAGCTCGCCGTGCTGCTCGCGCGCCTGTTCGGCCACACCGTAGACGGTTACATCGCGCCGGCGATTCAGACGCCTTACCACACCGAAAAGGGCGGCTGGCTCAACTCGGAGATCATGATCTTCAACCCGCGCCGCAGCGGCATCACGGAAGTTCCCGGAGGCCCCGAAGCCCTCGTGGCGCTGCGTGACCTCCGAGTATACCCGATACGCGCGCTCTTGGAATCTGATCCCGACTCGTACTACATGGAGTGCTACGATTATGCGCGCGTTTACGCGCCGCCGCCGCGTGCAGTCGGCGGCAGCGGCGGCACTTCGTCGCGCTCGCAGCCTCCGATCCTGCACGCGAGCGCGATCCTGGATGCCGGCGGCCGCCGCTACGCCGCCTTGCGCAAGCGCATGGAGATCTCAGCGGACGCCTGGGCGCAGAGCCTTCCTTGGCCGAGCGCTGGATTCCAGCACCCAAACCCGATCCACCGCTGCTCGCCGTGGAACATTGGGCCCGACGGCTCTCTCCAAGAGTTAAAGGAGCTGTGCGACTCTTAAGGCGCCCCGCGCCGGCTCCACCATGGCCTTCCGCGGCGCCGCGTCCGGACACAGCGGAGTATATGGCTCTTAACAGTAAGGCGCAGGCGCAGCCGCAAGCGCCGATGAGCTACTTCCGCGTCGCGAGGGTCATCGGCGCCGTGCGCGGCTGGTACGTAAGCGATGGCTGCAGCTATATGGACTGGGACCCGGAGAAACGGGACTACGCCTATCGCCCTCTGCACGTCGCTGAACGGCTGCACGTCGCCGTCCTGGCCGGCCTCGTCACGCCGTTCGTTTGGCCTTACTACGTAGTGAAGGACTACCGGAGGCTCGCGGAAGTTTACGATACCGAGCGCTCGGCGGATTCCCAGCGGCGCGGCCGCTTTGACGCGCTCGCGCTGGTTTAGCCGCGGCGCGCAGCGGGCCCGCGGGACAAAAAGGATATAAGGGAGTAGCGCGTGGGAGCTTTAGCGATCCGGCCGGCTTGCCCGCCCGCCCGCCCGATGACCTTCCCCGCCCCCGCGATCGCGGCCGCGGACGCGCCCGGCTACTACTACTTCCACGACGCAGCATCGGGCCTATTCGGATTCGCGAACACTCACGGGAGTTACCACGTGCAGTGCCGCCCGGCCGCCATCGCGCCAGACGCCGCTGACGTCGCCCTCAACATCCCGCGCCTGTCGCGGCGCGAGGGCGCGACGCTGCTGAAGCTCGCGCGCGCCTCGGCGAGGTCTCTCGGATACAAGCGGCTCATCGCGATCGCCGAACCGCACCAGCGCGCCTGGTATCTGCGCCACGGATTCGCGCCCGATCCGCGCGCGACCAAAGGATCGCCGATCCTGTTCGCGCCTCTCGGCGCCGCGCCGACGCTCGCGGCGCCGCCGCTCGCTACTTAACGCGCGGTCGTCGCCAGCGACTCGGCGACCTTGCCCAGGCACTCGCGCTCGTACTCGTCGGCCGTCTCCGGATTCTCATAGGCGTACGCCGCGGCGAGCGCGGTGTCGGTCGGCACGTAGCAAACCCTGCGCGTGTTGTTGGAGAAATCGTACATCACAACGATGCGGCCACCAGCGTCCTCGGTGTCAAAGAGGACCTGAGCCGACTGGAAGCCGGCGCGCAGCGTGTTCATCGGCGCGACGAGCTTCTCGGACAGGAACTTCGTGAACCCGTCGGATTGCAGCGTCATGCCCTTGTAGTCCATCGGATCCGCTTGGGCGCGCCCGGTGCCGCTCGGCTCTGTCGGAGCGATGTTGCCTGCCGCGGCCTTGAAGAGCTCGCTGACTATCTCCACACTGAACAGATCTTCCGAGTACTCGTCCTGCATGATCGCGCTCTTCCCGTAGCACCTCGTTTTTCCGAAGAGGTCCATATTAGCCTCGCTATACAGGAAGTTGCACGCGGCAGAGCTGTCGCAGTTGAACGCAAACGCCGCACCGGACTCGTCCGGATCCGGATCCTCGGAGTACGTCTCCTTGTTCGTTTTGACGACGATCGTGCCGCCCGCACCGCGCTCAACGCAAAACACCACGCAATCGCCGGCGCTGTCGCGACAGCGCGAAGCCAGTAGGTCCTTGATCGCTTCCTGCCGGTAAACTTGATAGCCGCCGAATCCGTCCGGAACTACGTAGCACGGAGTGTCTCTCAGCGTCCACTCGCGGAGTCTTGTATTAACGCGGGGCGTCGTAAACCTGACGGCGCAGAAGCACAGGTACTTGATCCCAGACGGAGCCAAGCTCTCTAAAAATAACCGCAGGTTCTCCGAGTACATTCGCTCGTGCGCCATGCGGTCCGTGCGCCCGTCCGGTCCTACAGCAACCGCGCCAAAATCGCGGCGCGCTTTCGGCCGCGCCGCGTCGCCTTTGCTGGATATAAGGGCGCGCCGCGTCGGTTTAACCATTGCCGACCGGACCGCGCGTCGTTCCGCCATGCAGGCCCCTCGCGCGCCGCCGTCGGCGCCCCGCCGCACGTCCGCACTGCTCCTAGACGTAGACGGCGTCATCCTGCATGCGCCGCGCGCGCTCGGCCGCGTCGCCCAGCGCGCGCGCGACTACGTGCAGCGCGAGCTCGGCCTCACGGACCACCGCTACGCGACGCGCGTCAACAAGCTGCTGTACAGCGAGCACGGCCACACGCTGCTCGGCCTGCGCAAGGTCTTCGGCGCCCCGCTGAGCACGCGCCACTTCGCCGATGCCGTGTACGACGCCGAGACGCTCGCGCTCCTGCGCGCCGAGGAGAACCGCATGGACTTCCAGTGGCGCGCGCAGGAAGCGCGCGGCGTCATGCTGCGCGCCGCGGAGCTCGGCGCCCCGATCTTCCTCTTCACGAACGCCCCGAAGTCCTGGGCGAAGATCGTGTACGACGCAGCAAAGCTCTCTCAGTACTTGCCGGAGTCGCACATACTCGCGAGCGACCACCCGCTGTTCGCGAACAGCCTGAAGCCGGACCCGGAAGTTTATAAGAACCTCGCCGACCACCTGCGCGACCAGGGCGTCGTCTCGCCGGTGCCGAAAGCGTCCCACGGCCGCATCGTCTTCGTGGACGATAGCTACGGCAACCTCACGCCGACGCTGAACGACCCGAACTGGCGCAATGTGTACTACAGCACCGACGGGCCGATGATCCAGACCAAGCGGCTGACGACGGTCAAGCGGCTCTCGGAGGTGCGGAATGTGCTGTAGCGAGCCCGCCGAGCGCCGAGCGCGTCGCAGCGAAATCATCCTTTTTCTGGCTGGAGTGTAGAGTTGGCGAAGGCCGCCCGTCACACAGCGAACCGCGCAGCGCGCACGCCATGGCGGCAACGGGCCAGAAGGGGCTCTATGTCAACATGAACACGGGCGCCGTGCAGGCTTACCTGCCGCCGTTCCGCAACGCGCTGATCAACGGCGACATGAGGATCAACCAGCGGGGGACGAGCACGAACCTCGCGAGCTTGACGGCCGTCGCGACGACGACGCCGGGCAGCTGGGTCGTTGATCGCTGGAACGTTTACCGCCCAGGATTCGTAGCAGACGCGGGCATTGGCCAGGGCATTGGCATGGTCTACGCGGACCTGCCGTTCTCCGACGCAGGAATCACGACATACGCGCGCGTCGGCCGCAAGGCCAACTCGGCGACAACGCCGATTCACTGTGACTACAACATGGAGTCGCAGGACAGCTACCGGCTCGTCGGCAAGACAGTCACTCTGTCCTTCTACTACCGCAACGGCGTCAACTTCAGCGACAACTTCCTTACGGCGACGCTGTTCTCGGGTACAGGCACCAATCAGCCGCTGCGCAGCGGCACGTTCACCTCGTTCGCTACGACGGCGTTCGCGAAGTCACAGTCGTGGGTCCGCGCGACCGTGACGGGCACGGTGCCGACGAGCGCGGCGCAGGTTTGCCTGCGGTTCTCGTACACTCCGGTCGGCACGGCAGGCGGCACGGATCACTTTGATGTTACGGGAGTGCAGCTGGAGCTGGGGAGCGTTGCGACGCCTTTTGAGGTGCGGCCGTTTCCTGTAGAGTTGCAGTTGTGTATGCGGTACTACGAACGCTCATCTGATCCTTCATCAACACATGCAATGATAGCCTTTTATGATCCCCATTCGGTTCAAAGTTATTCAAAGAGTGCTCTTTATTATGATTTTTCAGTAAAATATAAAGTCACCAAAAGGACAGCCAATCATATTCTTAATTTATATACAGATACAACAACTCCTGCAGACAATAAAGTCTGGTGTGAAAGTCCAGGAATAACTGCGGGAGTTTTAGTCGTGACGCTGGACTTTAAATTATTATCAATTAACGGATGGTCTTTACGTTTTTCAGCTAATGTAGCAGGTGTTACATATAACTCCGCTTTTACATCAGGATCTGGTAATGCATTTGGATCTGTTAATTTTGAAGCTATCGCTGAAATTTAAATTTTTTACAAATTATAATATTTTACCACCGCCCACCCAAATAAATCAATTTATCCCGCAAATTCTTCTGATAATACATGAAAACGAACGTAAAAACCGCCGCGTTCGTCAGCTCCTTCACCTTGCCGTGCACGAACCCCGCGACGCCGTCCAGCGGGAACGGCACGCGCTCCACGACGTTCCGCGTGAGGTACACGACGACGCCGCACAGCCAGATGTGCGCGATGCACTCGGCCGCGAGGCGCCGCGTCGTCTTCTTGTCGGCCTCCGCGGCGCTGAACGGCCCGATCGCGCGGTCCAGCGACACGCCGAGCGCGAACGCGAAGAGGAAGTAAATGATCGTGACGTAGCCGATGTCCACGATCTTGATCGCGCGGCGCGCGATGTCCTCGCCGAGCGTCTTCGGCGGCGCGACCGCAGCGGCAGCGCCGCCGGCTACGAGAGCACCTGCGTAAGCGGCCATTGGATCCTCGCGTCTACCACATGGGGATATAAAGACACGTCGCTCCAGTGAGCAACGCCGGACCCGCCTGAGTCGTCGCCGCCATGACGCTCACCATCCGGCAGCTGCCGGGCAATAAGTCCCAGCTCATGGACCCGAAGGGCTTCCCGAAGGACCAGCTCATGTTCAACCCGAGCGCCGACGGCGATATCGTGTACATCCGCGGCACGCGCCACACGGCCCACGACGAGACGAACTTCGCGGTCCTGCACAACACCGAGACGAAGAAGACCGTCACCGTGGAGAGCCCGATGGACCTGCTCGCGCCGACGGCGAACCTCTTTAAGGGCCTGGAGGACATGCGCATCGTCAACTACCGCGGGCGCGTCTGGTTCACTGCGACGGCGACGCACGCGAGCGACGAGCAGAACAACGAGATGCTCGTCGGCCACTTTGACGAGGCGCTGACGCGCGTGGAGCGGCTTTCGCCGATCAGCGCGGGCCCGCCGCCGGTCAAGAACATCTGCCCGTTCGTCTGGCCGCCGCCGCCGGGCGGCCCGGGTACGCCCGAGCACCCCGACGCGCGCCTGCGCTTGCTGGACACGTACAAGCGCATCGTGTACGAGGTCTCCGAGCTGTACGAGGACGCTCCCGAGCCCGCCGAGGACGCGCCCGAGCCCGCCGAGGACGCTCCCGCTCCCGCGCCCGCCGCGCCGCCGCGGTTCCTGCGCTTCATCCTCACGAAGGTCGCCGCGATCCGCTCGGCCGCCGGCATTCCCGACATCGGCTTCCGCGGGTCCACGAGCCCGATTCACCTGCACGGGAACACCTGGGGCTGCGTCGTCCACGACATCATCTTCAACGACACGACTCGGCTCGTCACGCGTCTCGCGTACTTCCACTACTGGATGGAGATTGACCTCGCGCGCGGCGTCGTGACGTTCATGTCGGCGCCGTTCTGGCTCGCTCACTGGGGAGTGGAGTACGTGTCCGGCCTGCGCCGCAGCAAGCGCGAGCAGAACGTCGTGGAGATCTACTTCGGCGTGAACGACCAGGTGCCGATGATGGCCCTGACGCGCCTCGCGGACCTGCGCGCCGGCAAGTAACCGGCCGCGGCGCGCGCGCAGCTTTCTTTTAACGTGTACGGGTTTACCCCCTACCCGACCAATAAATTGAACGGTGCCCGACGGACCTCCCAGGTTGAGCTCACAGTTCCACCGACATCCCGAGATTCCTCGCTCTCTGCTGCCCTCCGCGCTCCGCCGCCAGAAGAATGGCCGCGATCCGCGACGCCGAGACCTTCGCGTACACCACGGTGGACGCAAACATCCAGCGAAACTACTCTTACAGGTCCGGCGTGCTGCTCGCCGACGGCCGCATCGTCTTCGTGCCGGGGACCGAGACGACGATCGGCCTCTTCAACCCGGAGACGAACGAGTTCAGCCGGGTCTGCAACCTCAGCAGCGCCTTTCACAAGTACTCCGGCGGCGTGCTGCTGCGCGACGGCCGCGTCGTCTTCGTGCCGGACAACAAGAGGAAAATCGGCCTCTTCAACCCGGCGACGAACGCCTTCAGCGAGATCGCCGGGCCGACCTGCTTCGGCGGGTACTCCGGCGGCGTGCTGCTGAACGACGGCCGCGTCGTGTTCGTGCCGAGAAACACGAGGACCGTCGGCATCTTCAACCCGGCGACGGACACTTACAGCGAGATCGCGGGGCCGTCCGGCGGCGCCGCGTATTCGGGCGGCGTGCTGCTGCCCGACGGCCGCGTCGTGTTCGTGCCGTATTGCGCGCAGACGATCGGCATCTTCAACCCGAACGGCGACGAGTACTACGAGATCCCGCTGACGTCGCCGGAACTGTTCATGTCGTATTCGGGCGGCGTGCTGCTGAGCGACGGCCGCGTCGCGTTCGTGCCCTGCGAGGCGAAGACGATCATCGTCTTCAACCCGGCGACGGACTCGTACGACGAGATCGCGTGCGCGCCAGGAAGCGATGGGTATTACGGCGGCGTGCTGCTCAGCGACGGCCGCGTCGCTTTCGTGCCGGACAGGGGAAACGCGATCGGCGTCTTCAACCCGGCGACGGGCTCGCACAGCGAGATCGCGGCCCCGTGGCCGGCCAAGAGGAGCATGTACAACGGCGGGGTGCCGCTGAGCGACGGCCGCGTCGTGCTGGTGCCGAGGGAATCGCACGAGATCGGCATCCTCGCGCTGTCCGAGGAGCAGGCGCGGCGGCGCGCGCACTCGCGGACCGAAGCCGTGAAGCGGGAGCTCGTCGCCGCCGCGTGGCACCCGAAGCGCATGGCGCGCTGGTGCCTGGACGACGGCGAGCGCCGCGAGCTCGCCGACATGGGGCTGTGCGAGGCGACGGCCTGACGGGAGCGCCGCGTCGGCGCCGGCTAGGATTTTGGTGGTTCTGCCCGATGTCCTACCGATGGCCTACCGACTCCCGAGCGCACCCTCCCAAGCGATCGCTTGACGCCGCTAGGGTTCTAATCGTGTATGGATTGGACCCTACCCGACCGAAAAATTGAATGGGTCCCGTCGGGGGCCTCCCCGGACAAGCCTTCAGTTGCCGCACGCGTCCCGAGATCTCTCCCTCGCTCCGCTGCCCTCCAGCTCAAGCTCCCAGTCCTTTTTCCCGCCCTCGGCCCAAGCGTCCGAATGGCTCCCAAGAAGGCCGCGACGACCGCGGTGATGCTGCCGACGACGTCGGTCGCGCCCGCCGGCACGCCGCCCCCGCAGACGAAGGCCGCGAAGGCGGCCGCGACGAAGGCGGCGAAGGCCGCTGCGGCGGCGGCCGCCGCGACGGTCACCGTCGTGCCG
>Ga0209230_10001282_pt1 | contig 10093 bp, 10 predicted proteins | sample LakOntMetagenome_FD_187467 | JGI IMG/M metagenome (GOLD analysis project Ga0209230, IMG submission 187467) | Freshwater and sediment microbial communities from Lake Ontario - Sta 18 epilimnion Metagenome (SPAdes) (version 2) | ecosystem: Environmental > Aquatic > Freshwater > Lentic | place... | reverse complement strand
GCCACGCCCTGGTCAACTAGCGATTCGTCGTTTCCACGCGCACGCTGGCTGGCCTTGATGGCATCGGGGTTTTCACGGAGCAAAGTAGGGTCAATCACCCCTCTAGGTTACCTTGTAGCCGTGGGCCAACGCTTGGGCCTCGCCAACTTGAGGGCGCGCGGTTAGTCTGGATTTATGAGCACAACCGGGGGCAAACCAAAGCGCGCCGCCATAATTTACTTTCCAGGCCGCGTAGATCGCAAAAAGCTTGAGGCCGCCATCGAGCTCACCCTTTCGTCCCTACATTGGGAGCCCTCTCTGTGGCTGCCAACCAACCCCGATGAAACCGGCGGACTTCAGGCCCTACGCGCCGTTGCCCAGAATGCCACTCACTTACTTGTAGCCGGTGGCGATGGCACGGTTCGTTCTGTACTTCAGGCCCTAGCCGAGGAACAAATCGAGAACGTGACCGTGGGCATCATTCCGGTTGGAACCGGAAATGCGCTGGCCAAGAACTTGAAGCAAGATATCACCAATATCAATATTTCGGTTAAGCGCGGGCTGCTTGGTAATCGCCACCCAATTGACTTGGTGCTTGCAAAAGTTATTCGGCCAAACGGTGAACGCGAAGAGTTCTACTTTTCTGTAATGGGTGGCATGGGACTCGATGCCAAGATCATGCAGAACACCAATCCCCGATTGAAAAAAGCCATCGGCTGGGTCGCCTACTTTGAGGGTGGCCTTCGCACGTTACCCACACTGTTTGAAAAAATGTGGGTGGCCGTTGATGGTCGTGAGCCGCGCAGATTAAAACTTGTTTCACTGCTGATTGGCAACGCTGGTTGGTTGCCTGGCAATCTTTCGCTTATGCCAGATGCAAAACTCGATGACGGTTTGCTAGATGTTGCCGCGGTTGGTCCGCGTAGATTTTGGAACTGGATTGATCTTTGGGGAAGAGTGGGTTTCGCAAATCAAAATGTTCGTCCAAACAAAATTGGTCGCCAGCTAATGGATGCCTCTGCAAACGTTAAGACAATAGAAAACTTGACCGGAGCAAAAATTCGCGTTACCCCAGACAGACCTGTGCATTTGCAATTAGATGGTGATGTGCTTGGAATGGTTAGCGAAGCAGAATTTGAAATTGTTCCGCGCGCAATTACTGTACGAGTTTAGAAATCCACTTTTCGGCAGCAGCGAAGGCTGCGTTTGCGTTATTACCCTCGTGCACTGATTTCTTTTTGTCTGCACGCGCGTAAGAACCAAGGTAAATAACGTTTGGTGAGAAGCGGTGTAGCCCCTTTAGCGCCTCAGCAACAGCTGAATCGTTGATGTGGCCCTCGATGTCAATGTTGAAGCGGTATCTGCCGAGTTGATCACCAATTGGGCGTGATTCAATTCTTGAAAGATTTACTCCGCGTGCTGCAAACTGCTCAAGCATTTCAAGCAGCGCACCGGGACGATCGTTAGGTAGTTCAACAATCACAGAAGTCTTGTCTTTTCCGGTTGGCTTTGGTGCTTCGCCCTTTGCCAAACCAATTTGCAAGAAACGAGTTTGTGCTTTTTTGTTGTCTCCAATATTTTTTGCCAACACCTTTAGCTTGTAGTGCTTGGTGATTGTTGGTGCGGCAACTGCGGCGTCAACGTTGGCTGAGTGGGCATCGGTGTTTAGTAATCCAGATGCAGCGGCGGCGGTTGAAGTTGCGGCAAGGTGAGTGTGCTTCTTCAAGTTTTTTGAAAGCCAAGCGCGGGTCTGCGCGTAAGCAACCGGATGGGTCGCCACAATCTTTACGTCGTCAATCTTGGTGCCCGGACGGGCAACCAAATCAAAAGTTACGGGCACCAGGTATTCGCCGTAGATGCGAATGTTTGGATTTGCCGCCAACGCGTCAGAGGTTGCGCTCACGCCACCCTCAACAGAATTCTCAACCGGAATAATTGCACGAAGTGCACGACCGGCGATCACATCATCGATTGCATCTTGAACGTGCGCAACGGCTTTCCAGTTTGCGCCCTTGGCCTCAGCTACCTGAGCAAGAGCAAGTTCGGTGAACGTGCCGATTGGACCCAAGTAAGAGTAGGTCTTTTTCGATGAAGTGGCTTTTGAAGACATAGGTCAAGGCTAATACTTAGGGGCTGCTGGCAGCGCGAAATATTCCTCCAAGGTTGTGATGCCCTTTGCCTGCATGTCGGTGGCTAATTCAATCCCAACGTAGCGCAGGTGCCACGGCTCCCAAACGTAGCCGGTGATCTTGGTTTTGGCATTGCTTGGGTAGCGCACGATGAATCCGTATTGCCAGGCATTCTTTGCAATCCACCCCGATGCCTTGCTCGCGCCAAACGGCCCAATCCTGCATCCCAAAGCTGTGGTTGAAATGTCTATGGCCAAACCGGTTTGGTGCTCTGAGTAGCCAGGTCGCGCGGCTAGTTTTTCACCAGCAGTCTTACCCAGCACGGCAACTTTTGTTGCGTGAATGGCCTTTTGGCTGTCATAACTGCGGTAGCCACTGTTTATGCAAAGGGTGCCCAGTTTCTGTTTGCTGACAGCATCCTTCAGTTGCGAATAGGCATCGGCAGCTGGCTTGGCCACCCAAACATAGCCAATCCGAACCTTGCCACGAGGAAGGTAATCGATCGGGTTCAGTGGACGCTTCTTATTGACCACAACCTGCAGGGATTTGGCGTTTTCAATGTCGTATAAAGAGGTACGAGGAACATCATCGGTGTTTCGGGGCACGTCGGTGCTGTTCGGACCAGAATCAATTGGTTGGATGCTGATTTCATCGGCTGTTGCGACCGACAATCCTGGGAATAGCAAAGCCAGCAAAAGAATTGGCGTAGTTAGAACTACTTTCCAATTTGCAGGTTTAGGCTTGGCTTTGGGAATCGGCATCTACTTAGCCTAACTTTCCCCCTAAAGATCCCTAAGAATCGAGACCAAATGGCGCGCGCCGAACGAAAAGCAGCAGCAGCAGAATCTGCAAAAACCGGAGTGATGACACATCGCCAGATCATGCTGGTGTTGGTTGGACTCATGTCCGGCATGTTCTTGTCGGCGCTTGATCAGTCAGTTGTTGGCAGTGCCATGCGCACCGTTGCCGATGACCTAAAGGGTCTTGAGCTGCAGGCGTGGGCAACTACCGCTTACCTAATCACCTCAACCGTGACTACCCCTCTATATGGAAAGCTCGGTGACATTTTTGGTCGCCGTCGTTTGTTTATTTTTGCAATCGCCGTTTTCGTTATCGGTTCGGTTGCTGCCGCGTTCTCAAACTCAATGTACGAACTTGCTGGTTGGCGAGCTTTCCAGGGAATCGGTGCTGGTGGTTTGTTTACGCTTTCGCTAACAATTCTTGCCGACATCGTTCCTCCACGTGAGCGCGCGCGTTACCAGGGAATGTTCATGGCGGTTTTTGGAACTTCATCGGTGCTTGGTCCACTAATCGGCGGACTATTCGCAGACATCGACACATTCTTGTTTGTTGACGGTTGGCGCTGGATTTTCTTGATCAACTTGCCAATTGGTGTTGCTGCAATGTTGATGGTGGTTTCGTTCTTGCACGTGCCACACACCCCGCGTAAGTCAAAGATTGACTGGTGGGGCTCGGCCGCAATCATCGTTGCGGTTGTTCCACTATTGCTGGTTGCAGAGTCGGGTCGCGATTGGGGTTGGGACAGTTCGCTTTCAATCTCAATGTATGTCACCGGCGTAATCGGAATCATCTCGTTCATTCTTATTGAGCGCAAAATGGGCGACGACGCAATCTTGCCGCTCAAACTTTTCAAGTCAATTACTTTCTCAATGAGCACTGGCATCGGTGTAATTGTTGGTGTTGGCATGTTTGGTGGCATGATGACCCTGCCGTTGATTCTGCAAATCGTAAAGGGTGCATCGCCAACTGAGGCTGGCTTGCTGATGATTCCGATGACGATTGGAATGATGACCGCATCGATGGGTTCTGGAATCATCACCGGACGAACCGGTAAGTACAAAATCTTTATGGTCGTTGGTACTGCAATGATGACCGTCTCCTATGTTTACTTTGCACAGATGAAATACGACTGGGAGATCTGGCAGATTTCGATCGGCATGGTTGTGATGGGTCTTGGTTTGGGTCAGCTAATGCAGACACTCACTATCGCTGCACAGAACGCAGTTGAGCCGCGTGACATTGGTGTTGCAACTTCATCGGCAACTTTCTTTAGACAAATGGGTGGAACTGCCGGTGTTGCAGTTTTCCTTTCGATTTTGTTTGCAACTCTTGCCGACAAGGGCTCATGGATTGGTGAGCAGATTAAGGCAGTGCTGATGACAAATCCTGAGCTGCTGAATCTTCCAGAGAATGCAATTCTGCAGAACACCGATACCGGCGGCATCGCCGACATGGTTGCAACCGACTCTTCGTTCCTTCAGACAATTTCTCCAGAGATCTCTGAGCCAATTTTGATTGCCTTCACCGAGGCTGGCATAACCGTGTTCTCGGCGGCTGCCGCAGTTATCTTCATCGGTTTCATCCTTGCCCTTTTCGTCAAAGAGGTTCCACTGCGCCAGATGTCTGGTGTGGCTGCCAAGGCTGAGGAAGAAGCGAAACTGTCTGGAATGCACTAATTTAGAACTACACGGGAGTTCGGTACCACCGGGCTGAGAGGAAAGCTGCAGTAGCTTTCGACCGTCAAACCTGATCTGGGTAATGCCAGCGCAGGGAGGACCTCTAACCCGTGCCTAACTAATTTAGAAGGGCACGAAGATGCAAAAGAACAACAGAAAAAAGTTAATTGCCGGAATCTTTACCGGCTTGGGCATTGCAATCGTTGCAACAATTGCGATGACATTTCTCTACACGCCGGGATTCATTAGGAATCTGTTCCTGACCGACTCCAGAGAACTAACAGTGGTCACCCACGACTCAGCGGTTTTCCCTGAGGAACTGCTGGCTGAATTCAAAGCTGAGACCGGCATCACAGTGAAGCAGGTCAAAGCGGGTGACACCGGTTCAATGGTCAACAAGTTGATTCTCACCAAAGATGCGCCAATCGGTGACATGTTCTATGGAATTGATTCAACTTTTCTTCAGCTTGCGATTGATAACGGAATCTACGACTCAGCCGGAAATTACACCGATGAAAACGGCCCAGTAGAAATTGATTACGCAGACGTTTGCATCAACTACGACAAACTTTGGTTCTCGAGCAACGAGACTGCCCCGCCAACAAATATTTCAGATCTAACCAAGCCGGCTTATAAAGGCTTGACCGTTGTGACCAATCCAAGAACTTCATCTCCTGGTCTGTCATTCCTTGCAGCGACGGTTGCGGTATTTGGTGAATCAGGTTGGAAACAATACTGGACCGCACTTAAAGCAAACGATGTAAAAATTGCTGCCGGTTGGGAAGACGCCTACTTCACGGAGTTCTCTGGTTCGTCAGGCAAGGGGCAATACCCAATCGTTTTGAGTTATTCATCATCACCAGCGTTCGAAATTCGTGAAAATGGTGAATCGCAAACAGTTAGCTTGCTTGATGCCTGCTACCGACAGTGGGAATATGCCGGTGCACTTGCCAATGGTAAAAATGCTGAGGGTGCAACAAAGTTTATTGACTTCATGGTGTCGGACAAATTTCAATCAGCTCTGCCGGAATCAAATTATGTTTACCCAGCTCGTGAAGGCGCAGGAATTTCAATTCCATCAAGCTGGGCAGAGTTTTCACCAGCCGCGGGCAAAACCGTTGGCACAACACTTGATGTTGCCGCCAATCGCGAACTTTGGTTCGCCAAGTGGTCTGAAATTTTTGACGTCAACTAATAATGCGTAGCAAACCAAACTGGCTTTGGATATTCCCGCTAGTTTTTATCGCGGTGCTTTTTTACTGGCCGCTGTCAAAAATTATCGGGTTGGGTTTAAGTGCCAACTGGATTGAAATTTACCTAGAGCCTGCAACTCTGAAGGCTATCTGGTTTACCGTTTGGCAAGGTGCCGTATCCACGATGATTGCTTTAGTAATTGGAATTCCTGGCGCCTACATTTTGTATCGCAAAAAGTTTCTTGGCCAGAGATTTATTCGCGCGCTGATTACCGTTCCGCTGGTATTGCCGACCATAGTCGTTGCAATCGTGTTTTCAGGTTTCAGTGACATTCCTGCCATTCCGCTGATTTTGCTTGCACACGTCTTTGTGAACTACTCACTTGTGGTGCGAACCCTTGGTGGAGTGTGGGCAACCATGGACAACGAAACCGAAGAGGCAGCTGCCGACGCCGGGGCCGGAAGACTAAGAACACTGCTACAGGTCACCCTGCCGCAACTCAAGCCCGCGATCGTTTCTTCGGCCGCGCTGACTTTCTTGTTTTGTAGCAGCAGCTACGGAATCATCTTGATCCTCGGAGGTGGCATGGTCACCTCGATTGAGACCGAGATAGCCGTTGCTTCACTCCAGTTTCTTGACCTAAACAAGGCAGCTGCTCTGGCCGTGCTACAGACTGCAATTACAGTGCTGGCCTTCAGTATTTCTGAAACCATCGCTAAGCACCCAATTGGCATCGAGCAAGTGGATGAATCGGGTGACAAACCAGCGGTAGATAAGCGCGATTGGCCGGCCGCTGCAATCACCGCGCTGGTTGTGATTGCCCTGGTCTCCATTCCGCTGTTGACCGTGCTGTTCAAGGCCTTCAGCGTCGACGGTGCCTTGAGCCTTGAAAACTTTTGGAACCTCACCGGACGCGGGGAACGAGACCTGCTGAACATATCGGTTTGGCAGGCGACCCTCAATACCCTCAGGAACGTATTCATTTCGGCAACCATCGCCGTCACACTCGGCGCACTCATTTCGTATTTACTTTCTAGGAGCCTGCGCTCCCGCCGAGCAAGATTTTCAAATCGTTTCTTTGATCTGCTGATCCTAATTCCAATTGGCATCTCATCGGTTGTCCTTGGCTTCGGCTACCTCGTCACCTTTGGTGATGGACCACTTCCACTTCGTTCCAGCTGGCTGGTACTGCCAATCGTGCAATCAATCATGGCTTTGCCACTGGTGGTGAGAATCATTTATCCGGCACTGATTTCAATTGGTTCAGAGCATCGCGAAGCCGCAGCCCTGGCCGGTGCAAATTCAAGACAAACTTGGTGGAGCATTGAAGTTGGAATAATTCGCAACGTAATTTTTACTGCGATAGGTTTTGCTCTGATTGCAGGTATCGGTGAATTCGGTGCGGCCTCACTGCTGGCCTATGGCGATCAGGTAACCTTGCCAACCGTGCTCTACGCGCTAATTTCTAGACCGGGCGGTCAAAATTTTGGAATGGCAATGGCAGTCTGCGCCATTTTGATTGTGCTGACTTTTGTTTTGGTGTTTAGCGTTTCGTCTCGAACACTACGCCGTCCGCGTTCAATCGCGAAGTAATTACTTCGATTGATTCAGGATTCTGATCAATCAAAACAAATTTACGACCAAGCTCGGCAGCAACTGCGCCCGTTGTTCCAGAACCAGCAAAGAAATCTAAAACTAAATCGCCAGGCTGTGATGAGGCCTGAATAACCCTGCGCAAAATACCTTTTGGTTTTTGAGTTGGGTAGCCAGTTTTTTCTTTGCCGGTTGGTGAAACGATTGTGTGCCACCATACATCAGTTGGTAATTTGCCAAGCTCAACTTTTTCTGGCGTCACTAGTCCCGGCGCCATGTACGGCTCACGATCAACCTCTGTTGAATTAAAGTAGTACTTTGCTGGATTCTTTACGTAAACCAAAATGGTGTCGTGCTTTGACGGCCACTTGTTCTTGCTCTTGCCGCCGTAGTCGTAGGCCCAAATAATTTCGTTTAAGAAGCACTCACGACCAAAGAGCGCATCAAGAAGCACCTTGGCGTAGTGCGCCTCGCGATAGTCAAGGTGAAGGTAAAGCGTGCCAGTTTCGTTGAGCAATCGCCAAGCCTCTTCTAGGCGCGGTTCAAGAAATGACCAGAAGTCTTCAAACTCGTCGTCATAAGACAAAACGGTTTCTTTTACAATGTCGTAGCGCTGACCCTTGAAGCCAACGCGATTGCTATCTTCGTTGCGCGTGGTAGTTGTTGTGCCGCGAGTTTGTGTGCGGCCGGTATTGAACGGTGGATCAATATAGATCAGCTGAACTGATTCAGTTTCTAGAGTTTTTAGGATGCCCAAGTTATCGCCAAAGTACAGCGTGTTTTTCAATTTCGAAGAGTGGGGCATGTGGCCAATCTTAATTGGTGATTTCCACCTAGCCCTCCATAATTAGAGGTATGGAAACCAAAGTCATTCACCAACCTGACCAACACCGATACGCAATCCTCATCGGTGATGAAGAAGTGGGCGACCTAAAGTACCGAAAGACCCCGGGTGAAATCCACATGGTTAGCACTCACGTGAACCCGGTTCACCAGGGCAAGAACCTTGCAGCAATTCTGACCAGGCATGCCCTTGATGATGTTCGCGCCGAGGGCAAGCACAAGGTGGTTCCAGTGTGTTCCTACACCGTGCGCTACATGGAAAAGCACCCCGATACCCACGATCTACTTCTCAATTCGATTGAAGAAGCAGTGGCTTTTTGCGAGCTCCCTAAAAAGATTTAAATTTCGTCGAGATGCTCGTGCGCATCCAAGCGATCATCAAGCCAGGCAACTAAATCAGCAATCACTTCTTCTTTGTTGATCTCATTGAAAACTTCGTGCCTAGCCTCGTGATACGCAACTAGTTCAACATCGTGCGCTCCAGCTTTGCGATATGCATCGAGCAGCTTCTTGTTTCCCTTTTCGCCGCCAAGCGGATCATCGGTTCCAGCCATTAAAAGTATTGGCACGTGTGAATCAATTTGCTTCGATGGCACACCCATTAACTTTGCGGTGTTGGTAATTCCAAAAACACCGATGGCTGTATCCGGGAAATTTTTTGGGTCATTCAAAAACTCGCGACCAACTTCTTCGTCACGACTCAACCATTCGTAACCGGTTGCGTTTGGAGTCTTGTTCCACTTCTTATTGAAGCCAGAAGCTGGCACAACACCCGGAATCAAAATTGATGAACCGGTGAGTACGAGCCCGTCGTATTCATCGGAATACTTGTTGAAAATTCTTTGCGCAATCATCGAACCCCAACTGTGTCCAATCAGCACGAGTGGCTCTTCAGGATTTTCACCAACGATGATGTGGCTCAGTTGACGAACGCCTGCGAACACTGCAGCCATTCCACCTTGGCCCAGGTTGCCCTGCTTCTTGGTGGTGCCTTCTGCCGTCATGCGAAGTCCAGTTGCACCGTGACCGCGGTGGTCGTCGGCGTAGACGGTGTAGCCCGCACGATTTAGTGCGAGTGCAACATGGTCGTAGCGAAGAGCGTGCTCACCAAGTCCGTGCACTATTTGCACGCAACCCTTTGGGTGGGCCACTGGCCATTCGTAGTAGGTGATGTCGATGCCTTCGGCATCGGTGTAAATTCGCACAATCGGAAGAGCAGTCATGAGTAAACCCTAATGCCATTCAGATTTGGACTAGTCGTGCCAAAGACTAGGCGCCGCTTCTTTGCCCTTAGGAAGAGCTGAGCTAACTGACCAATCCTTGACCCACTGTGGCAGCTCAGGGCGGTGACCATCCCAGCCGCCGGTTCCTTCGAGAACTTCCATCGGTGTCAAAATTCCACGCTTGCGCTTTAGGAATCTGATCCGCACGATTGCCTTGCTGTAAATCTCGTCGGCAACTACGAAGCGCTGTTCAAAATAGAAGGCTTGGTCGTCCCAGCCGATGACTCTTGACTCAATGTCGAAAGACTGCCACGGCATCAGTGATTTTCTGAAAGTGATGTTTGAAGCAACCACCACCGGGTACCAACCAAGCTTGTTCCACTTCTTCCAGATGCCCGAGCGCAATCCCATGTCGTATCGACTGAGGTCCATGAGGGTCAGGTAGACACCGTTGTTCATATGGTTGAAAACATCAAGGTCAGATGGCCAAACCCGATAGGTTCGGCGACCAACCGCAAACCAAGACTCTTTGGTGCGCAGGCGCCAGGTTAGTTTTTCGTAGAGCAGTCGCAGCCAGAGATTCATTTACCAGATCACCACTCGCTCTTCGGGTTCCAACCAAAGTTTGTCGCCAGGCTTGACGTCAAAGGCTTCG
>Ga0209230_10001279_pt1 | contig 10113 bp, 5 predicted proteins | sample LakOntMetagenome_FD_187467 | JGI IMG/M metagenome (GOLD analysis project Ga0209230, IMG submission 187467) | Freshwater and sediment microbial communities from Lake Ontario - Sta 18 epilimnion Metagenome (SPAdes) (version 2) | ecosystem: Environmental > Aquatic > Freshwater > Lentic | place... | reverse complement strand
ATATTTCAACTCTAATTAAAACAACAATTAATATACCTTCTTCTGTTAGATGTAGACACGTGAAAATACATTACATAAAAGAACTAATAAATACAATTAAGAATAGTAGAATAGGAACTATTGGAGTTGGAATAGGAATGGGTGGCTGGATTGGATGGTGTTCTGCTTATTTCATTAAGTATGTTTGTATGGATTCTGTTGAAAAGGGGATTTTTGTTATTAAATCTACAGCATGGTGTTATATTCTTGTAATACTATTAGTTGAACCAATTAGGGTATATATTGCTAGATTTTTACAGGAAAAAAAGTCAACTCAGAAAGAAGGAACAATAAGTTTGCTATTAGGACATTATAAGTATATGCTAAAAGTAAGCGAAGAGAAATCCAATTATATAATTGTTCAGACTGGTGTAAAAGACCATGAATACCCTAATAAATTAGAAATAGATTCTTTGATGCTACTGTATTATATAGAAAAATATATAGAAATGTATAGAAATAAGTGTCATGCTGAACAGGCTACAAAGAACGAAGAAGGTTCATCATTAAGAATTGTAGATAGACAACATTCTATACATGTAAGTTGGGTTGATAAAAAGTAGTTGCGCTACGTTGAATATATAATATTAATATTTTGAAAATATATTTATTATATTAAGTCTGACCTTTTAGCCTTGCCTTTTCAAGCCAAAGTTCATTGTCTAATTGACCTCGCTTTTTAAGCGAGTGTGAATACACAATGTTCAATTAATTGAACATCTCTATATACATTGGCTTAAGCCAATGTGAATACAAGTAGATAGCTATCATTTGAACCAATGTTAACGCTGGTTGTTGTTGCAGATGCAGATTGAGCCGCAGTTACACCGCCAACAACACTGGATGGATTTCCAGCAGGGCTCTTCAATGAATAAGTATTATCGGCAAGTATCATACGCATGATAACTTTATCACCTGCACGGAATTTGAGAGGGCAGTAAACATCCTTTTCATCCTGTGAGAAACGGGCTAAATCCTGATTCATCATTTGTTGCACAATAGACTTCAATTTATCTTCACCCATTGTCTGCATTTCATTTAAAGAAGTGGGGAAACCGCTTGTAACATTTGCCCTTATTTGAGAGTCATTTGAAATTGCTGCAAGAGCACCAGGATGCCCAAGAACTTTATTCGCAAAATAAGAGAGCACAAAATCCTGTAAGTTGTGGAAGTTAGTCCATTTAGATGCATAATCTACAAAGACTGCAGAACAATCCAAGTTAGCAGTTCCTTGATTTGTGGTATCATATACAGAACCACCGCTTATATGTAATACATTTAGCATATTATCTTTCATTGCAATAGCAGCAGATATATCTTTAACAGTCGCAGTAAAGTCATCTTCATTGGCTCCTTGTTTGTATTGTATCCAAGAATAACCAGATGGGTCATAGAATCCAGAAAGAGATAAAGGCTCATTCACATTAATCTTTGTACCAGCCATTGTAAAGAGTTGTCCAAGTATCTGGGCATCCACACCAGATAGTGTGAAAGTGATAGGAATAGTTACTTTAACTACAGCATCTCCTAAAAGAACTGAACCAAAACCTATGATACGTTTAGGAATAGTACCAACCATAATGGTTGAACCCAAGTAATGTCTCTTAACTTCCTCACCATTTTCATTGTATTCACCCATGTATTTTAGACCAGTTGTATTGATTTTAAATGTCTTTGATTCAGTGCCATCAGTTAATGTAAATTCAGAATTACTTGGTGCTTCTATATGTATATAATTATTTGCAGATATTGATGAAATATTTACCACTGGGGTTACAGAGGGTATACTAAAATCAGGTAATATTGCAGATATAGGTTTAGAGGGTATATCTGTATATAAATTATCAAGAGTAGGTATGATATCGGCAAAAGGGATTTCAATAACTTGAGTACCTATTTTAGATGCAATAGCAGCTGCAACTGCTGTTGTAATTTCATCTTTTCTTTCAACAGATGCAGTCAGTGCTTTCTTGGCAGTTCTCATTTCTACTAAAAGTTCAGCACCTGTCTTTGTAGATGTCTGTACATATCCAGCAATATATGATGTATCTACTTCAGGTTTAGAATTTGCAAGTGCTGCAGCTTGTGATCCATTTTCAGGTATAATACCAAACGGGGTTATTTGAGAACTTTGTGCAGATGCTATACCTGTTCCTACAGAGTTTGTTGCTGTCATTGTAAATCTATATGAAGTACCGTTAGTAAGGCCATTCACTGTAAGAGGAGATGATAAGCCAGATACAGTCATACCTCCAGGGCTTGATGTAACTGTATATTGAGTTATAGTATCACCACCATCATCAAGAGGCTCTGAGAAATATACAATAGCTTGAGTATCTGAACCACTAACTGAAAGAATAGTAGGAGGCTGAGGAGTTGTCTTTGGCTTAACTGAAATAGTTGCTGCAGATGCTGTGCTGAAACCTGCCCCATTGTATGCCCTTACAGTAAAATTGTAGGTTTGTCCATTCATGAGTCCTGAAATAGTAATTGGTGATGAGACACCTACTTTAGTATATCCTCCAGGATTAGAAGTTACTTGATATCCTGTAATAGTTGAAGAGCCATTAAGGGCTGGTGCTATGAATGAAACAATTGCTTGTGTATTACCTGGGATAGCAGTTAGGATTGTAGGTGCATCTGGTAAACGGTCTACAGTTACTTGAGAAGAGACTGTCTGAGTACTTGTTCCAACTGCATTTAGAGCAGTTACAATAAAAGTATATTGTTGACCGTTTGCGAGTCCTGTGACTGTTATGGGTGAAGAGACGCCAGAAACTGTAATAGAAGGGTCAGAACCAGATACTGAAACAATATAACGAAGAATAGCAGAACCACCATTAGATACAGGAGCTGTAAATGCGACAGTCGCTTGTTGAGAAGTACCAACAGTGACACCAGAAATAGTAGGAGCACCAGGAATAGTTGCAGGTGTTACTGAAGTAGATGTTACACTTGAAGGACCAAAGCCATCTGTATTATATGCTTTAACTGTGAATGTATAAGAAGTGCCGTTGGCAAGTCCTGTTACTGTTATAGGAGATGATGAGCCAGATGCAAACTGACCACCAGAAGATACTACAGTATATGATGTTATAGGTGACCCATTGCTGGCGGGTGCAGAGAATGCAACGGAGGCCTGGGCATTGCCAGCAGTGGCAACAACAGCCGTGGGGGAACCAGGAAGAGTAGTGAGAGTTGCAGCCCCCCCGTCGTTATCTGCAATAGATGTTAACGTCATGTATCCAGACGACCCATTCAGCGTAATAGATGTGTTAGAATTCGTATATCCACTACCAAGTTCTCCAACTGTTACTTTATAAAATCCAGATAACGCATTAAATGTGTAGGCATTTGTTGTGTACGAATTTGTAATAGATTGATGTGCGAGAGGTAATAAGGTTGTCAAGGGTGATTTTTGAGAGACATCGCCATCTGAAAGGGCTATCTGGATAAAGGATCCATTAAAATACGGATCCGGCCAAATACTTCGGCCAAACCATAAATTTGTCAGTGCACCAAATGTTCCCGAATTTGTTGTAATGGTATTTCCATTCATTGCCAACTCCGACAAGGCACCTGCTTGATACCTGTACATGCGAATACTCACAACTGTCGTTGACTGAAAATATACAACAAATATATACCTGCTGGGAACTGTAAGTCCAGAAGAACATCGTACAGAGGATTCACCGCCATTATTATACTTTACTCCACACACTGGAGTACCAGTAGATGCACTTCTCTGTGTTACAAAAATGTAATTACCATTCGTATTGTCGTTGAAATCAAGTACGCGCTGCCAGTTCGAGTCAATGGATGCGCTCGTTAAGTCTGTGACACAAATTAACGATCGTCCAATAAGACTGGAAGCATTTGGGGGATTGAAAGAGGCTGCAGGGGTTGCCGAGTTAGATACCGAGGAGGAAACACTCGTTCCGCTTTCATTGCTTGCAGTCACTGTAAACGTGTAGGATGTTCCATTTGTAAGTCCTGTTACATATGTATCTGTAGTTGACGTGGTAGCAGTAAATCCGCCTGGCGAGGATGTTACTGTATAGGATGTTGCACCTGATGAAGCTGTCCAGCTCACATAGGCCCGCTGATTACAACCACTCAGAACTCTAATATTTATTGGAGCTAAAGGCGCTGACATGTATACTCTTTAGTTAGAATTTTAATAAATGCTTTCTTGAAAGAAAAATTCACCCTATATAACCTTATACGTTTTGTTGACCACATGATATGCATTATCTTAGGTGCGCACCGCCCTGCTTCCAAATGCGCACAACAGTAGAGTCGGAGATTTGTAATTCTGTGATAATTTTATTATATATGCACCATAATCTGCTGCATTAGATGGTTTAGTATACAATATACCACTTATAGTGACTGAACCAGTACTTACATAATCTGTACAATATACATTTCAAGCTGAGTCAGATGCTATACCTTGTCCTCTGTCAATACCAGTTCCATCAATAAAATGAACCCAACTTGCAACAAAACTTGACATTTATACCAATTATCTAGAAATTAATAAACAAGTATATTCTAAAATTTAGATATATATTTTGTTTTAAATATCAATTACATCTTATTTAGGATGTTGTTGTGAATTTCCGACTAAGAAATCTTGGACTCTGGATGACAGCTCAAAACCTGTAGCAGGTGACATTGATCTTTTTCTTTTAGCTGCAGCTTCCTCTGCAACATGGTCTGCGACAGCTTGAGCCGCAGCTTGAGCAGCGGATACTTCAGCTGCTGCTTTAGCTTCTACAACAGCTTGAGCAGCTACAACCTGAGCTGCATGAGCCGATGCTCTCTCCTTTGCAACTATAACAGCCATTTTCCCGTCAACTGCGTCTTCTACATGTATCCTTACATGATTTCCTAATTCATTTTCAAGCTGCTTCTTAACATCTTGACTCATCTTAGCAACAGTCTCTTCTACACGAGTATCAACCTTCTTATGTAAATCAGCCTCAACAAGTTCTTTTAGGAGTTGTTTTTTATTCCTTAACATAAGTGCTGCATTTGTTGCAACTTCTTTCATACGTGATTCCTTATCCTGGTATACATACGTGTGTTCAATATGGTCACATATATCGGGTTTCTTGAGATTAGGTATATGCCCAAATTTCCTTTCAAATTGCTTGATAATACGGTCAGGTACAGGAGGTGTTTGTTCAATTAGACGGTCCAATTCATTTCTACAAATCTTCAAGAAATCAATAGAATCCATACGCTCCCTTGAATGTAATGACAGTTCAACCGCAATAAGACGCTGGAATTTACCCCATGACATTCCAGCACCACGTGAACTTTCTGCACGTGCTTCAAACTTGAATCTATTCGCAATTGTGGTAAAAATACCTGTTAGAATTGAAATGCCACCTATCGCAAGATTTGCCCATTTTTGGGCTTCCTTGTCTTCACCAATAATAGAACCAATAGCTATATTAGCAGAACCAGTCAGAGTTGTGAGTGCGATAAGGGGTATAGTGAATGATGAGTTAATGGCGGAGAACATTTTTTCTGTGCGGTCGTGGAGCCATCTGTAGCAAGTTGCGACATCTGCCCAATTAGCCATAAGTTCTTCAATTTCTTTAGTCCATCCGTTATTATGGCGATATTTCCTGGTTCCAATTGGTGTGGATGCACCAGAGGCGGGTGTATCAGATGTAGCGGAGTTTTCTGAGCGCGATGTCTGTGGCTGTTCGGCAGGTATGCGTATTTCAGGGATTCGGATAGGTTGTTGTTGGACGGACTCCTCTGCTTTTTTTTGTTCTTGTGGGGCGTTCATTCTATATACTATACACTTTATATATGTTCAACTGCATACTGTATTTCGTCAAGAGTTATAGTCGGTTCTTTAAACGCAGTCTCGGATTCAGGTGATTCTATACAAAAGTACATATTATCCACCTGTTTATCTATCTCGTAGTTCTTACCGAAATATCCATTATAATACTCTAAATATCCTTTGTGGTTTGACTTTGGAATATAATAATCAAGTACATTTGACATAAAATCTCCAATATAAAAATACTGAACTGGGTCCATATATCCTTCCCTACACTCTCTAAAATTAAAGATCCATATACGACCTGTATAATCAACGGACCATTTAATACCATTAGGGATTATATCATTATCAAGTAAATGTCTTGTTACAGAACCCATTATATGTGCTATAGTTGCTATCTTAATCTGGGGCCATGATTGTGTTTTCACAAGTGAATTAATTGTCTCATGTCCTGCGTAAAATCCGCGAGTGAGTCTAATACATGGTATATGCCATAAACATTCTAATTCATCTATATTATCATATCCAAGAATTAAATGGATTTGATGAGGGGCGAAATTAGATGGAGGATGGATGCGTTCCATATAAATAATTGGCTTTTTATCATGCACACGATAAATATCAGGGACGCGGACTGGAAAATCTTTTAGGAGCTTCTGTATCTTCTGTTGCATAGCTGCCTCGTGTTTATATTCATTTGAATATTTGTAGAACTTTTTTATAACTTGTTCGGAGCCGTCACTATATACAATAGCATGTACTCCTGTTCCCAATATATCCTTTTTGTGTAACTCTTCTAAAATATGAATTGGTACACTTAAATGTCCCATCTAACTTATAGCATTAAAAAAGAGCTTAAAGCCGTCAGCGCACTATTATGTATGCCGCTTTAGCTCAGGGGTAGAGCGTTTGTCTTGTATGTTGAATTGTATATGCAAACAAAAAGCCCACAGTTCAATTCTGTGAAGCGGCATCCTTTTATTTTTAGTAATTGATATATTCCTAAATGTAAATTAAATTGCAGTACTATTATGGTTTGTCATCAAATAATCAATATTATGTTTCATTACTCCTACTCTAATATAAATAATACCAACTAATGTAATCAAACATATAGAATAAATACATAATGAACATCCATCTAGAACTTTATTATAACTCATATTATTTCTTTTAATTTCTCCCCTTATAATAATACGAATATCTTCTGATGTAATAGGTTTTTCAAATTTCATTGTTTTATCATCAATAGGTATGATATTACCAGACATATTACCAGACATATTAGGTATTAATTATATATTCACTTAGGGTTCTCAATTTTATTTTTTCTTGGTAAACTTACCTTTATAAGGTGCTGTTGATTTTCCTGCAAACGGTTTAGGTGAATATGCATTATAAATATCAGCAGCATCTTCTTCTGTCAGGCTGTCAATCTTTGTATCCTCGCCAACTTTTACAAATTTCTTCTTTTGTTCGCTGCGTTTGAACATATATTTACCATATGGTCCAAGACGAAATTCATAATCCCCCACAACTCGTAGAACACCCTGCCCTGACTCAGTCTTTTCTTTTAATGCTTTAATGCGTACAACTAACTCCTCATGCCCATCTTTCTCCATACATTTAATATTCTGCCCCGCATATCTTAAATAGAACCCATATGGTCCCTTCTTCTTCTCAAGTCGCACACCTTCATATTCCCCCAAATCATCCTCTGGTCTAATCATCTTTGTCGCCACATCAGCCTTCTCTTTCTTCAGCCCTTCATATCTATCCTTATAGGAATCCCATGTATCTTGTAGCACCTTCTTCCACTCTTCCTTTCCTTCTGCAACAGCATCCAGACGCTTCTCCATATGAGCGGTGAAGTCGTATGCAAAGAGGTCCTTGAAGTGTTTATATGAGAACTCAATGATTTTTTGTCCTAACTGTGTGGGTACAAGTTTATCTTTTTCGGCGCCTTGTTTTTTCTCATAGGTTTGTTTCTGGGCATCTTTATTTGGTTCAGTTAGGATATATCTATGGAGGGCGGCCATTTTACCTTCAATGTTTTTCTTCTCAACATACTCTTTATCAATAATGGATTCAATTAGATGTGCGAAAGTAGATGGACGACCGATTCCCATCTTTTCAAGTTCACGAATAAGTGTTGCTTCAGTATAACGAACAGGAGGACGAGATTCGTATGGCTCTGCTGTAATTGAAGTCCAAATAAGATGTGTATCTGGCTTTAGTTTTTCGGATGATTTCCATGCTGTTTCTGTAGAATCTTCTTTTTCTGCTTCCTCTGCCGCCTCTTCTTCATCCGCAGCCTCTTTTTTGTGCTGAGAGCCTACGACTTTCCATCCCTGAAATGTTGTACGTTTCCATTCAGACCTCCAGGGCCAATCTCCTGGTTCATCTTCAGATGCTTCAAACTTTACTTGTCTGCGTTCTCCTTCTGCCGCAGCCATACACGACTGAACTGTACGCTGCCAAATAAGTCTGTACAATGACTGCTCAAGTCTATCCATATCCTCTGGGGCTTTTTGAGTTAAGATGTTAGTAGGCCTAATAGCTTCATGTGCTTCTTGTGCTTTTGGTTTATCTTCTTTATCTTCTTGTTCTTTGGCTCCCTTTTTACTTTTAGGTGATTCTTGCTGTGATTGAGGTGAAACCACCGAACCACAATACTCTTTCCCAAAACTAGCTTCAATATATCCCATAATCTGCTGCTGTGCCTCCTCTGACAAAACAGCCTTATCTGTTCTCATATATGTAATAAGACCTGCCTCATACAAATGCTGTGCAGCTGACATAGTTCTTTTAGGGTTTATGCGAAGGAGTGACGATGCTGCTTGTTGTAATGTAGATGTGATGAATGGTTCTGGTGCTTTTTCAGACCAAGGTTTGACTGTATTACTTTTAATAGTTGCATGGATGTCTGTTGAACGAAGTTCAAGATAATTTTGGGCAGATTCTTCATCTTCTACTTCATCAATTAGGTCTGCTTTGATTGAAACTCCTAATTGTTGTTGACGCCATGTTCCTTTAATTTTCCAGCTAGAAGAGGCTGTGTGGCTACTGATGCTTGCTTCTTTATCATACACAAGTTTGAGAGCAGGAGTTTGACAGCGGCCGGCGGACAATTTGGATGCTACATGTTTCCAGAGGATTGGTGAGATTGTAAAACCTACCATCATATCAAGAGCAGCACGTGCTTGTTGTGCATTAATTTTATTCATATCAAGAGTTCTGGGATTTGATATGGCTTTAGTAATTGCTGTTTTGGTAATTTCGTGGAAAACTGCCCTCTTTGTTGTCTCTGGATTTAATCCTAATAGAACTGCAATAGAATATCCAATAGCTTCACCTTCACGGTCATCATCTGAAGCGAGAATTATTTCTTCAGCATCTTTAGCGGTACTTTTAATGTGCGAGATTGCTTGTGATTTTTCTTTTAGGAATTCATATTTTAGATTAAAATTATTTTCAATGCCGATTGCATTCAAGTCATGTTCAAGTCCACGAATGTGTCCCATAGATGCAATAACTTTATATCCAGCCCCAAGATAAGATTGTATTTTTTGGCATTTTGCAGGTGATTCTACAATTACAAGCTTCATTGTATATAATTTAGTGTACTTTTAGTGTACTGAATTATATTTTCATTTTTTATCAATTGTATTAGATAATATTAGATAATATTGAGTGATATATTTAATCGTATGGCCAATGATCATTATATTCTAAATCAAATTCTGTTTGGTTGAATCCAGGAGGTAATTTAGGTAATTTTTTTATACGTCTTGTTTTCTTTTTGCTACCACCGCGATATGGTTTTTCAATATCAGTTTTTATATGTTTTACTTTTATATCATATTCTGGTATTTTATCTAAATCTATATACCATGTATCTATACTAATACTTTCTAAAATATCTTTAATAAAATATTGAATCCATTTAGAAATTCTCCAACAATATTGTTCTTTATCTTCTTCTTTTAGAGAAATGAAAAAATCTCTATATGTCGCAGAAGATGTATAATATTTTTCTAAGACATCTAGATTTTCATCTATTTTATAATCATGTTTAAATTGTTCCCAATGTATTTTTTGTCGTGGATCATCTAATTGTGTTATTGATTCTTTATATATATTATATATTATATAGTCATTCATATATGCATTAAAATTATTTTCATACCATGTTTTTCCATATAATATAATATTATATGACCCTACCATTACTTTTCTTTCTTCTGTATCATTGTATTGTTTAG
>Ga0209230_10001276_pt1 | contig 10120 bp, 2 predicted proteins | sample LakOntMetagenome_FD_187467 | JGI IMG/M metagenome (GOLD analysis project Ga0209230, IMG submission 187467) | Freshwater and sediment microbial communities from Lake Ontario - Sta 18 epilimnion Metagenome (SPAdes) (version 2) | ecosystem: Environmental > Aquatic > Freshwater > Lentic | place... | reverse complement strand
CAGCCACCTCTTGCTATTGCCAGCTATCTTGCACTGCCGCCAGATTGAAAGTATTAAATACCCCACCCGCGCTCACGCTCTCTCACACGCAAACCAACCAATCGCATCCCGTTTCCCGCCTTCCTCGGCTCCCACAGACTCGTTTGATAACAGTTTCGACCGGTCACAATTTCCTTCGCTCGACCATGCTTCTTTCCGCTTACTTGTGGAGCAATGCGGGACAACATCCCTCTCTCAAGTGTTTCAAAGCGACTGAAGCCTCGGCAGTGCTGAAGACAGGTGTGTTCTTGGTCATGCTGTTATTGAGTCAAAGTCTGCAAGCAGAAGGAGGGCAGGGGCAACGCCGTGGAGCGCAAGCTCTCACGGACATGTCACCTGCTCGGCCTATCACCCTGCTCAGACGTTGTGAAGCCCACGGTTTCTGCAAATTGACGGTTGATCGGTCACATGTTTGGTTTCATTTCCCCACGAGATGGCTTGGTATGCACACTAACATACCAGCTCGCTGCCATACACGCGGCTTGTGCCACAACCAAGATCCTCCGGACCACTTGAGGTGTTTAAAAAAAACAGGCTTGACATCCCACTTGGCACCCCAACCAACCAACCCAATCTCATGCACCACTGCCCCCTGCTCCTTCTCTTCCTGCTTATGTACAGATGACATCATTTTAACAAGCAAAGGAACCCAGCTGTCGCTTGATGGTCCTTTTGAGCACGCTTGAACCACTTTGCTACATGGCATGCAAAAAGACACGAAGATGGTCAACAACTATGGCACCAGCCTGGCTAGCCCCATGCACATGTATACGCACGCGATTATGATGACCATTACTATCTTGTTCATCACCAGTCAAGGCGCACTCAAGCATGCTATAAAATCTGCTCTGACTAGTAATTCTTACCGGGTACCCAGTATGAGTGATACTGCTTGCATGTATATGTGCGTCAACCTTACCGGCCTCATTTGCATGACACTCATGTACATAGTTCCTTATATTGGCTATTGCTGGACGCGTCTGAGCGTCGATACCAGGCACCAGATCTGTATGTGTGGCGCTCACACTACCATTTGCGTTCCCTTGCTTCTTGCTATGTATATGCTGCATTCGCTCACGAAACAGCTTATAGACTGCATGTACTATGCAACACGAAACTTTAAGCATGCGGGTAACGCAAGCATGCGTTGGGGTACTGCTATCGGAGCTCTGCACCTGGCCGTTATGCTTAGCCTGCTAGCCCCCCCGCTGCTTACGCTTCTTTGTTTTGTCAAGAGTACCGATACGCCAAGGGCACGCTCAACAGTGGGCAACGTAAGGTTGATTATTCCGGCCATGCCCTCTGCTATGCAAGTTACTAACCTCCCTGGTAAAGTCGTATACCACTTGAAACATACCATTTTTTCAAATGGAGCGATGCGACATGCCATTCAACATGCTCGAAAACGTTCAGTCCGTTATGTTGCCCAACAGTACAACGCATCCCTTACTATCATTTATACCCTGAAACGTAATCAATATAGGCCAGCTGCGCTATGTCTTACGTACCCAATTGATCACCAAACTAAGCACAATTACGGCATTTCGGAGCCAGGCTGCATGCACACGAAAGAAATGCATCCCTCGATGCAGTGCGGTGCAGGAAGAAAATATAGTGACATCGTACGCAATCATGCGGAAGCACCCACCAATATGTACTTTGAGCGGCAAGACCGTAACATGTGCATGGTTCACTCTTTCAACAATCTTCTAGGGACAAACGCTTTACATGGTGCCAGCATCATTGATATGTGCAATGAAATAAGCAAAACCTGTCCTGAAATCAGAAACCACTACGACCACTCTGGACGTTCGGGAAACTTTACCTACACTCCTATCAACCTCTTCTTACATGCACACGGTATCCCATGGTTTATTAAGCGTGGCAATAACCATCTCCCACCCTATGCACCTGTTGCACGACATCCCGACGACACGGTGGCGCAGTACAACCAACAGTACAACCGCACACCGGACATCGTGCATGGGAGCAGCAAAGCCCAAATCATGGAGCGTATCCCAGTGCAATGCATGAATACCGGTTTCATTCTGCACCACAAGACTGGCCATTTCTGGCATGCTGTTGCAATCAGGCTCCATCAAGGCAAATGGTACCTACTCGAATCCATGGCGTCAGCACCAGTCCCCCTGCAAGCAGAGGTAGACTGGCACCAGCTCCATGGGGATATATATACCCCTTACCAAGGCGACTGTGTATCAGCCTTGCAAGTCAATGCGGAAATGGCGCTCGCTTGCAAACGCTACCATGACCCACTCACACAAGGGTCACTCATCTCAGCGCTGCTGTCCTCCCCTGGGCAGCACGATGCACACCCCGCAAACACCCGGAACATGCCACTGCCAGAGTGCATGCCCGCACCCACGGTCGTTCAAACACGCCCGACACACACAACCACGAGCCAACATGAAACCGTGGAGATGCAAAGTAGCAACCATGCCATGCGAAGGAAGGTTGCACGAAAGACAATCACGCATAAAGGGCCCATGGATGCTTTCCTCACCCGTGTACCTCCCCCCCTGGTATTATCCGAAGATGCCCCCTGCGCACCGCCGGTAGTAGCCAACGTGCTTCAACGTGCCCCAATGAACAGCAAGCGTCCCCAGTTCCAACAAACCCTAGACCAACTTCTGGTCCCTTCTGACCAGCCCAATCCAACCAAGGATACATGCAACACAACAACTCCTACCAACACACATGGGTCTGTACCCCGCGAAAACGCTGGCCGGATATGCATCATGACTTTAAACTGCCGGGGCATCCGTACCTCGTGGGAAACATTACGACTCGCACTTGCGACACATGCACCTGATATTGTCTTTATGACGGAAACAAAGCTGATCTCGGGCATGCAATTCATTAACACCATGCGACGAGAAGAGCCGCGGTACACCTTCCACGCCAGCAGCATCACCAAAGCTGCAGCCAACCAAGGTACGCCATCACCTGCGCGTGTGACACGGCAAGGGGCAGCAGGCGTGATTGTGGCCATCCATAATAAATATGCACAAAGCAACTGCATGGAGAAAAGAAAAGTCATACCCAACATGGCAGGGTTTGTCGCCCACGTTACCCTACGTACCCCATCCAGCGTCCCAGTTCACATCATTGGCACATATATGCCGTCCACTCCCACCAACGGTCAACATATCTCTGCCCTGCGTGAGTCCATTTACAAGCACCTTCAAGGCATCACAGCCGCATGCACCAAGGATGGGCACCAACTCATCATAGGCGGGGACATGAACGCAGCCCTAACAACCCAAGACAGGTCCACGGGTGTCCTGACCACTGTGGATAAAGCCTATGCGCGCTTTTGCAAGCAAGCACGCCTCTCACCACTCGCCCCCGCTGCTGGCCGCCCACATTCCTTCCATTACCAAGAAGCTGTTGGGGCAACCACGCAGTCAAGCCGGATAGATGATGTTCTCCTGTTACAGCATGCCAACACACCTGTATGCCGTGGGAGCAGCATGGCGTCAGAGCAGTGTGAGACGCTCGGAGGCACTTTGGATCACGAACTTCTCCTCCACTCGGCTCCCCACAACATACTAAGCCTTAACCCTGCCCCTGAGTCAGATCAAACTGCCCCTGTTGATGCACCCCATTTGATCATGCCCATCAAAAAAGAACACCTCCTACAACTGCAAGCAGCTGTGCAAGCCAAGCTGGATCCTGCCTTTCAAACAGCAGGAAGGGAAGTGACCACTGCGCTGAACATTGCCCTTGCGGCTCTAAATAATGATTACTCGCCGGAATCGATTCAGAAAGCTCGGAACATCATGAAGTCCAGCCCGGCATGCAATGTAGATACACTGGCCGATGGAATCATGCGCCAACTGGAAGCAGCTCTCTGTATCATGCACGAAGTGTGCCCAAGCAAACCACCATCAACAAAGCACTGCCTCCCACGTACAGTTGCACGTGCATACGAACACCTCCATGCAAAAAGCAGGGCCCTAAAAATGCTGAGCCGTGCATACAATCAACAATCCAAAGAGGAAGATATGGATGCGACTGACCTAAAGCACAACTTAGCAACCATGTTTGCCGGTAACCCATTGGTAACGAGCCTTATCCAGGACATCAGCAACGAACCGCTCGACCTAACGAAGTGGCAGGAATCACTCACAACACAAGCCTCTCACACACATGACGCCATGCGGCACATACGCAGCGAAAAGAACAAGGAACAAGCAAAAGCAGCCAGATCTGCTTTCCAGAAAAAACTTGCTACGCAACCGCGGGCTACCCACCGGAGCATATGGAACCAGGGCACTGAAGACTCTGCCCACACAGGCCCCGCCACAGCCCTAAGAGACCCATACACAAGCACGGTACATACCAGCCATGATGACATCCTGCGCATTTTCAGCACCAACCTCGCCGGCCTTATGTCACCCACTGGCATGGTGAAAACAGGTCAATACCTACCTGACCAAAGAGACGCTGTAGCTGGAGACTACCCATGGGCCCGCCCAGACGCTATCGACCGTTTCACTATTTTCGCCCCCGCCAAGGAGTGCCAGAAAACAGCGCAACCACTTTGTCATCTCATGGAACGCTGTGCTTATGATGCATGCCTAAAACATTTAGGCCGAAACAAGCAACCTGGCCCAGATGGCATCCCGAATGAGCTACTGCAATGGCTACCGGTCGAATGGCACACACACATCCATTCCCTTTTCATCTTGATGTGGATCATGGGCAGAACACCAACCTCGTGGAAAACATCCAACACCAGCATGTTGTACAAGAAATCGGACCCCATGCATGCACCCAACTACCGGCCTATTGGCCTTGCTAGCGCGGTATACAAACTGTGGACTGCCAATGTAACCCTGGTATCTGCAGGATACGCTGAGGGCACACAAATCTTCAGCACCACGCAAGAAGGCTTCAGGGCTTTCAGGAATACGCAACGGCAACTAAGCAATCTTGTCAACGTAATCAATGATGCAGCCCTCACCCAACAAGATTTGTTCATCATGTATGTTGACTTCACTTCCGCCTTCAACATGGTCGACCATGATCGGTTGCTTTGCATCATGTATGACCTTGGTTTCACAATAGACATCATAGACACCGTCAAAGACCTGTATACTGATGCTGTCACTCAAGTTACCCACAAGGGTCGAATCGGGGAACCCATTCCCATCACCCGTGGTACCATTCAGGGCGATGTATTATCGCCCTTCCTCTTCTTGATCTTCATCGAGCCGCTTATCCGCTGGCTACATGTGGGTGGCAGGGGATATAACTATGGATGCCTCACTAAGGAGGTAAACAAACAGCACAATGCCAGCAGTGGCACGTATGCAGACGACCTCGGGGCCATGACCCACACAACAGAAAACATGCAAACCCAAGCCACAAAGATCGAGCAATACGGAGATTGGTCAGGGGTCCAAGTAAACTCCAAAAAGTGCCGTGTGACGGGCATTTTGCACAAGACCAGCAGCTCCAACCCATGCAACCCTAACAGGCTGCATAAGTTGCTACATGGCCGAATTCGCGTAGGCTGCAACCTCATCCCATACCTTCCTCCCACAGAGCCATACCCCTACCTCGGCATTCCTGTATCTCTTGTGCTCGACTGGAGCCCACAGATAACAGCTGCTGTGAAACTTGTCCAGGATAAGGGAACACTCCTCTCCCAATCAATGGCCTCACCCCGGCAATGCCTACATGTGATTGCTACCTGCATCAAGCCTGCTGTAGCATATGCTTTTGCCGTGGCACCTTACTCCACCTTCGACATCAGCCGCTTAGACCGTGCGATTGCTGTAGCAGTCCGCAAGTGCTGCAAACTCCCAAAATCGTTTCAGAATGCTGCCATCCACTTGAGCCACACCCATGCTGGCATGGGCGTCGGCTCCCTTATGGTGGAGTACGTGCAAGTCACCACCGCTTGCCTAACCAGAGCTTTGAACGACACCGGTCGGCTTGGACTTGTGACAAGGGCACTCATGGACCTCCAACATAAGCAACTAAGTAATCTCCCACCTGACCAGCTACCCGCACGTGCCACCAAACACTACACTATCCTGCGACAAATCGCCCTTATGCGGAAGGCAGGTATTGAGCTATCAGATGGGTCTAACGGTATAATCACTGCACCCGAGCATGGCCTTTGGCGCATGCACCGCCTTGCCAGTTGCATGGATCAACTGGGCATGGACCCGATCGACGATGGGCACAGCCAACATGTCACACCTGGCATGATGTATCCCCTGCATGAGCTGGGAATCAGAGACCACACGCAACTGATCGATGTATCCGGCACCCACCTGATCACCAGCACTGACCTCCAGTGCCAAGTCGGGAAAAGAGTGGAGAGAAGACACATGATCGCTCTCAACAGGGTCAGCCTAGCAATTAGCCAACATGCAGCCCCGGCCCACAAGGGTAAAGCCTACTCGGATACGGCACCCCTACCAGCAGCTTGCCGAGCACTACCGCCAGGCTTAGTGCGGGTAGGCCCACCCTCTCCAAACCTCGGTGGGATCCATGACATCACACAATACACCACCCCAATGCAAATGAACACAACACCCCAACGGCACGTGGGATCTACCGGTATCAAGATCACGTGTGGTGTCCGTAAGCCAAAGCTTACACACACACAATTACATGAACAACAAAGACTGGCATATGGCCGCCAGTGCATCACATGGGCAGCAACAGCAGAACTTGACTTCGCCCTTGCCAACCAAGGCAGCGAAGAAGATATATGGAATGCGCGACTCGCATGCTGCAGCCCTAAAGTGAGGAAAGGTAGTTTCTTCACAAGCCATAACCTCCCCGCACACTGCACGTGGGAGGCCTTCCGCACAGCAGTGATGGCACCCCCCATGGACGGGCAAGCACCCCTCCCAGCTGAAATCCTACACCTCCTATACTCGCAGCAAGACGAAATAGATTACTTCACCAGCTTCCAAACAACCAAAGGGGCTGGTAGGCTTTACATGGTGCAATGGAAACCAACGACCATCCAGGCTGCACACCTGACTGCCTACCAAGCGCTCAAATACGAATGCACCTCATTCCGCCATGTGGAGGGGGCAGGGCATACAATTGAGGTCAACTGGGCACCGAGCCTGGAAACGGAAGAATCCCTAACAGCCATGCTTGGGGCGGAGCGCATGGTGACCATGCAGGCTGACATGCACGCCCGCAATCAACCCAAGGCACCAGGCTCCAGACAGGCCCCCCCGCCAGCAGACGAGCACCTCAACAATGCCCAAAAACAGGGGTGCTGGGCTCAATTGGGTGACCCCGGAGTGGGGTATGAGAGCTCACACGTAAAACTTATCAGGGACCATGTCCATATCGACCCAACCCCGCGAAACCCAGACAGCGACATCCTGCCCCCCCATCGTTATACCATACAACTGGGTGTCCGACCACTAGGGTATACCGAGTCACTGGATCCTAACACGGCCTACATATATTCACCAGCTGGCCGGTGCATCGGGCATATTGGCGTACCCACCCTCTGCAAGTTGCATGCTGAATATCTCCGCAAACAAGTAGAGAACCCAGAAGTGCACACAACACACAAAACCACTACCTTTCCGGAGGACATTGCCAGGTTGCTGCTTCGATATAGCAACAAGAGCAAGAGCACCAAGCACCACGGCACCACGCCGGATGATATGATGCACGCGATCAGCAAGTTAGGCGTCACCCAGGAGCGATTTGCCTCACCCCTCGATCGCAGCGCCCACCTCCCAGTGTATTACTCTGCATGCCCCGAAGATGAAGTATTTGGGGCTGCTGCCGATGCGTATGCATCAGTATGGTCAGAGGCCTCACATGCAAACCCCATATACGATGATCAAATAATGGACAGAGCCGTGCGATGGGCACTGGCCAGCGCATGCGTCTGCGCGAAACAATCTAATCCCATCCCCTCATGCACCGTATTTGTGCTACCTAAATGGGCCACTAGCCCATACACCACCCACCTCAACCACCCGAATGTGTACATGCTAGATAGCGTGCCTCGGCACCATGTGCGCTTTCAAGACCCTGCTCACTGGGAGACTGGGAAGGGGCCCATGCTATGCAACAACCCGAAATGGGATGTCGTGGTGTTTGCCGTTGCTAATGCCGCCGGATACACAAACATCCTCAAGCCCAACTTCCCGGCCTTTGCTACTGCCTGGCAGACTGTGCGGTCCGCATGGTCCAACAAGACACTGGTACTGCCGAATCAGCACCACGAGCATGTAACAACAGTCCACCCCCCCCGAGCCCTCCGGAAAATCCTGGAGTCTCCCACAGCTCTGGGTATTACTCCAGCAAACAGTATATATACCACACCCACAGTACCAACAGCACATGCGACACTCGAAACGGCCTTTCCCTGCGTGCAATCGCTTGCAAATGATCCCGACTCCGCCGTCTACACAGATGGTAGCTGTATCAAGGACAATAATGGCGGCCCCAACCTGGTTGGTGCCGCCATCTTCGTGTCGGGCAGATCGGTCACTGCGGAACGGACATATATGGTCAACCCGGGGGGTAAGGCTTACACCCACACCATCAATCGTGCTGAGCTCTCTGCCATCCATATGGCCCTCGGTGACGAAGTAACCCCAGTGAACAAAAACATTACTATCTATACCGATAGCCTATGCTCAATCCAATACATCCATAAGATGCTACGGGCACCTGGGCGGCTCATGGAATGCAAGCACAAGGACCTAATCAACAACATTGTCGTGGCGCTCAGTGCCCGCGCCATGGCGGGGGCACACACTTATATCTACAAAGTCACGTCCCACAAATTCAACATTAGGGGCAATGAAAAAGCGGATGCCGCAGCCCGCCTATCAGCCATGCAACCACATGAGAACACCATCACAGACACCACTCCATGCAATCCCTACGACCACATGGTTTGGCCAGTCGGCAAACCTCATGCTGCATACATGCAGCATGCGACCACGCCCGACACCAAGGAGGACCCCCCACGCCCGTGCTTTGTAAGCAACCTCACCAGAGGGGTTAAGCAGATTACCCGCACATGGTGCCAAACAGGCGATGCCAGCATGGACGGTGTCTATGCCCAAGCCTGGAAAGGTACAGCACCCCACCTGCACAAGTCAAGTGCAGCCATGTGGTCAGATCAATCTATCACATGGCCCCAGCTCCTCAACGTCCTTAAAGGACGATGGGGGCACCTGTGGTCAATGAAGCTGGCACACAGGTATCGCACATCGTATATGCACAACAAGCATATAGCAACCAACGATAACTGCCCCCTGTGTGGCCTAAGTGATGGAGGTGGCCATATGCTGGGAGGATGCCAGCACAAGATTTGCCACTCCCAATACATCAAGCGCCACGACGAAGCTGTCAAGATCATCCAAAAAGCTATATCCTCAGGAGCCCTTGGGGGCTCCTTCTGCATCATGGACGCCGGTAAAAAGGAAAACCTGCCCCCGGATGTGTCCTCAAAAAGATTACCTGGCTGGCTCAGCGCTCCCTCCCTCGGCACAGAAGCATTTGAAAAATGTAGGCCTGACATCCTGCTTATCCCAGGGCTCTCTCAACAAGAAGTAGCCAGGCAGTCACATGAGGAATTGGCTGCTGGAAGGTACACCATCCACATTATCGAAGTCGGATATTGCTCTGATACCAAACATGCCGAAAAAGCGCGTGAGAAAGACGCCCAACATAAAACTCTCGTGGACGCTTTGCTGGCTGCTGGTCACCGCGTGATGAACCACGTGGTCACCCTCGGCCACTGCGGTACCACATTAGTCAACACGCAGAACTTGCTGCGACAGTTGGGAATTACGCACGAAAAATCACAGCAGACATTGGCGGCACTGACCAGGCACGCCGTGCACAGTGCGCACAACATCATCCTTACCCGGCGCTCCCTGGAGCGTCAAAAGCCGACGGGATGAGTAACCTGATTAACCATGGTGGCTAGGCAGAGTACATCTGTCTGGCCTCCTTAATCCACGCCTGCGTTGGGCTGTCACCCTGAGGGGTGGCAGTGCCTGGGCGTATTATTATTATTATTATTATTATTATTGGCAACACT
>Ga0209230_10001274_pt1 | contig 10124 bp, 7 predicted proteins | sample LakOntMetagenome_FD_187467 | JGI IMG/M metagenome (GOLD analysis project Ga0209230, IMG submission 187467) | Freshwater and sediment microbial communities from Lake Ontario - Sta 18 epilimnion Metagenome (SPAdes) (version 2) | ecosystem: Environmental > Aquatic > Freshwater > Lentic | place... | reverse complement strand
AAACTTACGCAGACAGATTTAACCGCGTTTGACGCAAAATGTAGCGCGTTAAAAAAAACAAATATAACCAAGAAAAACATTAATGATAACATACAGAAATTAATGACGTTAAATATGCCAAATGGCGGTATTCCAGTTGACGATTACATAAACGAAGCACCCGACTTCCGGCGTTTCCTGCCATTACACAACCATCTTGTTAAATTACTTAAAAAGGGAATCGTTCCAATGAATGAAAAACACGTATATCACTGTGATATTAAAGATTCAAATGTTCTTGTAAAGGGCGATCCTACATCATTGAAAACTAGATTGATTGATTGGGGCTTATCCACTGAATATAATCCAGTTGGAACACCACCGTTCCCCAAAACATGGAGAAATAGACCGCTACAATTTAACGTGCCCTTCTCTGTAATTATTTTTTCTGATTCTTTTGTTGAAAAATATACTAAATATATCACTGATGGAGGTAGCACAGAAGAAGTTCAATTAAAGCCGTTTGTTGTAGATTATGTAATTTCATGGATGAAAGAGCGTGGTGCGGGTCATTATAAATTTATAAATGAAATTATGTTTGCTTTAAATAGTCACACTATCGAATCTGTATCGGAAAAGGATCTTCCGAAAGTAGTTGAAACACAATTTACAATGCCATATATTGTTGATTACATTGTTGACGTGTTGGTACATTTTACGCGTTTTAAGGATGACGGTAGAATAGATCTTAGAGAGTATCTTAATACGGTTTTTATTAAAATTGTCGATATATGGGGATTTATTAGCATATACGTTCCGCTTGTTGAACTGTTAAGCAACAATTACGCTAGATTGACCGAAAATGAAATGCAAGTTTTCCAACACCTTCAATTCATATTTAACGAATACTTATATGGACCAAGACATGAACCGATAGATCTAAAAACGCTATATTCAGATTTAAAGGCTTTAGGGGATACAATGAATATTACCTTAACTGGTAAAAAACGCACAACCTCGTCAAGTTCAAAGAGTAAGAGCACATTAAAGGAAGTTGATCTTGGTTCCGGAGTCAAGACGCGTAAAAACCGTCGCGGTAGTAAACAAAAATCTAACGGTAAAACTCTTACAGTTATCAGGAGGGATCGCCGCCCAAGAAGATTTAAAAACCCCATTTTTTTATCCGTAAAATAAAATATAACAATAGTGTATAATGAACAGGGATTTTAGTAAAATTTGCACGCCAGCAAAAATTTATTTTACAATTGCCGTGATTGCTTCAGTTATTGCGTTATTTAGTGGTCTCGGGGTTATGATGGTTGCCATGAAATTAGTTTTCGCCTTTATTTGGACCTTTGTTTTAGGATGGTTATGCGACCAGGGATTCAAGACTCTTTCGTGGTTTTTAGTGTTATTGCCGTATATCTTTATTGCTTTGGCGATGTTTGGTATTTACCGCATGACCCGTGAACAACGCCAGCTTATGCGCACTGTTAAAATGCAGGGTGCTTATGGACAGGAGCCAATGAGCTACAGAATGTAAAAGTAAACAAGATAAAATAAATATGAGGTAAACAAGATAAAATAATTTAGTAAATGTATAAATTATTTTAAATAAGCAGCTTAGCGAAAGGAATAGTCATTTGACAAAAATGCTTTAAAGAGATAAAACGCCTCTTTGGGCTTGTATGTTGGCACCTCATGTCCCGCAAAATGAACAGTCATAAATGTTAGCCGAGCCGCATCAGAAAATGGCGTATTAAATTGTGTAATATATCCTGCGGTTTGCCCATCAATCTCCCAAACATTCCAGTACTTGTTTGTTTTTACTTTGAATCCCAAATCCCAAATCCACTTCTGAGTTCCAACAGTTCCGCAAACACTATCATCGTCGCCCGAGTAAACGAGAATTCGCAGATTTTTATCACTACTAGAATTCAACAGATCCTTATAATAATGTTCCATTGGCAACATTTTATCTACGTATTCATATTTAACCGTTCTCGAACATTCCGCCCACACAATATCCGTCCTTACGTGAATAGCAGTCTTAACGGCATTGCTATTTAAATAATCCGCCGCATAGTTATCTTCACAAGGCACATATTCTTCTGCTGCTGCCTTAAATACGGAAAAAAAGGCACTAAGATCGTTTGTGTTCCTTGCGATTGATTTGCGAATCATCTCCGTAGTCTGTGCTTGTTGTGAAGTAATACAAACCGGGTAATCGAGCGCATACGGGTTCAAGTTACCTACTTTATTCATAAACTCTACAATATAGCTACTACAAGCAGTATTATTAAATTGACTATTGACTTCGAGACAACCGCTCGCTACATACTTATCCCAAGATGGTTTGGGAAGTAGTTGTTTTCCCCAATAAGTTTCCATCTCCGCGCCAACACCAGAATAGTAATCAGTATATGGGTTTCCGACGGCAAATCCCTTAAAGTTCAAAACGCCACCATTTTTCTTGTTATAATCGACAATTTGAGATGCTAATGTGGGCATGTAATGTCCCCCGTACGATTCACTCGTGATAAACAGCGGGGACTTGGCTAACTGCGGAAATCTCTTTAAAAACATTAAAATTGTCTGTAAATTGTCTTCTGCTGCCTGTGAGTCGCCGATTTTATAGTCAGCACTGTTGTCAGAATATGAAAATCCGACCCCAACTGGTTGCTCCAAGAATACCATATTTGCGATTGTGTTCCATCTCCAGGGGTTTAATTGCACGTTTCCATTCTTGTCTGGGCGGAACGGTCCTTGTTCGGTCATAAAACCGATTAGCCCACTGCAGCCAGGCCCACCATTGGTCCAAAAAACAAGTGGGTCCTCGGCAGGTGCCGTCTCTGATTCCACAAACCAATAGTGTATTTGTTTTTCAGTGCTAGGTAAGTTCAAATAGCCGCTGAATTGATTGAATTCCAATTTAGTAGTAAGCCCAGGTAAGCTGGTTATCTGATCATTTAGCGCATCGCTTGTATAATCGGTGCCACGCAAACCTTTAAACGATGAAACAGATGACAAAAATGTCAACATTCCTACAAAAAACAATAGATTCATCGTATATAGTATTGGTATAGATTTTATTTATTATGTATTATTTATTTATAATATTACGATTATTATTTTATTATTATTTTATTATATATAATGAGATTAGAAATATTTGTATTAGGATTGACAGCATTTTTTGTATATAACGCATATGCGGATGGAAAATATACAAAAATGCTACTGTCATTCAAAAAATACTACCGAATGATTTTTTATGTTCTACTTGGTGTAGGGATCTATTTAATGCTTAAACGCAATCCATCTCAAGGAAGAAATATGTTATTGTACGCGAACAATATTGTTAAACTTATGCCCATCGACAAGTCTTCATTGGACATGTTGAGCCCTATAATTGATTTTACATCAAAAAACGAGACAGACGAAGCTGGGTTTATGGAATCGTTTAATGGAATTAGTTCACCTGGGTTTTGCGGGGAGAGAAGAATAACGAGCTCAGGGAAAAATGGCACCAAACGCTCGGTCAGTGAGACAAAAAAGAAATACGTTGCTTCGAATCAAAGCTGGAAATGTGGCAACTGTAAATCGCAACTAGATCACACCTTCGAAATTGATCACAAAGTACGCTTAGAATATGGCGGCGGAAATGATGTTCAAAACCTAATTGCGTTATGCCGCAACTGTCATGGCAGAAAAACCGCAGATGAAAATATGTAAATCATGAAGATTTATCGCCAATAAAACGCGAACAAGTAGAAGATTAATTTTCAAGGAGGGCCAGCCAGTTTAGATTATTATTATTATATTATTGTCTTATAATAATATAATAATATATCATGGAACCTGCCACATCATCAAATACAAATGTTTTACCGGCCTTACAAAGCCCATCAATATTATATACTCTCATAGCATTTATAATTGCGTTGATTGTTGTTTTAATTTGTTTTATGAGCAAAGCTCCAAATCCATTTAAAGGTAGACCAAGTAAATCAGCGGAAGAAGCAGTGGCGGACACATTTGTAGTCTTATTTTTTGTTCTATTAGTAATAGGAATATGTTTAGTGCTATTACCAAACCTTAAAGAGGTCAAGAACTTATTTGAACAAATTAGCAATGTGACATATTTTGTTATTTACACAATTGGTTTAATATTATTTTTCATGATAACACCGGGAGAATCCGTTAACAAATATGCCCACATTATAGCCCCGATTACTATTATTGGGTGTATGCTCATGTTTTATATGGGAGCCTCAAGCAACTATGTTGAACAGTTTAACGTAAATTACGAGCGGATTAAAACAATGATATTGTTGTTCTGTTTGATCACTATTTTTATTGTTTATTACAATTCGGACCCAGGCGGGTACATTCAAAAATATTTCGGATATTCACTGCTACTAACTATTTTAATTGCCGTTTTTTCCCTTTTATACCTACTTATTCTTTTAACACTACCTGACAAGGTCGTTTCTACACCAACGGGATCAAAATCAAGTAATTTCCTGGATAACTTTTCAAAATTAGCATCGTATAGTAGCATAGGTTTTCTGCTATTTATTATAGTCATTACCATTGTAATCGCAAAGTATCCTGGGGGGTTTTTCAACGATAAGGAAATGGCCGGGGGCTCAATGGTTATATTGCTACTAATTTCTATTTTATGGACGGTTCTAATAGGCGGCAGTGTATTTTCAGGCGCGGGTGACAATTCAATCGCAAATAGCAAATTGAACCTATTCAAACGGGCCATGTTGGTTTTATTCGGGATTGTTATATCAGGCCTAATAATTGCATGGGTGGTTTATAATATCCAAAATTCCGCAGGAAAATCCGGCATAGTAAGTCTTGTACTAAATTTATTCGTCGTTATATTAGTGCTTGGTTTGATATATAAAACGGTCGTTGTTCGTTTACCAGCCGGCAACGCAAACAAAAACGCGTTTTTTTCAATGATAATGAATAGTATATTTTATATTCCCTGTTTTTTTAGCGGCATATTTGATAATATTGGTAATATCGTATCAGGTAAGGTGGACGCAAATACAACTGGGTCATTGTTAATGGTATTGGCTGTGTCTGTATTATTAGTTGCGTATTATTATACGCCATCTGTATTCAATATAATAAATACTCAGGGTGGTACACAGCTCGTAAATAAGCCTGTTTATACAAATTCGGTGTATTCACTAGGAACCTATCAAGATCTAAATGGAACCGATAATTTTGAATACCAGTACGCTATTTCATTTTGGGTCTTTTTAGATGCGTCTCCTCCGAATACAAACCCCTCTTATAGCAAATATACATCCTTATTGAATTTCGGAAATAAGCCAAATGTCCTTTATAACGGCGAAACGAATACACTAAAAGTAATTATGAATCAGAAGGATCTATCTAAAATCACAAATAATAAATTGACGGATTTTGATGAAGATGGTAACAGAGTTATTTATACAAATGACAAGATGTTACTACAGAAATGGAATAATATAATCATTAACTATAGTGGCGGTGTTTTGGATATATTTTTAAACGGAGACCTCGTCAAATCAAGTGTAGGAGTTGTCCCTTATTACACACTTGATAATTTAACAATTGGAGAGGAGAATGGCATTAACGGAGGAATATGTAATGTTGTTTATTTTAAACGCGCTTTAAATGCGTCAAACATCTATTATTTATACAACATGGTTAAAAACAGAACCCCACCGGTTCTTAACGATTCAAACAAAACAATCTTATCCGAAAATATAAATCAGGTGAACTCGTCGATAAAGGCGGTTATTTAAGTATTTCACTCACCAAGCCAACATTTATTTTCTAATTAATTCAATAATTTAATTAGAAAATTTCTTCGTCTATATTATACAATGAGCCCCTTAAGTATCGTGATTACAATTGTCGTTATTGTTCTTGTTTTGATGTTATTAAGATATAGTTTAACAGACCCGTATCTACTTCAAGGCATACAGGATGGCAAAACCTCTTCTACAATTTCGGCTTCATCTTTAGCAACAAACGGAAGTAATGTCCCCGCCAGTAATTTTGCTTATTCAGTGTGGTTTTATGTGAATAACTGGAATTATCGTTATGGTGAGCCTAAGGTGATCTTTGGCAGAATGGGCGCGGCGAGCGGACAAGGAGGAGGATCAGTCGCAGGTGTAAGCGGATTAGACCCATGCCCGGCGGTTGTTTTGGGTGCTGCCGAGAATAATATTTCCATTTCTTTAGGGTGTTTCCCGGGGATTGACCAGCAACCAACTACACCTGGAGGAACCACTGTCGTTCACACGTGTTCCGTGTCAAATGTTCCCATCCAGAAGTGGGTTAATTTGACTATGAGCGTTTATGGAAGAACATTGGATGTTTACATTGACGGAAAACTTGTCAGAACCTGCTTGTTACCTGGTGTCGCAAACATTAACAACAATTCTAATATTTACGTTACTCCTAATGGCGGGTTTGATGGATGGACATCTAAGTTACAATACATTCCTAACTCTATTAATCCTCAGGAGGCCTGGAATATATACTCTCGTGGATATTCTTCATGGACAAATATGTTTGGTGCTTATCAAGTTCAAGTATCTTTAGTAGAAAATGGAAATACGCAAAGTAGTATAACTATTTAATTGTTCGCAACTATTTAATTTTCTTATTTATTTAATATATATAAATGAGCAGCAATGGTACTTTTAATTCATTTTCGACAAATAGTGGAACTTTTGGGACCAGTGAGTTTTTAGAGTCTAACAGTTTGATAGCCAAATTCGCATTCTTATTATTAGTCATTTTTGCCTTTATTATCTTATTAAGAGTTGGTATTTCAGTCATGTCTTATTTTTTGAAGCCGAGTGAGTCGCCGCGTCTTATAGATGGTATGGTTGATGCGTCGCAAATGATCGTTTTTGAGCAAGATCCCAGCAGCAATAATGCGGTTACTATTTATCGTTCTGTTGATGCGACCAACGGCATTGAGTTCACGTGGTCCGTGTGGTTATTTATTGACAGTATAAATAAATCCGGAAATGCCGGAACATATAAACATATTTTTAGTAAGGGAAATAGTAATTTAGCAGAGAACGGGTTAATCCAGCCGAACAACGCCCCTGGATTGTATATTGCGCCGAACACGAATACACTTGTCGTAATGATGAATACTTTTCATGTGATAAACGAAGAGTTATTAATACCGGATATTCCTCTCAATAAATGGGTTAACGTCATCATAAGGTGCCAAAATACCACGCTTGATGTATATGTGAATGGAACAATTGCGCGAAGCGTTAACTTGGTGGGTGTCCCCAAGCAAAACTACGGCAATGTTTACGTGGCAATGAACGGCGGTTTTGATGGATATATTTCTAATTTGTGGTATTACAATTATGCTTTAGGAACGGCGGCTATTCAGCAACTAACGAATGCGGGTCCAAATACCAAGATGATTGGTTCGAATGGAATGAATGATAAAATATTTGACTATTTATCGTTGAGATGGTTCTTTTATGGTGCGGGAGATTCATATAATCAAGATGGTCCGGACGGAAATATGTAAGTAGAAGGTGTTAGCCAATTGTATTCCGTAGATTTTAGTCGAAGGAATATAGATTATTTACTGTAAATAAATAAATAATCTATATATAGATGTCAAATTCATATAGGTATAACCCTCGTCCGCCGAGAGCGTGGTCTAGAGTTCAGGGTCAATGTACTTTTACTGATGCTTCAAATAATGTTTATCAGTCTGTTTATATTCCACTTACAAATCAAACGGTTACTTTAGCACAAGCAAATTATGAGGACAAGTTGTTACAAAAGGGCAACATTCTGCAGTATAAGGGAAATAGCTCACAATTAACAAAAAAACAGAAATATTCGCAATTGGCGAAAGGTTTTGGACCGAATAGGACCAAGGTATTCGCTACACAGAGCGAAACATATACGAATCCAAATACAACTGGCTTGCTGCGAGTGAATTCCAGTATACTCCCATTTCCAAATAACCTTGTTGGGCAGCCAAATAATATTTCTGGTCCTTTCCAATATGCCGTTCCAAACCCGAATGGTTGTACTGGCTTTTCTGTACAAGATGGCGGTAATCTAGTATGTGGAACATTTGCTAACCCTTGTACTGGCGAAATAATCCAAACAGGCGCAACATCTTCGGTAATTTGTAATCCTGCGTCGGCTTCAAATGTGCCCGGGTTTTCGACGTTATGTTGGGACACAAAGGTTCAAACCTGGTTTCCTAGACAGCGTTATGTTATGACGAATAGTGGAAATAAATGGCCCCAGGGATACAAGGGCTTTGTTAGCGCTATAGAACTACCTAGGACAATACTTTCTGCATCTGCCACTTGTAGTGAAATTACCTTATCCTGGACAAAACAAAATCTAAATTGCGGATTAAATCAGGGATCTTATAATATTTATGTTAACGGCAACTTATATACGACTGTTTCAGGAACTACGACTTCATATGAATTTAACGAACCAGTAGGCATTTATATTATTTATATAACAGCCATTTCTGGTTATGGTGAATCTGCGCCATCAAATGTTATTCAAATTTTTACTGAGTCAGAATTTAAGATTGTTAGTGACACAAACGTAAAAGTAACAAAGTATAACAATGCTGGACAGTTCGGCGTTATTATGGAAACAACCCTCCCACCATCTATAAATGGATTTGGTAGCGCAACATTTACGATGTGTGATTCGATAACATTGTCAGCGCTGATAATTGGCGGGGGTGGGGGTGGGTCTTCAGGCTTTGCTAGTGTTTCTGGAGGGGCCGGCGGTGGTGGTGGAGGAATTAATTATGTTACCGGACTAGTTTTGCCAATAAATACACCTATAAATATTCAGATTGGCGCAGCTGGCGGAATAAGAGCATGTAACCAGGGGGGAGGAGCTTCGGCAGGATTCCAGGGCGGCGAGTCCTTTTTAAGCATTCCGGGTGCGTCCTTTGTCTCTGGTGGTGGAGGACCTGGATTTGGTGTTGGCTCTACGGGTCCTGGTGGTGGAGTTGGTGGCGCTGCTACAAAAACCGGAAGTAGTGGCGCAGCAACTGTCAATGGTTATGGTGGCGGTGGTGGTGGTGGGGCATGGACAACTACTGGTTTCGGAAATGATACAAATTTTGGAGTTGGAGGGGCAGGATATACTAGTAATGGAAACAATGGCACCGTGGGTGGAATAGTCGGTGGAAATGGTGGGTCTCAAACTCTCACATCTGTATTTTTGCCATTTATACCGGATACTATTAATACAAGTGGTGGCGCTGGTGGTGGAGGTCCGAGCAAGGGAGGAGCAGCAGGAAATGGGACTGGCGGTAATGGAAATAGTGCTGTAACTGAAACTGGTGGTAGTGCGACTAATTACGGTGGTGGCGGTGGCGGCGGTGGTCAGGCTAGTTGTGGTGGAAACGGTGGAAATGGTGTAGTTATATTCTGGTGGTAAGCAGCGCCCCCTAACAGCGCAAATATGTAAATAATAATATTACTATAATAATTTTATTATTTAAGCCCTTAAGTTCGGATTAATGCACAATTCTTGGCTTGGGAATATATTGCCAGACATGCAATCGTCATTTACGCCTACCTCCGCGCAGGTTCTAAATCCTCTATCTTCACCTACAAAGCACCAACCAGCCTTGCCAATAGAACTAGATGCCTCGTGAGCTTCGTATTCCTCATTTGCGCCGCCACCTTGTCGCGTTTGTTGCGATGTATTTAACGCACGGTTAAGTGTATTATTTGCTGTTACGTCTGGTTGCGGTATAGTTCCCTGAACAGATTGCGTCTGTAAACTACTTGGCGCACCATTTGGAGTAATACCTTGAACCGCGGTAAGCCCGGTGTTTATTACGTTTGCGGAACCCCCTACAACCGCCTTGGCTCCTTCAGCGGCAACATCTATGGTTTGTCCTGTTACCGACAAAGTTGTTCCGAATATTTTTTCCATTAATGGTGCGAAGAAACTAGTGAAATCTTGCGTTCCTTTGGCTAAATAAACAAAAATGTTGAACCCAAGAAATGCTAAAATTAAAATAATAAGTAGCCAAGTGGTTAGATTTATATTACTTAAACTATCGAAAAATCCAGAAGAGTCCCCGGAGT
>Ga0209230_10001267_pt1 | contig 10166 bp, 10 predicted proteins | sample LakOntMetagenome_FD_187467 | JGI IMG/M metagenome (GOLD analysis project Ga0209230, IMG submission 187467) | Freshwater and sediment microbial communities from Lake Ontario - Sta 18 epilimnion Metagenome (SPAdes) (version 2) | ecosystem: Environmental > Aquatic > Freshwater > Lentic | place... | reverse complement strand
GACTTTTCGATTTTGTTGTTACTTTTGTGTTTTGATAAAACATCACAATTTGTGGATTTGTGGTGAAGTATGTGTGCGCGTATTTAGATGTATGCTTTTGATAGGTTTCTTTCAACTGTTATGAGCCTGTACCGGGCCACATCCAATTCCACCTCGATTTCCCCGAACGCGATTTCATATTCCAGTTCCGCGTCATGCACAAAGGCGCTGAAATATTCATGCTTCTGCTAAATTTGCCGCTCGACCCGGTACGTACATTTGGCCGCACGAAATGGGATGAGATGAAAGTCCAAAATCTCGCGTCGCAGTGGACGATATGCGCCGATTCGAAGCAGAGTTTCGGCCAGCCAGATGCATGTGGCGGATGCGGAACAAAGATTGGAATTATGAAGCGATGCAGCGCCTGCGATTTCATTTGGTACTGCTCAGAATCGTGCCAGAAATCTCATTGGAATATCCACAAACCGACGTGCCGCATCCTGGAAGCAAAGAACATCGAGTCCAAGAACAAAAACACCCGAAGCGACGGCGCGAGTGGATCTGGGTAAAATTATTTTAAAAAATGTCGATATATGTGAATGGCGCCGCGGCGCACATACATTATCGCAGCAGCCACACTTCTTTTGCTTTGTGTGACGATCTACACTGTGTGGCTGTCCATGAAAATGAAGAGAGATGAGGAAACTCGACGAATCGCAGCACGAAAAGCAGCAGATCGCGCGAGGCGTCAGCGAGAATACTTGATGCATCGACAACGACACGATATATTGCATGAAGCACGCATGGAATCACTTCGAAACCCACCTATTATCCGGAAATTGGCATCGATCCTTACAGAGTTCGAGAACGATATCGACGCCTGGCACTTTCTCATTGAAGCTGGCGAAATCTACATGCGCGGTGACTTCCCGACGTACCTCCCAAATACACAGCTCGCACAAGACCTTTTCCGCATCGCTCTGACATGCCCGCGCGGCTCGGTTTCCGGCATCGCGCAATCGAGGTACATTGAATCCCGCGAATCTCAAATGGACGTTTCCGATATGGCCGGCGCAGCGTTGCCAGACACGTACGGCCAACGCATGGTCCGCATCGCCACACACCGCATCAGGAACGTGTCTCCAAACGCGTTCGAGACTCCTGTGCCTATGTATACGCTCGAACAGAGACCAGCTCGAATCGCACATGAACCCTTGGTTGTGCCAATTGAAATTCCAGTCGACAGAATCGTGCATAACGATCTCCAGAACGTCCACGATCATTCTGTGACGCACGCGACGCGCCATATCTTGGAAAACATCGAGAAGAATGATAAAAATGATCGGAATTCTCGACCTGAAATCGAATCTGCCCTCCTCGATTCTGCTTTAAATGACGACGATAAGATCAAGGCGCTCGCGGTCCTTGATTCCCTGACGACTAAAACGCATCATACAAGTTTCAAAATGACCGAGACCGATGCGTTGAATGCAGTCTGGTCAAAAATTCAAGGCATGGACGAATCGATGAAAAGCAACGTCACCGAAACGCTTCTTCATCAACTCGCATCTGGCGTCGAGAACGGCCATGTCGTCTGCTCGACGGGAAAGATCGCTCGTTTTGTAAGCGCGCTCGATGGTCTTGGAAATGACGAAGTGAAATTGCGTCCGATGTGGGCGGTCCGCGACGAGCTGGGGACGATGGCTTCGAAGAAACGAGGACTGGATGGCGAGTACTCAGAAGATCGCTTGCAAGAATTGCGTCGCGAGTTTGTCGACGAGGCGACTGCATTATATTGCACAGACCTCGGCCTCAACCCCAAAATTATGAGCCCTTTGATATCTCTCTATGCCGATGCCATTTAATTAAATCACTCTTCACATTGTGTCGTCGTACACGTTTTATGTATCCAATATGGTGCAGCACACTTGGCGGGATCTTCGGTCCAATTACATTTCGGGCAATCGCTTTTTTGACACACGCCGTATTTCTGACACATTCCACAATCCGTATCGCAAATCCATCCGAGTTCCGCCGTCGCAATATTCAGAAAATATGTGAACGCGCTCTGCCATTTCGCTTCGTGCCCGCAACATATCGAATGCGCGAATTCATGCAACAATTTGGTATTCATACGTGCTCGCGTGAGATTCTTCGCCGATGGATTGAACGAGAAACATCCGCTCACGTAATTGAACTTCGCTGTATTTTCAGAGAAGATGTTGATAAGACCTGACCACGAGACGATCAATGCTTGAGCTCGCGGATCAGAAGCATGCTTGGAATTCTTGAGATGCGTCACGAATTCCCGGCCTCGCTGCTGGACATACAATCGGAACGTCTCTTCGACGGCATTCAAAGCTGGCCGTGCATCTTTACAATTTGTTGCCGTCAGACTTGCCGAATATGTTGCTTTCGGCGTGGGCGTGAGTGTCGGCGTGAGTGCAAGTGTTGGTATGCCAGATGCTTGGAATGATGGATCCAAGACACGCATTGTGGGCGTTCCAACTGCATCTCGCTGCCGTGTAGTATAGTACAATGCGAATACGAGACACATCATGCACGCGACGCACATTGACATGAACATGATTTCAATCATATTCTTACTATTCTATTCTACTACCACGGTTTTATTATTACATGGCGCACAACGTGTTTGAGATACGGTGTGCGGCATCGTTCGCGTACTTCTCGGACGATCTTTCCTGGAAAAACGTAAACTTCTCGATCATATCACGCATCAACTCGCTGGAATCGTTCTGGCGCGGCACATCGATATCGACCAGCTCGTCGAGCGTGTGTGCGAACCAACAAATACGGTTTGTGCATCGAGTTTTATATGTATAAGGACACATCCTCGTATTATATTCCAGAGGGTGGTATCGCGTCTCGTACGGTGAGTGCGAATACATGCACAAGTCGCCATGCTTGCACTCTGCATTCTTTGATTTCTTGTGGTAGCTGTAACACGTTATCGGCATATAGTTTTCGACAGTGTCGCGTCGCCGGTCGGATGTGGAGTGGTACCAAAAACACGCGCGTTCATCGTGTGGATCGGTGACGGTGCACGCGTGCACTTTGAAGTCGCGTGGGAAGAGTAACGGCATTGTGTTTTAATAATAATAAAAATGAGTGACAAGATCTCACACCAACTGAAGAAGAAATGTGCCACGTCATCACACGTCATCGCAAAAATGCCACGTCAAAAAGTGCCACGTCATCACACGTCATCACATGCCGAGACGTTCCATCTCTTCGGCCTCGATCATATCGGCCACCATCGCATCGACGACTTCGACATGCTTCCAATCGGCACCCTCCACTAAATCCTGCTGCCAATTCAAACCGTAATTCCAGAAATGGAGGCCGTCGGCATGCAAGACCGCATCAGGCCCATCAAACTCCTTGATTTTTGCGATACCACGCCGACCGATCCAGACCATCTCGTCCCATGCGTGAACTTTCGACGACCACCATCCGCCGCGAGTCCCGACGCCGAGAACATGTGCAATTTCGTGCAGCGAGACGCGGTACCCTACCATATTTCCAAATGTGATTGTCGTGCCGCTGGCTTCGGCCGTCGGGACGTTCGAATCGTAATGTGCTGTAATATGAGTATTGAAATTCGAGTACCGATTATACGTATCGATCGCGGCATCCATTCCATCGACGATTTCCGATCGTAAGGGAGAATTCTCAGCTTCTGAAGTCATCGTATACGTCATCGATCCGATAAGAGGAGGTTTCGGCTTTGGTGGTGGGACAGGCGCTGGCGTTGGGACAGGCTTGGATGTCGGCTTGGGCTTGGGCTTGGGCTTCGGCGTCGGTTTTGGCGTTGGTTTGGGCGTTGGTTTGGGCGTTGGTTTGGGCGTTGGTTTGGGTGTTGGTTCGGGAGGTTTACAAATGCATTTACATTTATCTTTCTCGCAGCAACAGTCCTTGTCCTTGCATTTACATTTCTCGTGTGTTGCTTTGCAGTGGCATTTGTTGTCGGAATTACATTTCTTGTCCTTGTCGTGAGAAATCTTCTTCGTTTCTGGCATCGTATATAATAGACTCACGTGAAAAATTATCTACGTCATAAGTATCTCAATATCCATGGTCAATCGCCGCTCTCCTCCACGCGCTCCCCTGCGAATCCGCCCTTCCAACGCACTGTTTCGCGGCGTGACTCCCAGGCGCCTCTTCCCAGTCCGCCCTGCGACGCCTCGCGCACCCGTTCGCCGCAACGCCGAACGCGCAGCAGCCGTCCGTATCGCCCGCATGATCAATGGTCTCCCTCTCGGTGTCCGTCGCCGCATCAATTACGGCCTCCCAATGTCCGTCACGCCATATGCCGCATCGCGCATGCCCCGCTCATTCCGCCGCTAATCCAACAGCGCGGTAAATTTTAATTTGTAATATATGCACGTTAATTAAAATAATGAAACTCGTGATTCTGTGCCCATGGTGCGCTTCAGGCGGCCCTGAAGCGCTCCATCAACTATGCCAAATCTCGAACGAACTCGGCCATGACGCGTCGATCTTGTACGATAACGCGCCCCATCAAAAGCTCGTCACGTTCTTTGGAGATGTCTACCCCCTCGCCAAACGAACATTACATGCCGAAGACGATCCCCATACGATTGTCGTCGTTCCTGAAACGTACCGCCTCGATACGGGGAATGCGGCGTTATTCCCGACGTCGACGATCATCGTATGGTGGCTGTCGCTCGATCTTGGTTTGCCACAGCTCTCCCATTTTCTTCAGTACCAGAATATCTATTTCGTGTGCCAATCCAATTACGCGATGCTGGCTGTCGGGTCCATGTGTCGTAACAAATCGTTCATGCTGACGGATTTCGTTCGACCTATCACTTTCCCGCCGTGCATTAAAGAAGATATCGTCGTCTACCACGCCCGTAAAGATCACGTGACGCCGGCAATTTGTCTCCAACACGACATTAAATGCAAAGCGATCCATAATGTCGACGCCGAAGAGTCACAGCGGATGATGCATGGCGCCAAAGTGTATGTCGATCTCGGACATCATCCTGGGACGGACAGGATGCCTCGCGAAGCAGCGATGAAACAATGTGTTGTGATAACAGGAAAGCGAGGTAGCGCATCGAACGATATCGACGTGCCGTTAAAGAATAAGAGCGATGACCCGAACGAGATCGTCGCGCTCATCAAGAATGCATTGACAAACTACGAGTCGGAATTCGCATCGCAAGCTCCATACCGCGCTTGGATACGCAACGAACGCACACGATTCACGACTGAAATCGCTAATCTTATATCGTATATCTCCGAAACGAGATGATAATTCGCACACTTAAGCACGAGTTAAAACCATCAAATTATCGTATTTGGATACATGAGATGACGTATTGCAGGAAATGCAAATCGGATGGAATTAAGAAACAGGCGAAGTACGGTCCTGAAGGTGGGAAACCAACTCAATGCTCGAAACACGGGAAGAAGATCGGGTACGTCGACGTCGCGAGTAAACGGTGCGAGGATGCCGAATGCAAGGAATTCGCAACGTACGGCGTTGACGGAACGAAGATGAAGACGCATTGCACAAAGCACGGCCAAAAACTCGGACTCATCGACGTCACGAATAAACGGTGTGAGCATCCCGGGTGCAAGACATGCGCAACATTCGGCGAAGAAGGGACGACGGTGCGAACACATTGCTCGACACACGGCAAATCGATCGGGCTTGTCAACGTCATGAGTAAACGGTGCGAACACGATGGGTGCAAGACAATCGCAACCTTCGGCAAAGAAGGGACGAAGGTGCGAACACATTGCTCGACACACGGCAAAGATCTCGGACTCGTCGACGTCTCGCATGAGCGGTGCAACCATGCCGAATGCAAGGAATTCGCAACGTATGGTGAAGAAGGGTCGACGGTACGAACGCATTGCCCAACACACGGCAAATCGATCGGACTTGTCGACGTCTCGAACAAAAAATGCGAGCATCTCGGGTGTATTACGCAAGCAAAGTACGGCATCGTCAAGAATCGGCCGACGCATTGCGTTGACCACAAGGATGCCAAGATGTCCAATGTCATCAACAACAAATGCAAGTCGTGCACGCTCACGCAAGTCAGGAGGAAAGGCGACTATTGCGCGGTATGCGACGAGTTCGAGAAGAACGATGGAGCGTCACGTCTGACACGCTCCAAAGAACGAGCCGTCATTCATGCCCTACTGGAAAACGATATCCCGAACGTCGATTACGTACGAGTCTACGATGTCCAGTACAATAAATCTATCGGGAAAGCGTGCGGCGGATATAGGCCCGACATCCTTATCGATTGCGGGAATTTCATGATAATTATCGAAGTCGACGAGTTCCAGCACCGCCCGCGATACGTTACGAATATAACGCGCGAGATCGATGATGACGGAATCGAGCGTCTCGCTAAACGAGCACGAGTCGTATCGAATTACGAAGGATCGTGCGAAATGACGCGCATGATCAATATCCGGTTCGCGGCCGGCGTCCCATGCTACGTCATTCGGTTCAATCCCGATGCGTTCAAGATCAATGGCGTACCCGGCCGCGTCTCGATCGGAGAGCGCCACGCCGAATTGTGTCGCCAAGTCAAATCGATGATGACCAAACCTCCTCGATCAGATCTCGTCGTGACGTACATGTACTATAACGACGTGATCCTCGCTACAGAAGAAGTGTCACTTCCGCCCGGATACGTCTGGGATATTTGATTTTTTATGTTTTATTAAAAAAACGTCGTATAATTACTTCATCTTCCACGAAATCGCCTTTTGAATTTCCTTTTCGCAGCCGGTGAGCGAGAAGCACTCGTCTTTGAGCAGCAATTGGAACTGACCAGCACGAGCTTTGCCATTGGATGGAGGATCGTTGAACTCGTTCGTGCCTGCCACTTTAGCCTTCCACTCCAAGTATGCCTCGAGCGTTTTCTTCTCGTTGCCATGCACGGCCAACTTGATCAAATTCGAACATCCACCAAACTTGCTTTCATTCCCTTGATTCAAAGATGTGTCTATGACGGCTGCGAGCGCGAGTGCCGATGGCTTGGCGACGCCGACCTTCTTCCATGCTGCCGCGGCGTGGTAAATGTACGCGCCGTCATCAGAGTCCGTGACGAGCTGATTCCATTGAGATGCAATCCAGCGTGGATCACCTGCAATCTCGTGAATTTTTTTGATGAGTTTTTCGCATTTGTCTTTCGATTTGCAGCATCCGGCAACGAACGGCATCAAATCGTCGCCGCCGAGACCGCGGTACATTTTGAACAGCTCGGGCGCGTCACCGGCACCGTCCTTTCCATCGTTAGCTGTCGTCCATCCTACCAGTCCGATGGTCACACCGCGGTCGTGCTGATCGTACGAGAGGGCGCTCGCATATCCGAACAACGAGCCTTTAGTCCCCTCGATCTCGAACGTCCCTTTCGGATCGGTGTTGTCCTGCTCTGCTTTCGAAATAAGGAGCCAGATATTTGCCCAGGCTTCTTTGCTACCGAGACCAGTTGCCTTTTCGAGTATTGCAAGTACGTCGGGGTTCAGGGCATCGTCGACAGTCACGTGGATGAGCTTGGATTGGATCTTGGGGGACATATGGTATAGTATAACGAGACTTTATTTCGCAAATCGATTCTGAATTTACATAAGCGGTCGTACGAGAATCGCGCCACGCAAGAATCACGCCATCACCATCGCATCGATCGGCACGAGATCTTTGGCATATCCTGCATAATTCTCATAGAAGACAAAACCGGCTGCAGCAGCCATTTTGAAGACAGATTCACAGCGCTGCGACGACTCCTCAGCGACCTTGGCGACGTCGTGCGTATTGGTGTTCAAGAACGCCGCGATGTGCACGCCGTCGCCCTCCTCCATATTAAACATCATCATGTAGACGCACTCTCTCATAAACTTGCCAAAGATTGTCGGTTCGTTCGCGAGCTCGATGATCGATGTGCCTGACGCGAGGCGCTGGAGGCCAGTTTCGTACGTCGCATCAAGACTGAGCGCGCTGCGGACGAAGCCGTGGTACTCGACGATGTGAGAGTGGAACTCGTTATCAATAAGATTCATCGTGACACAAACTTTGAATAAGAACAATAAATTAACAATGACCAGTTTTGAGACCACGAAGATGTGAAAAGACGTCAGCGACACGTGGCATTAATTCTTTCTTTTTTATTTCATGTTACAAAAATAGCCTACCATTTCAGCTCAATTTTCATCTGTGCGACAATCTCAACGACCATCTGATCTTCGGTGTACCGCGTCCCCGACTTGAACAGCATTTTGTACGCGTTGTCGAGCGCCGTGCATGTGGCGTCGTCGATGGTGATGTTTCCCATTGTCGTGCGGAAGACGGCAAATACCCTGTTGCGAATCAAAGGATAATTGGGCGCGAGCGACCAGAAATCCTTCTCGTTTATTGGCGATGGCGGCTCGGCTCGGCTCGGCTCGGCCAGGTCACCGCCAGACGCCGCCATAGGCATAGAAAGCGCCGGCCCGGCAGCAGGTGGAGCGTCGGCAGGTGGAGCGTCGGCAGGTGGAGCGTCGGCAGGTGGAGCGTCGGCAGGTGGAGCGTCGGCAGGCGGAGCGTCGGCAGGTGGAGCGTCGGCAGGTGGTGTAGATGCCGGGGCCGGAGCGTGCTCGAGATGATCGACGAGTCCAGTGGCCGAAGACTCGATGGCGGGAATCACGAAGCTCGGAAGAAGCGGTGCATGAATGAAATCGTCGTCCGTGTCGCCCGCGGTGCCATCTTTCAAGATCGAAATCTCGACCATGAACGCAAATGTAACGCGACGATCGCTCGAGCCTTCTGCGTCGTCATCGTACACAGGAAGGTTGAACTTATACCCATTCCCGGGTGATCCCGCGGTGACGTCCGTGAACGTCATCTTCGTCGTGTCGCTGCGCGGAGCGAGGAGGAAAGTCGCGCCCAGCTCGTGAAGGAACTCTTTCGGTAAGAGGCAGTTATTGGTATGGGGCTGCATACGCCAGAACGGCAAAGTCATCTTGAGGAACACCGTTTTGAGCGGGTTGGCGTCGCGGTGCACGAGGATATAGAAATCGCATGTCGGAAGTGATGTGACATTCTTCTTGTACGCCTCCCATCGCTTCTTCATGATTACTCCACATTTGCCCGCGCGGAACTTCTTGTGGTGGTGCAGTGCACGCCCAATCTCGCCCTTGGTGATTAGGTGCAGGGCATCGTACAGGTTTTTGACGTTATTGTTTCCCTTGGCAAGCGTCGCTTCCGTCTTCACGTTCTCGATAATGAAGCGCGGCATCTCGGGAAGAACAGATTGTGGAACGTACGAGTCGCAGTGGACGGCAATGGACTTGGGCTTGGCGATTGCAGATACTACATGATCCATCTTCTGCCGCTTTGCCATGGCAGGGGGGCGTGCGACGACCTTCGCAACGCGGGAACGAGCGGCGCGGGGCTTCTTCGCGGTCTCGTCCTCGGAGCTCGTGTCCATGTCATCATCCACCTCATCCGCCTCATCCGCCCCGGTACCTGATATGTCGGCATCTGCATCATCGCGATCCTCGTCGATATCGCGCTTCTCCTTCACACGCTGCGGCGACGGGAAACGGCGACGAGAGCGCATCGGCGGCCGCTCATCACACAGGGCCAAACGGTTTATGATGCGCATCATAAACGCGTCAAAGTCAGTGTTCAGTCGCTCCAATGTAGCGAGTGGCGCGGTCATTGTATGTGGATGCACAAACACCACTCGATCGCAAATCTTTTATATAAACATTATTATTAGTGTGGCAAACAGCGGCGCCTTCTGCAGGGAACCGCGTCCCCATAAGATCTAAAGAAAGAAATGCGCCAACTCATAGTCGCCACGTCATCAATGCCACATCATCAAAATGCCACGTCATTTATGATGATGATGTCCTCAAATAGTATCACCTTCTCACATTAAATGAAATAACGCGGTATGCACGCCTCTATCGCCACGCTGCAGCGCCTGAACCGCGGCGCAGATGCGTTTATGCGCCGCGTGATCGACGAGATGTACCAGACCGATTTAGAAAATGAGCTCCAGGCAGCGATGGAAGAGCCGAGCCTTCCGCCACTCCACCGGTCCACCCCGAAACCCCGTGCCGACCCGCCTGCCGCCCCCCCCCCCCCCCCCCCCCCCCCCCCCCCCCCCCCCCCCCCCCCCCCCCCC
>Ga0209230_10001266_pt1 | contig 10168 bp, 9 predicted proteins | sample LakOntMetagenome_FD_187467 | JGI IMG/M metagenome (GOLD analysis project Ga0209230, IMG submission 187467) | Freshwater and sediment microbial communities from Lake Ontario - Sta 18 epilimnion Metagenome (SPAdes) (version 2) | ecosystem: Environmental > Aquatic > Freshwater > Lentic | place... | reverse complement strand
ATGACTATGCGTATACAAGAGAAACCTTCAGAATCTTCATCAATTACACCTCACCCTGTAGAGAAACCTTCAGAATCTCCTTCAATGACTGTTCGCATCATAGAGAAGCCATCAGAATCTTCATCACAATCACTATCACCATCTGTATCTTCATCAATGACTATGCGTATCCAAGAAAAGCCTTCCCAGTCACCTGTATGTGGTAAATGGATATGCAAAGAGCCTCTCACCTACGAGTTCCTTGAAGGAAGAGATATATGTATTGATAGAGTTAAACCCACGAATTGTTTGAGATATGACGCAGATGGTCAGTGTATTGAAGTAGCACAAGAGCCAACTTGCCCAGAGAAGTATGTACTCCTAAATGGAATGTGCGTGTATATTGAACCTGCTATCTGGCAAGGATGTTCAGTAACACCAGTACCAGTTAAGTCACAAGAACTAGTCAAGACTCCTATTAAGTATGTAAACGGAACAATAACAATTGAGATTGCATCTAATGTAACAACAAATACAACAGCTTTTGAAGACCCAGCAGTTATTGACAGATTACGTGAAGCTATTGCAGCACTATATGGAATCAACCCTTCACAAGTAGTAATTAATAATATACAATGGATACAGCAAGGAACATTTATGGCATCATTTATAATACCAACTGCTCGTCGTCTGGTTGATTTAGCTAATGGTTTTATAATAGATTACACTATTGTAGACACTAATGGTAAACCTATAGATGCAACAACACAGCAAATAGATGATTCACGTTTATCAACAGCTTCAACTATGTTTTCATCTGTACTAGGAACAAATGCAATTGTTCGCGCACCAGGACAGCAGACAGCAAAACCAAAAGCAGCAACAGATTCATCAATGTCTATTGGTGGAATTGTAGGAGTTGTAATGGTAAGTTTATTGGTAGTTGCAGGATTGACAGCAGGAGGCGTCATGTTAAAAAAGCGTGCTCTAAAAGCATCTCAAATAACAAAGGTAACTAAGATAGCAGAAGAGACATTTAATCCTCATTATGGTAAAAAGGGAGAAGCGCAGCAGCAAAACCAAAAACGCTTCTCTGTAACAAAAATAAGTATGCCTAATTTTATTGTTGAATCCTTTAAGAATGTGATACCTTCTTCGGGTTTAACAACTCGCGCTCCTTTAACAAACTTCAGTAAAAATGCAATAATGACCAATTTTAGTACTGATAAGAAGTGGGAATCAACAACTAATGTCTTATTCAAGCATCCTAAAAATAAAGTAGAAATGTCTCCTACTTATGCAGCTGAATCTGTTTAAATAACACTCTACATATAATATAATACTATCATGTTTATAATAAATAAGGATAGTATTATTCTTTTACAAGAATAGCATACCAATTGCCCTTTTCATAAAAGATACGTTCAATATTTACTTCATTACACCCTATACCATTAATATCATGTTCCAGTTCTCCATCATTATATACATGATAGAAACGTTCATATACAGAGTTGTCACCACGTACTCTAAAAGGAACAAGAACGTCATTGGTAGAAAATTTCCTTTTAGAGTCTTCATCTTGACGAAGAGCCCATACGCTAATTAATATTTTACCACCAGGCCTAGTTACACGTACCAGTTCCCTAATAGCTTTAATACGTTCCTCATGCAACCGCAAATGATGAATGACAGCAATACATATAGTATTATCAAGACATGAATCTCTAAAAGGAATAGATAAAATACTTCCATAACAGACATCAAGACATCGTTGTTTACAGATACCAACTAATTGTTGAGAATAGTCAATGCCTTGGCATATTAAATCAGACCTGTATAGCATATTTTTGCCGTTTCCACAGCCGATATCTCCTAACAAAGACTGTGAAGGAAGTCCTTTTAGGAATTCTTTGACAGCATTCCAAACAGAATGTCGTGTATGACTAAAGTCACTGGAGATATTATTGTAAATTTCTTGGATATTCATAATGTTGTTGTCAAGGAAACAAATAAGAAAATCATTTTTATAATTATGGAAAAAGCCCTAGCCAGAAAACGCCCTAGACAGCATGTTGAATAGACCATCTAACTTCACTTAATTGTTCTTTAAAAGCGGAAATTTGTTCTTCAGTCAGTTTATTTTTCTCAGCAGCTTCTTCCATTGCCAAATCTTCATCAATAATTTCCTTTTCAAGAATACCAACACCTAATAGTTCAGCTACTTCATTTTCAGTATCTTCATCAATAAATTCAAGAACGCCGTCATTCTTATTAATTTTATAATAGTATGATAAAGTATTTTCTCTAGCTTTACCGTCAAATATTTTAGCAAACTTCACGTATTTTTTAATAACACGAGAGATATAAATAGGTTCTTCTAGATGCGGCATACAAATTTTAATAAATTTAGGGCATTCTAAATTAACATCAATGTACATAGAAACTTCATGTTCAATAACAGTTTTAATAGTAACAAGTTGTCTACCATCAACATACTTTGAAGATACAGACGTTGTTTTATGTGGTTCACCAAGAGCAGGTGTATGAATCAGTCCAACTTGTGTATTTTTACAATCTCTTTCTTCATTTTCAATATATTTATTATATACAAATTGTGATATCCAAGATGGTTCAAAGTATACATATTGATCTTCAGCAGCAGCACGTTTGCATAGTTTTCTATAACGTGCAACGCGGTCATATATATTATTGATATCAATGGATAAATATTTTTTAAGGAAAGTTCCTCGTTCAACAACAAATAGGAGATTAATGAGAAGTTCAATAAGTCCTTTTTCATGTTTATCAACTTTAGCACCAGTTTTAGTTTTAATACGAATTAAATAATAAAGTTCATGAATAGCGTAGCAGCACATTTTATTAAAAGTATGAGTAGAGTCATCAATTGAAACATCTATTTCACTACCCCAACGTTTCTTTCTCATTTTTTGAAAAGCATTAATAGCTACAAGTTCGTTATGACTTTCACAGGCATCTAACAGAATTTTTTCAATTAACTGAAGCATATTTAAATATATTAATAGAAGTGTTTAAGTATATTTATAAATGTAACAAAGAGTTCTTCTTTTTCTCGTCCTCTCGTTCTTTAAGTATTCTGACAAAATATTCTTCTTGTATTTCGTCATCTGTTCTAGTTTCAGGTGGATATAGTTGTCTATGACGAATAACTCTTTCATCATTTTCGGATATAGGAATTAAATGAAGAGGTTCAGACATTCTTCTAATAAATCCTTCAGAATACATGCTATTTAAATCAGACTTTCTACGAGTTATACCACGTTTACGTGATAGATTATGCCGTATATTAGACTGTGTTTTTCTTTTATTCATTTTATTGAATGAATATATTTAAGTTTTCTTTTTTCTACCTCCACCACCGCCTCCACCTCCACGCTTTTTTGGTACAATCCCATTTTCAGACAGCATACTTTCATTCATTATAACAGAATTAGCCATATCATATTCTCCACTATTACACACAACCACACAAGTACCTCCATCAGCCCCCACACCCACACCCACATCAGGAACAAAGACAGCATTTCCTAACAGCACTCCTAACAACATTTGAATTTCTTCGCGCATCATTTTGACAGCACTCAACGACCCCACGAATGCATCATCGGCCGCCTTTCGGTCATTAATAATCTTATTATATAAAATGCGCGCGCGCTCACCGATACTTTGTACACAGCCAACAGCGGATCTGATACGACCCTCAAGTTCAGCCATTAAACTATTATCATTTTCTCCCATCCTCTCCAGAGTAGGACAAATACCTTCAATTAGAGCTCTCAAAACGCCACACACCCATCCAACATCAAACCCACTCAAGAATTCCCCAATATATACTAATAGTTGTTTCTCGGCGCTTACTTCAATTCCAAATAGACCATTACCACAAATTCCATCAATACCAGCGCGACTATACATTGCATTAAGTCCGATAAAGACACCGCAGCGAACATCAGGATGTTCTTTCATATCACGCCTAAATTTTGTCACTTCTTTCACAATGATTCGTTCTTTATGATTTTTGACTTCAAATAATACACTATAATTACTAATAGTACCCCGATAGTCACACATATGGGATTCGCCAGCAGTTCGTTCAAGTTCAATACCATAATCAGACATAACAGAGCAAAAGTCATCTTCACCGCTGCGCCCCGTCAAGGCTGCATTAGCGCCACTTTTAGTACGAGACATTAACACTTCTTGTAGGCTGTCAATTTTGGCTGCGAACCCTTCTTCTTTTTGGCGTAGATAAGAAATCATGTTATCTTTTTCCCGCAAGACAGCTGTTTGGATGCTGTCAAGTTCTCCGATAACAGAAGCCCGTGTTTCTGCTGCGACCATGCTGCGACCACTCTCAAGTTCAGAAATGAGATATCGCAGCCTACCTACTTCAGCAGAATGTCCAGTACCAACATACTCTAATTGTAAACGTAACCGGCTGTCAAAGTCATTTTGTAGACTTGAAAATTCGCCACGTAAAACACGTAGTTCTTCTTGGGTCTCATCAAGTTGTCTACGCCAGCTGTCATCTTTGCGAACTAATTCAACAGCTTGTTTCCGTTTGAGTTCATTAAGGCTATGTCCGATAACAGATTCATTGGCCCGTTCATTTATAAGTCCTTGTTCAACGCCTAATAGTTCAGCACCAAATTCCAACGCTCTTTTAAAATCAGCCTCTCCACAAGATTTATAAAAGGATGGTAAAGTAAATTCCCCGCTGACAACAAAGGTTATAGAACGCAAACTATTATCAATAACTTTTTCATAGTCATAGCATATAGAACGACTCATATCAAAGCTTTCAAGTTATATAATATATAATGAACAAACTTTATATTCATATTTTTCTTGTATATTAATGTATGTTAGGCAAACGAACACCTAACTTAATTATTTTATCATGTTGATTTCTATCAGGTAAACAAACGGGGCTCCTAATAGGGAAATGTATGCAAGTGAATATTTGCGTAGAAAGATTGGTAAAGCTAATTATTCCGACTTCAAACGTAGATTAGAAAATAAGCCACAAGGATGTATAATTCAGTGCAGTAAAGTAAATTGTAAGTTAAATTATCCAGGATACGAGTTTAGGGATTCAATTCGTGTGGGTAAGGGTCAGTGTGATTGTACAGAGGTATGTTTTTTAGAGACAGGTGCACCACTTGGAGATGGAATTCTATTGGGAGATATGATGGCAATACAGAATGAGCCTCAAGATGATTATATTGTAGATGAGAATGGAGATTATATAATTGTAGAAGACCCAGAGAATCCATATGAGTTAAGAACAATGATATTAGCTGCATCAGAGGCTCCTCTTGTTATAGCAAAAAAGAGTATTCAAACTGCTCAAACAGTTAAGTCTGTTAGTGTACAGGGTTATATTAAGGAGCTACCTTATAAAATTATTAAGGCATCTAATAACCATATATATGTAATAGGGCATTGTTTGGATGGGATAATGATAACAACACCAACCCAAGTAGTGTATGTTAATATGCAAACAAATGGAACGGAAACGTCATCAATGTTTATATTAAAGGTAGATAAGGAAACATTTGAGATAGATGCAGCAGCGACAGTTGGTTCACCAGCGCCTAATGTAGTTGCATCTTATGCAAATATTGTCTTATCAACGGCGCAGTTTGTAAATAATAAATTATATATTATTTTTAAGGCAGATAGTGAGAATAGCCCATGTGCGTTTGCGTATAGAAAGGCAAATCAGAACAGTCCATTAGAGCAAGTTTTATCAACCGAGTTTGAGTCAGGGGATAGTAACGAGAATATATATTTTATGGAGTTGGATGCAGAGCTACATGAAGACCCATATTATATAAAGAATGTATTACCAGCTGATGCACTAACGGTGATGTCCCAGATGTTAATTGGAGAGAAGATATATTATACGCAGTCGTTTAATTTAGCGGCAACAAATCTCCAGGCGACATCAAGTATTGTGAATAATAAGACAGAAGAGTCAATAAATTTTCCTAAAGTTAATCAGGCAGTATCAAATACAGATAATTATATGTATACAATGGAGGTAGACCCTTCATCCGAGTATGATATAACATTTATGAGGTCATTTAGGTCACCAGAACCAATATATGCATTAGAGCCAATAGTATATGGAGATTCTTATATATTATTTTCGGGGTTATATTCATCACGTATATTTTGTGAGCAGAATGATAATGTGACATTATCAAGGTATAATTTTACAACAAATGCATATGCTGGATTTATGTATTGTGCGAATAAGGCTGAAGATAATATAATGTGGGGTTCAGAGATAGAGGGTACTACTGAAATGACACATATAATACCAACAGAAACAAATGCAATAATAGTAGCAGGTACATTTGGTGATAATGGATGTAAAGTATATGATGAGGAATATTATACAACAGGTATGTTAGGATATACACAGACATCAACCAATACAGCGATGAATACGTTTATAGCAAAATATAATAATCAAGGATTATGTTATGATTTAATTAAGTTATCTGGAAATGGAACAGTATATAAGCCATTATATTTATTAAACATAGCGGGTGACGAATTTATATTAATAATAAAAGCAAATAGTTCGGTAACATTTACTCGTTTAGTGGAGAAGAAGCCTACAGAAGTAACAGGATCTGGAACAATGCCAATATATATTGTAAAATATAATAAGGATATGAATTGTATGTATTATGCATCTATATCAATGAATGATGGGGATATGATAAGGGATGTGCGTATAGAAGATAGTAAACTATTGATAGCTGGGATAACATCGGTGGAGAATCCAATGTATACAACAATGAATGATAAAAAGTTTAAGATAGATACGCCAGTTATAAATGGAAAAAGAGCGTTCAAATTAAAAATAAGGATATAATATAGTAATGCCATACAATGAGAATAAGAATGATAATAAGAATTTGGTGGAAAGACCAAAATCTAATTTGAAAGGTATATTAATAAAGTCATTTCCGACGAAAAATGATAGTAATCATGTTACAAAAACATTAACAAAGGATGATATACGAAAAATAATTAATAAGGCAATATTATATACACGTAAGTTATATACATCAAATAGTGGTGATAATGAGTATGAGTTTAAGAATGTGCCTATAATAATGAAGAATAAACAGCTAAAGCAGTATGTGCTTACTGTATCAGATAGTATAGCACCTATAATATGTAAATCAAAGAAAGAATGTATACAAGATGAGCATATGAGGGATATACAGATAGGATTTTATAAGAATTCAAAGGCTAATATAAAAGAGTATGGTATATATTATAAGAATAATATAATAGGATTAATAGATGATAGTGCAACGTTATTGAATTATTTAACAGAGAATGAGAGGGCATTTATGGAGCATTTTATGGGAGTATTATCAGGATTATTGAAAGGAAATTCTGTAAGATTAAATTTAGGAAAATCAGGATATTTGACAAATATTAAGTATCCTGTTAAGTTTAATGTTAAAAGAAAGACATTGAAGAAAAAGAAAATAGAATGGAATCCTAATATAAATGTGAGAGTGTTTAAGACAGTTAGTGGTGATAATATAAGTAATATTAATAATGATGTAAAACATATGTCAAAGAAGCAAAGAATAACAAGACGAAATAATATAGAAAATAAAAATGAACTTAAACATATAGGTAGTAATTAGTACCAGTAGAATAATGTCTGACTTATATAATAACATATTACAGTTAGTGAGACAAAATGGGATTAGAGAATACGAGAAGGAGTGTAGTAGAGTGATGGAATATTTGAAGGAAGAAGCGAGATATTTATTGAGGGATGAGATAACTAATGTAATAAAGGGAGAAGATAAGATAGTAAATGAAATTAGTGAAAAAATAGAAGAGAATAAAATAGTAAATATTGCAGATGATATTATGAATAAGATAGATAATATAATAACAAGTGTAGATGATGTAAAGGTAGTGAATTTAGAGGCAGAGAAAGAGTCTAGTGACGTAAAGAATAAGCAGAGAGTGAAAGAGAAAGCAAGGCGTGAGTATATGAAAAAAAATAATATAGATGTGACAGAGTTGTTTACAATAGATAATGTAAAAAAATGGTTAGATGATGGAAAAAGTTATGCATGGATCGCAAGTGAGCAGTTGGGATGTAAGCAGGAAGATGTAAGTAGATTTGTAAAGATGAATAAGATAAAGTAGAGTATTGTATAGATTTTTTGTAAAAGAATTTTGTTGTTTCTGTAAAAATGTTTTTGTTATTTTTGAATTAAAAGAGAATGTCAAGTTGGCTAAGCTGAACAAAAAAGTAAAAATAAAAAAGTTCTCTCTCCTGTTTGAAATTATGTAAAAGCATGTATTTTTTCATGTAAAAGCATGTAATATTACAAAGTGTGTATATATCATTTAAGGATATTTTATATATATTATATTAGAAGTAAATGTATGAATGTCAGAATTGTGTCAAATCATTTAAGAACAAAGGTGATTATGATAGACATGTGAATCGCAAGAATCCATGTAAAAAATTGAACACAAATTGTACACAAATTGAACCCGGCGTTGTACTCAAATTGAACTCAATTGTATGTGATAATTGTAATAAGGAATTTAAGAATAAGCATAGTATATATAGGCATAAAAAGAAGTATTGTAAGAAAGAAATCAAAAATGTAGAAGAATTAGAAGAGAGAATAGATGAACTAGAGGAGTTAGTAAAAGAATTAAATAATAAACATGAAATAACTAATAGTAATAATAGTATAACAAAAGTTAATAAAGTTAATGCAGATAATACATCAAATAGTCATAATATGATAAATAGTAATAATGTAAATAATACAGCGGAGATGATAGTAAATAATAATATTCAGTTAGTTAAGTTTGGCGAAGAAGACCTTAAAAGAATAGCAATGGAAACAATAAAGTATTTGAATGGATATGAGGGATTTTATAATTTAATAAAGGATGTTCATTTTAATGAAGAAGTACCAGAGAATCACAATATATATGTAACAAATAGTAAATTTAAGAATGCGTGTGTATATGATGGTAATAATTGGTTATTGCGTAATTTAGATGAGGTAAGAGAAGAGTTAATAGATAAGAAGTATGATTTTTTATGTGATAGATTTGATACATTAAAGGGAGAAAGTAAGATAACAGCATCAATGGAGAAAAAATTTATGAGATTTTGTAAAAATTATAGTGAGTTAACAGGAAAACAGGAAAAGGATTTTAAGAATTCAATTGATTTAATATTATATAATAATAGGGATATTCCTATAGATACTAAACGTAAAATAAAAAAGTTGAGAAACTAAAGCAACCAAAAAGAATAATGCGTGAGTATGTGAATAATGGAATAAGTTATGTGGTGGGATGTAATGCGGAGGATAATTGGAGGTTGATAGGATTATCAGACCGAGAATCAACCTGGGTGCATTTAATGGATTATCCGTCGTGTCATGTGGTGATAGGAATAGATAAGGTGGAGATAGAGGAATTAGAGTATGCGCGTGAATTGATAATGTCTAATACAAGGAAAGCGCCGAGAACTGCAGGAATAGTATATAGTAAGATAAGGGATATAAAGCGTGGTTCAAAGGTGGGTGAGGTGATAGTGAAGAAAGGGGGAAGTATAATGAACTAAAGAGATATTGAAGAATATATTTACTTTAGAAATATTAAGAAATATTAAAGTGAATGTAAAAAGATAAAATGTATTTTAAAAAGAGAAGTGGATAGACAAAAGCGGAAAGCGAAAAGGTTTTTTTGTAAAATAGAATGCAGAAGTATTTCTGACAGCAAATCCTAAAAGTATACAAGAGTGCGAGATATAAAATTAGATAATGATTCGTAATAGTATATATAGGTATAGCGAGCGAAGCGAGCTAAAAAGTAGATATTTGTGATTTTGACAGCTAAATGTAAAAAAGTAAATTGTATTTTAAAAAGAGAAGTGGATAGACAAAAGCGGAAAGCGAAAAGGTTTTTTTGTAAAATAGAATGTAGAAGTATTTTCTGACAGCAAATCCTAAAAGTATACAAGAGTGCGAGATATAAAATTAGATAATGATTCGTAATAGTATATATAGGTATAGCGAGCGAAGCGAGCTAAAAAGTAGATATTTGTGATTTTGACAGC
>Ga0209230_10001265_pt1 | contig 10173 bp, 9 predicted proteins | sample LakOntMetagenome_FD_187467 | JGI IMG/M metagenome (GOLD analysis project Ga0209230, IMG submission 187467) | Freshwater and sediment microbial communities from Lake Ontario - Sta 18 epilimnion Metagenome (SPAdes) (version 2) | ecosystem: Environmental > Aquatic > Freshwater > Lentic | place... | reverse complement strand
CTCTCTCTCTCTCACACACACACAGGCAGCGCACTGTCTCTTGACCGCACGCATGCCAATGGAATGCACAGCGGCGCGTCCTCAGCGTCAGCTGTCGCGGGACGCACCCGAATCTCCCGGTCGAGCAAGATGCCTAGGCATTGATCGCAGAGGTTCTGGAGGAAGGATGTGAGCGCCGTCCAGCGCTCGCGATACCGTTCGGAGGGCCAGGACCCGATGTCGGTGACGCCGCTGCACACCCGGAACGCTTCGCGCATTTGCTCGCCCTCGTAGCCGCAGTGCCACATGGGCACGTGGCGCTCATTCTTGTAACAAAGTTTTCAAAAGTCAGTGCACTAGTATATTTACTATATGAAGCTACCATACAGAGTACTTTTGAGAATCTGTGCCTTGTACACTTTGCGGCTTGTCGCCTGCTGCTTCTCGTCTTTGCTGCAGGCCATAAAGGCTGCAAAGTCGGCCATCATGTCGCGGTGCAGCTTCTCGCCCGCACCGATCTCTGTCAGCACCACAAACCCAGTCTCGGTCATCGCGCGCACGAATGCCGCGGGGTCTGCCCCAAGCGCCGCCAGCGGCATCCTTGGCAAGTCCCCCATAGCCTTGCAAGCACTACTGAGTCTACAGAAGGAACACCCCGTTGCTACGTTCTTCTGTCACAAAGTGGATTATGCACATCGCCAGGATCAGGAAGCTTAAGGGAGAGCTTGCATGCGACCTTTCCGCGGGCGATGCGGATGCCGCAGGGGCTGCGGGGGCGCCGCCAGCTCCGCACACAGAGGTGAAGCGACTGAGCCTCGACGACCCCATATACATCAGCAGCCCGTCGCACGAGGCAATCGGTAGGGCGCCCGAGTTCCCGGCTCGCGTGCTCGTGGTGCTCACCGTCAGGGACGGATGGTCGCGTTTGTTGTGTGTGGTCCTGATAACCTCTGTGTCCCGCAGGCAGGGCGCTGGCGATTGATGACAAAGAGATTTCGCCGAATTCGGGTCGGTGGGGCAAGGTCAGGGGCGCCTTTGGCGCTCTGGGCAAGTTCAGGAGGAAGGGCGCCGCCGAGACCCGCCAAAGCCTCGGGGCACTGGATGTGCCAGGCGTTGCTGCACAGGGCCAGCCTTTTGCCCCCCACGCAGGCCATGAAATTAATTCGGCCGGGGCAGCGCTTTCCTCATCGGCTGCAGACATTCGTTCAGCGGTGGTGGTCAAGCAAAGACCTGCCCTGCCCGAGGCGCCTAAGAGTGCAGCGCCTCGTGCATCTGGTGCTGTGGCGGGCGTAGAAGAGTCTCCGTTGCGTACTGCAGCGATAGAGCCTACCCCCCGCGCTGCTCTGCCATGCCCAGCCGAGCCTGACGGGGAAGAGACCCCGCGCGAGGAGGCGGCACCGGAGGCTGCGGCCTTTGCAGAGAAGCACGAGAGACCCTGGTTTGCCCCATCACCAGTACATTCTCCCAGAGCCGAGTGCTCTGCTGCAGCGCCAAAGAGTGCCGAGCCGCCCTCGACGGTGCCGCAGGTTGCGAGTGCCGCTGGCGCTGCTGCGGCCATTTCTTCCGCTCCTCTTTCGCCCCATGTGGGAAAAGAAGTTTCAGCAGAACGCCCAGCACAGCTTTACCCAGCCACCAAGGGACGCGTGCCTGTTAACTTGCTTGCCGTGAGGGAACTCATCCCAACAGGGTTGTGGGGCTGTCGCATAGCGACAGCCGGGAAGCATGGCCAGCGTTTTGCCGCGTCCAGGTATGCAGACTTGAGCAGCGGACCCAACACTGTCAAGGAGATGGCCACTTCCATGCTGGCAACAGAACTGGAAAAGCGGGAAATCGCGCGGCGGCGCAAGAAAGCAGCAGATGCCATCATTGCCGAAATCTTGCGGTTGGAAATGGAGGCCAGCATCTGCCTAGAGCTCGACAATCTTGAGCGTCAGCGGAGCCGAATCCAGGCAAGCGAGGAAGAGGAGGAAGAGCGCTGGCGTCGTATCCAAGAGTATCACCTATATGCCTCCAATCCCTTGCACTTGCAAAGCGAGCGCCAGGCAAGTCTCAAAGGTGTGCTGGAGGCCGAGGCGAGAGAACGCGCCTGGCGTATGTCTGAGGACGGCATACAATCCATGTCAGGACGGTCGAAGTATGCAGATGACTCTCGAAAAGCCATCAACGCCGAGTTTTGCAAGATCGTGTGGCCTGGGGTAGAAAGTTGCGTGCCAGCTGGAGAACATGAAGTTGCTTTGCCGTCTGGCCAGTCACGCCGAAACCCAGCGGCAGTGCTTTACTTTTGCCTGTCGCAGCGCAACTTCAGAAAGTCACGCGCACAGTTGGTGACGATCGGGCGGGCAGTGTTGCAGGATCCTGGGCCAGAGATAGCGGTGCAAGCAACTCACCAGCCCAAGCCAGCAGAGATCAAACAGTCGTCGAAGGTTCGAAACAATGTTGATCGAGATTCCACATCATGCTAACCAATTTTAACGGGATTTCTTGCAGTGTAAATCTACTCAACCCCCTTTCTCATGCGCACAGGTGCACATGTTAAGAACTGTCGAGTTTCAACCACCTGCTCCGCCAGACCCCATTAAGGAGCCCACTCCTGAGGCGATGCAAAATGCTCCGATGGGGTATTTTCTTTTCTTGGGTCTTTGGGCTTGCTGTCAATGCAGGATGAGGGAAACTGACATTTTTCTCACACTGCATCGCAGTTGGGTTGACTCGATCAAAGCCACGGTAAGATATGCTAAGCTGCGGCAAATATTCTGGGCAGACTGCCCAGAATCATCCCGATGTCCAAATCGTTTCTCAGCTGCGCTTTCTTCGTGTGCGTGCGCATGTGTTGCATGCCACTTGTATCCGAAAGCACTTCGGTCAATCCCAGACTGTTTACATTTCAATACAACAGGTAACACACATGGCCGAGGACACATTGGAAGGCTTCTCACACTTGGCGGAGCAGGCAGCGACCAAATCATCCGACGTAGCAACGGCAACTGTACCGTCTTTGCCTCCGATGCCCTCGCTCAATCTCGGCCAGTTTAGTTTCGAAATACCGGGCGCTAGCCTCTTGTCGTTTAAGAAAAGCGCGGAAGAAGAGTCCAAAACCGTAGGTCCTGCGAAGAGGCTCGACTTTGCTTGACCACCAGCTGAACGGATGGCAACGTAATAAAATATTCTTTATTTTTCATGTCAAGACGAGTTGGCCTTCTAAAAGAGTATTAGATTCTTAATCTTTCCGGGCGGAGAAGAGGTACTGCTCGGTTTGCTAGGTGGAGCTTTCGAAACGTTTCTGTGCGACAGCACTTGCTGCAATGGCCCCAGGTCAGGAGGCATATCACTGGGCGCTGGCGATCGACTCCGGCGCGAGTCCATGTGCGGTGAGCTGCTCGCTGGTGAATGATGGGAAAGAGAGCGGCCCTGGGGTCTTGATCTTGACCCCAAGCATCGCGAGGGCATTACTCGTTGGCTGGGTACCGCGGACGAAATGGCTATTGAAGGCATGCGAGTGAGCATAACATCGACCATTCTGTCGTCTGGTGTCTGATACGTGATCGAGACACGCGAACCGGGAACTCCAGAAATTTGTGAGCGGATATCCTGTTTTGGTGTACATGGCAATGCATAGATGTTCAGTTCGTACACACGAACACATCATATGCATCCACACTCGTGCGCGTACGCGCGCTACAAACGCGCACACGTTTAATATACCTCCAAAGAAAGGCCTCGTATGCCGACGCCGTCTACTTGAAGAATGCGAGCATCGATCTGCAAGAAAGGATTCTGATCAGTGTCAATTTTGAAGATAGCGCGCCCTAACACCGCATCAATGCAGAGCCCGCCGAGATGCTCCGCCGAGGCCCCAATACCCGCCTGCCGAGGGAAGGAGAGCCCCCCATCATTTGGTGCAGCTGCGTCAAAAATCAGGGCGGGGACATTTGCCTCTGGCTTTCCACGCTTCGGGCTAGTGTCCCCGTTTTTGCCTGGTATTTTGGGGGCGCTGCACCCATCGATCCTCATGAATACGAAAATCATTTGCACAAACAGTGTCAACCCGTTTGTGCAAACGCATCAAGACTGCGAGTTACCTCGATAGAATTGTAGGCTGGTGTGTCTGGAATGAGATCCAACACCAGGATCGAAGGGTTTCCATCAGACCACAGTCCTTCAGTCAACACCAACCCCACGCCAGCTGCCAATGCCCACATTGTCAGCTGGGATAGGCCCAGGCAGTCTATACCAAGTATATATTATCAGATTCTTCAGGTTCATATCAGATTCGCGCATCACCTTTTTCTTGCGTGTGTCGGGTTTGCGCTTTCGGAGACAACCAACTACGGACAGACGCACTGGCGTCGCGACTGGGAGCCATTGGTCGCGGACTGGAAGCCAGTGGTCGTGGGGTTGCTGATGCACTGATGGCACGCGGAGGTCGCATCGGGTGCATACTAACAGGGGGGATCAACTGTTGGACACGGACTTCCTCGTTTCGCAGGAAGCATGTGTCTGACAGACTTCCTTCTGAAAAGGGTTCCGATTCTGTGCCCAAATCTCTGCCGGAGGCTCCGCCAAGCTCCGTTTGCGACGACTGAGCGGGCGGTGAGCCAATAGGCGATACTGATTTAGGACTACTTGTCCTTGTCGGTTGGAGAGGAAGTGGCAGTGGCGCAGGCAGGAGACAAGGTGGAGGTTCAGATTCAACAGAAACTGCTGATTTCAGACGGTCCGCTACACTCTGAGGGGACTTTGACGCTGAGGATGGAGGCGGCGGCACCGATGAAATTCGAGAGCCTTGCAATAATGAGGTCCATTCCTGCTGCGGCTGCGGGGACGTTGACACCTCCTCGTTGTGCACGGCGCGTGGCGGCGCGGAGCGTTGCGCGACCTTTGGTTGTACTCTTGGGAGGGCCCTATTGCCTTCAGGGACGGTGTTCTGCTGCAGGGCCTCTTGAGAACTGTTGAGCTTGCATATCTCAGTGTCGCTAGCCCTGCCAGTCGACATTCTCGTATCCCTCACTTCGAGTTGCAACTGCTGCAACTCATACAATTCTGTCGCGAGGGCTGAGCTCTTTGCCTCAAACTTGTTGCAAGCTACCTGCGATTCGAAATAAGCAGCTCGGGTGTCTTTGATTTCATTCTGCAAGACATTATGGACTTTGGTCAGATTCTGCAAATTGTCTTCGAGGACGACCTTCTCCTTCTCAATCTTGTCTTTCTCCGCCCTCAGCTTCTCCTCCGCAAGGGATTTTGACAGATTTTGGTTCTGAATTGCCTGCATAGACTGCAACTCTTTTTCAGCGTGCGTCATTCGCTGTTGCATGTCGTCCAGCAACTGTTTCGTGCTCATGGATTCTCCTTTCGCCGTGCGCAGCTCCTCCTCTTTGGCCTCCAACCTTTCTTTATAAGGCCTGAGCTCGAACAGTTCTGCGTCTTGTTGCGCGATTTTTTCCTCCAACAACTGTTTCATGTTCATGGAATCTTCTTTCGCCGTACGCAGCTCCTCCTCTTTGGCATCCAACCTTACGGCACAAGACCTGAGCTCTGACAGCTCTGCGTCCTTTTGCGAGATTTTCTCCTCCATCACCTGGCAGATTACCTGATAGTCACCATCGCATACGACTTTTGCTCGCATGTTCTCCACATCAGCCTGCAGACTCTCGCTCCTAAGCTTGAGCTGTTGCAGTTCCTTATCTTTTGTTTGCAGGTCATTGCCCAACTTGTTCAGATCCGTCTGAGCGTTCTTAAGCCGCTCGCTCACGCTCTCAAGCTGCATTTGGAGATCAGCTTTTTCGCAGTTTCCTGAATGCAACCGTGCTTTGGCTGCCTCGAGCTGCATTTCGAGATCAACATGGCTATTGGAATCTTTGGTGATAGTCACCATCGCATCAGCAAGTTTGCGTTGCAAGTCGTCAATCCGAGACTCTCCTATCATGTTGGCGCGTGTGAGGTCAAAAATTTCCTGGGTCTTAGCAGACAGCGCTTCATTCATTTCTGCAAGGGCACTGCTCAATTTGGACGCATTTGGGGCGCTTGCAGCAGCGGCTTCTAGATCTTTCATCTGCGTCTGCATCCTTGTAATCGTCTGCGTCTGCTCTTGAAGGGACGCCAGCAAGGATGCTTCGCGATTTTCCAGCCGAGAGATGTCGGCCGCTGCAGCATCTGCCTTCAACAAATACTTTTCGCGCTCGGAGCTGAGCTCAGTCATTAGCTCTTGTACAGCACTCCGCAGCTCATTTGTGCTCGACTCCATTTCCAAAAGATCCGTTTCCTTGCGCCGCAGCATCTCTTTGAGGCTGGTTTCGGTCTTTTCATACCGGGAAATATCAGTCATGGCAATTTGAAGCTGGACGCTCTCATTCGAGCGAAACCCTTCCAACTCGTCTTTTAGGCGCTGAAGTTCATTGCCTCTCGCTTCATAGAGCTGCTGCAGGTAGTGCTGATTCCCGTGTAAGTCAGCGATACACTTGTTGGCAGTAGCAAGTTGCTTCATCGAGCTGTCTTCACTGTTGAGCCATTCTGCACCGTAAGCACCCAAGATCTTACAGTTTTCAACTACTTCAACCAACAGCTGTTCTGAGAGAGCCAACCTGTCTAGACTCTGGTCCCTGGCTCGTCGACATGTTTCTGACGTGTTTCTTAGATGGTCACGTTCGCGGCATACCTGGTCAACCTGCTCTTTGAGGACTCGCTCGCGATCAAAAGCGGCAGTAAATGCCGAGTTGAAATCTTGTTTTGCTGTCGTAATCTTGAGCGTCAGGGCGTTATTTTCAGTGAGCAATTTCTTTATCTCTATCTCTTGATCTGCCACTAGCTGTGCCAAGTATTTCGTTTCTTGTTTATGTTCGCTATCCTTCACTTCAGCACTCTCGCGAAAATAAGTCAGCTGCTTCTGAGCAGTGGTAGCATCCGTCAACAGCTGTGCATGTCTTTCTTCGAGAAGGCGCACACGAGATTCTGAGGCGGCCTGTTCCGCCACCCTGGTATCCTTGATGGCTTGCAACACCGAGATTTGGATCTGGAGTTGTTGCTCTTTCAGCGAATTTTCGGAATCACGTGACCGTTGTGCCTGTAGACGCACCTGCAGTTCGCGGTTCTCATTTTCGGCTTCAAGCATCTTTCTGTTCAAAAAATTCATCGTCAACTGGGTAGATTGTAGCTGCTCCTCGGCCGCATGCTTATCCTGAAGCTCGAGCTTCAACCCTTTGACTATGAACTCCAACGTAGTGATCTTCCGTGACCGTTCAGTCAACTCATGGCTATACGAAAGCTGGTGATTTTGTATCTGGTTCAAGCTGCGCTCAATATCGTCAAGAAAGGTTTCAACCGAAAACTCGAGCGAGGTGATCGTCCGCACGAGCGCTTCATACTCGGAAGATCTGCCTGCTGCGAACACTTGCTCTTCAAATCGAACAGCCAGTTGCGCATGCTGCGTCTTCACTCCCCGCAATTCTGCCACAAAATGTCAATTAGACTCATGAGAGAGACAAAAACGTGAAACCCCACGATAGTTTGAAGGATTTTTCTCACCTGCGGTCACGACTTCTTTCACGATTGCCAGCTCTTTTGCTTCAAGCTCCAACCGCTGAATGTAGTGTTGACGCTCTTCTTCCAACAGCTGAGCTTTTGTCAATTCAATTTTGCAACTTTCAGCGGCAGCCTTTTTTTCCGCCGTGAGCATCTCGAGGTCATTCTCGAGATTGGAAATTATTGCTTGATTAGTGTCGATCAAGTTTTGCAGGCGCTCGTTTTCCGCGCTCAATGTCTTGGTTTTTAGGGACATCAGCTCGTGTTGCTGCCCGCTAATGACACTGATGCGCTCGAGAAGCCCGGTGTGCGTCATGGCGCGCACTTTCGTCATGGTCGTCAGAGCGCCGAAGGATTCCTCGAGTGACGCTACCTGGTGTTCGGCCTCATCCACAGTATACCAGATTTTGTGAGCATTCGCACGAATACTTGCAAGGCACGCGTCGATGGATGAGACAACATCGTCGAATGACCTTGTTTCTTTGTCCAAAGGCCAGCATCGGCTCCAAAGGCCAGCATCGACAGCCGATAGCCCCAAGATCGACAGGAGCGCAGCGTTCGTATCCTGTAGAGTCTCAAAATATCTGTTCTTCGTCTGTCTAACAGCATTCAGATCCCCAGAGACAATATCAAAGTGGTGTTGCAAGATGCATGCTTGCTCCATGAGACTATCCAGGCATGATGCGATGGACTTGGCGTCTTCCACGTTGGCGCTCAGCAGAGCGTTGTGCACCACTACCGGCCCAGCATTTAGATCTTGCCGCAGATATTCAACGTCCTGCCCTCCGATAGCTCGGAATGAGGACGTCACCTCCTCGAGGCACTCGAGCATGATTTGCTGCTGCTTCTTCGTGGCTTCACTCTCGTCGCAGGCTTTATTTATTGTCTTGCGCAATAGTGCGTTTTCCTCGGTGAGATGAGCGATCTCCTGCTGGTGCTGTTTCCGAAGTTGAGCAAGACCATCTGTCAGCCTGCCCTCGAGCCTTTTGTACTCCTGATCACTGTCCGCCAGGCGGCGTTGCAGAGCCTCAGTGCGTTGTTGCCACGTCAAGGCCTCCTCTTCTGCCCGCTCCACTCCTTCTATGCGCCTCGCAAGTTCTTTGAGCATCGCCTCAGAAATTTCACGTAGCTCAGCCATTTCGTTCTCATATCTCGCACGTTCCTGTGCTGGCAGAAGCTGCGACTTCTGCACTTCTGCTGTCGTATCCGTTTTCTTTTCCTTGGAAAAATTGGCCAGCATCAAGTCGTCTGTAGGCATCACACCCAGAGTTGCGCGTGCTTTTGCCAATTTCTCCATTTTTTTCATGGTATGCTGCAGCTCTGCTGAGGACCCAAGAATGTCCATCAGCATAGACTCTTCCACAAAATTCTGTTGCTTTTCTTGGCGCCATGCTCGGTGCAGCTCTGTCTCCAGGGCTAAGACTTTGTGCTTCAAGTCCAAATTTGCTGCCTCTAGTTTGGAAACATACTCTGGTTGGTATCGCGGTGTGGTTACCGACGATGGAATATCTGTTATCCCATCGTCTGTTTCTGACTCTATAGGCCTAGTCGTCAGTGGCGTGGAACTGCACGTGCTCGCTTGTGGCAGTGATAGCTTCGGCACCTTCACGCCAGGCCGCACGAATATGAAGTCGCTGGATTCGCCGCGGGCGGTTGATTCCCTGGCGCTGGCGCAGCCTCCCGACAGCACGTCTTCCAATTTGCTAAAGACAGCCTCCCGAGGATCGAGAGGAGTCTGCTCAGGTCACAACAGCAGCGTCACGGCCGGGGTTCTAGGCAGATTGGGGAAAGCGCAAAGGAGATTGATGCGGCCGGCATAAAGCAGAGCAAAGATACCAGCACGACGTCTGTGAAATCTGCGGCTGACGTTTCCACTTTCTGCGGCCGACCCGACGTTTCTGCCTGCAGCTGATGCCTTGTGTGGTAATTGGGTCCAAGGCCGCCTGGCCTGGTGTAGGGAGCTAATTCTCTGACGCTCGTCTCGGACGAGCTGCTGAAGGCGAGAACACGCGCGTCAGGCTGGCAAAGGACAGCAGGCAACAGTGGGCGCTGGAGCAGCGCCATGTGCGCTCGCGCGGCACCTGGTGCCCAAAGTGGCTGATGAACTCGCGTCGCTGCCCTGTTCGGGTGACGGGGTTCCCTTTGAGGGCTTCGCGAACAACGGCGCCGGAGACAGCTTGTCACTGTTAAGTGGTGACAGTTGTGGATGGACTAGCCTGCCGGGAGCCTCGACGCCGGTCGTTACGAGCGAGGGCGAGACGCTCGCAATCGGGCGCGGCGTCGACGAGGGTGACATGGGCGCCATGCGACGCTCCACGCCTGCTGCCACACACTTTTTTTCACGATTTTTTCGAAAATCGTGAAAAAAAACCGTCATGGCACGGAAAAAAACGTCGTGGCACGCACTCGTGATGGCGGAGGTGCGCGCCAGCCACTCCATGGCTGGTACGGTGCTGCTTGAGGCCCGACACGGCGACCTGTGCAAGGAGGAAGTCTGTGCCATCGTGAATGCCGCAAACGAGCAGCTGCGGCACGGCGGCGGCGTGGCGCGGGCCATTGCTGACCAGGAGAGAGAGAGAGAGAGAGAGAGAGAGAGAGAGAGCGAGAGAGAGAGAGAGAGCGAGAGAGAGAGAGAGCGAGAGAGAGCGAGAGAGAGAGAGAGAGAGAGAGAGAGAGAGA
>Ga0209230_10001264_pt1 | contig 10180 bp, 6 predicted proteins | sample LakOntMetagenome_FD_187467 | JGI IMG/M metagenome (GOLD analysis project Ga0209230, IMG submission 187467) | Freshwater and sediment microbial communities from Lake Ontario - Sta 18 epilimnion Metagenome (SPAdes) (version 2) | ecosystem: Environmental > Aquatic > Freshwater > Lentic | place... | reverse complement strand
GCAGGCCTTCACAATCTCGATCTTCTTAACTTTACGTGGTGGCTTTATGGCATACGACGTCAACGTGGCACTTACTGGTGGCGGGCCATACCGCACCACAGAGTTGATCGCGATGCACATCTTCCAGGATGCATTTGCCTTCGGTAACTTCGGCACCGGCCAATCAAAGGCCGTACTTCTCTTTATCTTGGTCGCTACTGCGGCGCTCGTTCAAGTCACACTCAATAAGAGAGCGGAGGTCCAGCAATGAGAGAGCGTCTCAATATTGCAAGGAAATCAATCTTCCTTGGCGGACTTGTTGTCTCTATCGCCTATGTCGTTCCATTCATCTTGGTCTTAATCAACGCCTTCAAGCCGAAGATGGAGATTTTGATGAATCCACTCGCGCTGCCAAAGACCTTTATGAAAGATAACTTCGTCCAGGCGCTCGAGAAGATGGATTTCTACCGTTCTCTTACCAACTCTGTCATTATCACCGTAATAAGCGTTTCAGGGCTGATTATCTTCTCTTCCATGCTTGCTTACTATTTAGCGAGAAATAAGAATCGCTTCACAAAGGCAACCTTCCTTATCCTTGTTGCATCAATGATTGTGCCCTTCCAGGCGCTGATGATTCCGTTTATCTCGATCTTCGCTCAATTTGTAGCTATCAATAACCGTGCTGCGCTGATCTTCTTCTACCAAGGCTTCGGTATCGCACTCTCTGTATTTCTCTATCACGGCTTTATCTCCAAGATTCCAATGGATCTCGATGAGGCAGCTGCTATGGATGGTGCAAGCGATATGACTATCTTCTGGAAGATCATGTTCCCGATGCTGCGTCCAGTCACAGCTACCGTTGCGATTGTTAACGCCTTGTGGATCTGGAATGACTTCTTGCTTCCACGCCTTGTGCTTACTCGCGAAACACAGACACTGCCGCTTTCAACTTACCTCTTCTATGGTCAGTACACATCTGAGTATGGCCAAGCAATGGCAGGTCTCTTGCTCGCAGTGGTGCCAATCATCGCCTTCTACTTGATCTTGCAGAAGCAGTTTATTGCGGGTATTTCGCAAGGAGCAGTTAAGTAACTGCGACCGTAGGGATAGAGCAGTTAAGTAACTGCGACCGTAGGAATAGAACAGTTAAGTAGTTACTTTGTCAGGTCTTTCACTGAATCGCGAATTAAAAGTGATGTAGGCACCTTCATCTGCACAATCGCTGTATCGGGTTTTCCAATCCGAGCCATGATCTGTGATGCGGCAAGTTGACCTAAGAATTGAACAGGTTGGGCAATAGTTGTAAGTCCCACCAAGTTGGCGTACTCATGATCGTCATAGCCAATCACTGAAATATCTTCCGGAACTCGCAACCCTTTCTTTCGAATCGATGTGACGGCGCCGAAAGCCATCTCATCTGATTGGCAGAAAATCGCAGTAGGCAACTTCTTCTGGCGCAAGAACTCATCCATGGCTAGCTCTGAGGTGTGGCTATCAAAATCGGCGGTTATCTGCCAGGCCGGATTAAATTCAATCCCGTTTTCTTCCAATACCTTCTTAAATCCAGTGAGGCGCTGATCAGCCACTTCAAAGTTATAGGCAAAGGCATTCTGACCAACCATAATTCCAATATCTCGATGGCCCATATCAATCAGATGTTGGGTCGCCATCTCTGCACCATGTATGTCATCGATAGATACACCAGAGCAATTCTCATGCAAGGTGCCCATCAAAGAGACGGGAATACCAAGACCTAATATTTGATCAAACTCTTTCTCGGTCGGAGGAAGTGAGATCACAATCAACCCATCTACTTTGCCGACTAATTTCTTCTGCTGAAAGACGCGTTGTCGGGCTTCTACTTGAGCAAAGTTATAGAGAAGTAAATCCATTCCCGCCTCGCGGAGAGCTTGCTCAATTCCAGCTAACGCTTGTGAGAAATACCAGCGAGAGATGAAGGGAGCAATCACACCGATTGTGTTGGTGCGAGTAGATGCGCTCTGCGGAAGAAGATCGGGACGGATTGGATAATCTAAAACCTGCGCTGCCTCGATGATGCGCTTGCGTGTGCGTTCATTGACATGGTGCATGCCGCGAAGTGCACGCGAGACCGTGGCAGGAGATACTCCTGCCTTCTTCGCAATCTCGACTATTCCTGACACAATATGTAAAGAATATGCAAAAAACTGCAAAACACAAGAGGAAGAGTAATCACCGATGGGACTGACGGCAGATAGAGATTGGTGGCGCCAGGCTGTCATCTATCAGATCTACCCACGCAGCTTTAAAGATTCCAACGGTGATGGCCTTGGTGATATTCAAGGCGTGACATCGCAAGTGAAATATCTGCAATCACTCAATATTGATGCGGTTTGGTTATCTCCTTTCTATCCATCAGCGCTAGCAGATGGTGGTTATGACGTTGATGATTATCGCGATGTTGATCCAAAGCTTGGAACGCTGGCAGATTTTGATGAGATGCTTAACGAATTACATAAAGTTGGCATTCGTGTCTTTGTAGATATTGTTCCTAACCATTCCTCCAATCGACATATCTGGTTTCAAGAGGCAGTCGCATCAGAGCCTGGTTCTGCAGCGCGTGACCGCTATATCTTCCGCGATGGCAAAGGCGCTAATGGAGAACTACCGCCCACCAATTGGATTTCACATTTTGCACCGAGTGCATGGAGCCATGAATCAACACAAGGTGGCACGGGAAACCAGTGGTACTGCCATTTATTTGCTCCCGAACAACCTGATTTCAACTGGGATAACGAAGAGGTCGCTGAAGATTTCTTAACTACTTTGAAATTTTGGGCAGATCGCGGAGTCGATGGATTCCGAATTGATGTTGCCCATATGATGAAGAAAGATTTATCTGAGCCGCTCAAAGATGTGCCAGAACCTGTCACTCTTGATTCAAAGGTAGCCGGAAATGAAGTTCTCTTTGATCGCGATGAAGTACATGAAGTCTTTAAATCCTGGAGAGCCTTATTTAATCAATATAACCCACCCCGGGTTGCAGTTGCTGAGGCTTGGGCAAAGCCAGAGAACATTCATAGATATGCCAGCCCAGATGAATTAGGACAAGCATTTAACTTTGATTTACTCCTTGCAGATTTTGACGCCACAACATATCGAGAGATTGTTACGCGAAATCTTGCAGCCGCAACAAAGTACGGATCTTCTTCAACCTGGGTATTTTCAAACCATGATCAAGTTCGCCCTGCAACGCGATATGGATTACCTCGTGGCGCAGATTTGATTGCCTTTAAAAATAGCAATGGCAGAAGTGAAACTTTAGATATCGGACGTGGATTACAAGCATCGATTGCGGCGCAGATGTTCGCCCTCGCACTTCCGGGATGCACATATATTTACCAAGGTGAAGAGCTGGGTCTACCGGAAGTTCTTGATATTCCAGAGAGTCAGATTCAAGATCCACAATTTTTACGAAACAATAAATTTGATAAAGGACGTGATGGTTGTCGAGTTCCATTGCCATGGACGCGTAACGGATCATCTTTTGGATTTGGATCAGCTTGCGCCCATTTGCCACAGCCTGCTCACTTCAGTGAATACTCAGTAGAGGCAGAATCAGGTGTCAGCACCTCACCGCTAGCGATCTTTCGAAAGGCGCTGGAACTTCGCAAGGGATTGGTAACCACCGAAGAGATGCAGTGGCACGAGACCGGTGATCCCAACGTGCTCCACTTCTCTCGCCCCAACGGCTGGCACTGTCTGACTAACTTTGGCCAGAGCCCAATAGCCCTTCCACCTGAGCTGAAGGTGATTCACGCATCACAACCTTTGACAGGCTCGGTTCTCACCGGTGCCACCACGGTCTGGATGAGCGCCTAAGCAAAAGATTACGCTCGGATTTTGACCCGTAATAGATATGTATATGTAGACTCGCCCCAGCCGTGGCCACGCTTCAGGTGGCCGCACTGAAATCTCCAACGGAGGAGAAACATGCGCGCTTCTGCCGCTAACTCACTGGTGCAGGTCACCGGGTCTAACTTAAATATCACTTTCGTGGTTCTAGGAGTCGCCCTCGCGGCGCTCGCTATCGCCGTCGCCCTTCGAGCACAGGTTCTCAGCGCAAGCGAGGGAACCGAGAAGATGCGCGAGATCGCAGGGGCAGTCCAGGAAGGCGCAGCTGCTTATCTGCACCGCCAGTTCCGGACACTTTCATACTTCGTAGGAATCGTCTTCTTCCTACTCTTCGCACTTCCAGCCGACACCTTGTCAATCCGTCTCGGCCGTTCAATCTTCTTCCTCGTCGGTGCAGGATTCTCTGCCCTCGTTGGATATAACGGTATGTGGCTCGCAGTGCGCGCAAATGTCCGCGTCGCAGAAGCTGCTCGTCAAAAGGATGGCACTAAGGCTGTTCAGATCGCATTCCGCACAGGTGGCGTTGTCGGTATGACAACTGTGGGCCTCGGTCTGCTCGGTGCCGCACTTGTTGTAATTATCTACCGCGAGAATGCACCAGTTGTTCTCGAAGGTTTCGGTTTCGGTGCTGCAATGCTCGCGATGTTCATGCGCGTGGGTGGCGGCATCTTTACAAAGGCAGCAGATGTTGGAGCTGACCTCGTTGGTAAGGTTGAGAAGAACATTCCAGAAGATGACCCACGTAACGCTGCAACAATTGCAGATAACGTCGGTGACAACGTCGGTGACTGTGCCGGTATGGCAGCAGACTTGTTCGAGTCATATGCAGTAACACTTGTTGCAGCTCTCATCCTTGGTAAGGCAGCTTTCGGTAACGAAGGCCTTATCTATCCATTGATTGTTCCTGCAATTGGAATCGTGACAGCTGTTATCGGAATCTTTGCTACAAAGCTTCGCTCAACAGATAAGTCAGCGATGACCGCAATCAACCGCTCATTCTTTATGTCAGCGATTATCTCTGCTGGACTTACAGGTCTTGCAACATTTACTTACCTGCCAGCTAAGTACAACCTCCTTACAAATTACTCACAGGAAGTCGCAGCTGAAGCAGGCGATATCAATCCACGTGTATTTGCATTGAGCGCTGTAATCATCGGAATCGTTCTTGCAGCTGCAATTCAGGTACTTACCGGCTTCTTTACAGAAGTCGGCAAGCGTCCAGTAAATGATGTTTCAGCAGCGTCACAGACTGGTGCAGCGACAGTACTTCTCGCTGGTATTTCAGTAGGTTTCGAATCAGCTGTTTATTCAGCACTTCTCATCGCATCAGCAGTATTTGGCGCATTCTTGCTCGGTGGCGGATCAGTTGTCTTGTCACTCTTCGCAATCGCACTCGCAGGTACTGGTCTTCTCACAACTGTTGGTGTCATCGTTGCGATGGATACATTCGGTCCAATCTCAGATAACGCACAAGGAATCGCTGAGATGTCAGGCGATGTAAAGGGCGAGTCAGCTCAGATCCTTACATCACTCGATGCAGTTGGTAACACAACTAAGGCGATTACAAAGGGCATCGCGATTGCAACTGCAGTTCTTGCAGCGACAGCGTTGTTCGGCGCATTTACAGATGCAATCAAGGAAGCTGCAAAGAAGGTTGTCGGTGAAGTTTCTTCAACTCCCGAGTGGATTATTGATAATCAGCAATACGGTGGAATCCTTAACATCGCATCGCCAAGTAACTTGGTCGGTTTGATTATCGGCGCATCAGTTGTATTCCTCTTCTCTGGTCTTGCAGTCAATGCAGTCTCAAAGGCAGCAGGAGCTGTGGTTGTTGAAGTGCGTAAGCAGTTCCGCGAGCACCCAGGAATCATGAACGGAACAGAGAAGCCTGAATACGGCCGCGTTGTAGATATCTGTACTCGTGACTCACTCCGTGAACTTGCAACACCAGGAATCCTCGCTGTGATGGCACCAATTGCAGTGGGCTTCGGCCTCGGCGTTGGCGCACTCGGTGCATTCCTTGCTGGTGCAATCGGTACCGGTACTTTGATGGCGGTCTTCCTCTCTAACTCAGGCGGTGCTTGGGATAACGCGAAGAAGATGGTCGAAGATGGCAATTACGGCGGCAAGGGCTCAGAAGCACACGCTGCAACAATTGTTGGTGACACTGTTGGTGATCCATTTAAGGACACAGCAGGTCCTGCTATCAACCCATTGATCAAGGTGATGAACCTTGTTGGACTTCTTGTGACTCCAGCAATTGTTGAATTCTCATTGACAGATCAGAGCACCAAGATTGCAATTGTTTGTGCAATCTCAACTTTGATTATCGTCGCCGCATTGGTGCGCAATCGTCGCCACCATGCAGGCGGTATCGAGTACTAAACCAACAATCGATAAACAATCATCCAAATAAGAAGGGCACTTCCCCACTTCTATGGCTTCTAAAAAGGTAGTTGGCGCTGGTTCTTCGGGCTCGAATCGCCAAGGTGATCGAGCGTTAAAAACCCTCGTCATCGTTGAGTCTCCTGCAAAGGCTCGCAAGATTGGCGGCTACCTCGGCGATGGATTCATCGTCGAGGCTAGCGTCGGCCATATCCGCGACCTTCCGCAGCGGGCTGCCGATATACCAAAAGAGGTCAAGAAGCTCGCCTGGTCTAAAGAGGGCGTCGATATCGAAAATGATTTCGCACCTTTATATGTGATTAATCCAGATAAAAAGGCGAAGGTTGCCGAGCTTAAAGAGCTGATGAAGAGCGCTCACGAAATCCTGCTGGCAACTGACGAAGACCGCGAAGGTGAAGCGATTGCCTGGCACCTCATTGAAGTCCTGCAACCAAAGATTCCGATTAAGCGGATGGTCTTTAATGAGATTACCGAAGAGGCGATTAAGGCAGCGGTAGAAAATACCCGCGACCTTGATTACAACTTAATTGATGCACAAGAGACTCGTCGCGTTCTTGATCGTCTCTATGGATACCGTCTATCTCCGGTTCTTTGGAAGAAAGTTATGCCACGAATCTCGGCTGGGCGTGTGCAATCTGTTGCAACACGTCTCATTGTTGAAAAAGAACGCGAACGCATGGCCTTTATCTCATCTTCCTGGTGGGATCTTGATGCTGTAACAGATTTAGGTTTTACCGCACGCTTGCTATCTGTCGATAATAAGAAAGTTGCATCCACATCAGATTTTGGCGCTGATGGCGCAGTAAAAGAGAAGTCACTTGCAGACATCTTGTTATTAGATGAGGCCGGTGCAAAGTCATTGGTTGAATCACTGAAGGGTTCTCATCTGACGGTAAAGTCGATGGAAGAATCTCCACGTACCGAACGACCAAAGCCACCATTTACAACCTCAACGATGCAGCAAGATGCAGGTAGCCGACTCGGTTGGGGCGCACAGATCACAATGCGCGTTGCCCAACGTCTCTACGAAAACGGTTACATCACGTATATGCGTACCGACTCAATTAACTTGAGCGAACAAGCAATCAAAGCAGCCCGTGCTGCCGCTAAATCACTATACGGTGCAGATCATCTGTATGAGACTGCACGTCTTTATCAAGGTAAGACTAAGAATGCACAAGAAGCACACGAAGCGATTCGCCCAGCTGGAGATACCTTTAAAACTCCCGGCGAATTAGCGCCAGAGTTATCTCGCGATGAATTTGCCTTATATGACTTGATTTGGAAGCGCACTGTTGCATCACAGATGGCCGATGCCAAGAAGATGCAGATGCGTGTGGATTTTGATGTGAAGACTACAGATGGCAAAGATGCAATCTTCCGCGCTAACGGCAGCGTCATTACCTTCGCTGGATTCTTAGCTGCTTATGACGATATCGCGACAGATGAGAATAAAGATGAAGAATCTGTAGATCGCCGTCTACCTGCAATGTCAGTTGGTCAATCAGTAAAGGTAAATGATTACACCTGCGAAGGCCACGATACAAAGCCACCAGCCCGTTATACCGAGCCAACTCTGGTTAAGAAGTTAGAAGAACTTGGCATTGGTCGTCCATCAACATTTGCTTCAATCATTCAGACGATTCAAGATCGTGGTTACGTCAATAAACGCGGACGCGCACTTGTGCCAACATTCTTGGCATTCTCTGTCACTGGATTACTCGAATCACACTTTACAAAGTTAGTTGATTACGACTTCACCGCCTCAATGGAGGAAGACCTCGACAAGATTGCCGGCGGTCTCGCCTCTCGCGTTGATTGGTTACGCGATTTCTATTATGGAGTAGATGGCCAGCCAGGCCTTGATGAGCTCTCACTCGACCTCGGCAATATCGATGCGCGTGCAACAAATACCATGAACCTCTCTGATGCCATCGAAATCCGAGTCGGTCGTTACGGTGCTTACCTTCAAGAGAACTTTGATGACGGTGAACGTAAGCTGGCAAATATTCCCGAGAATATGGCTCCAGATGAGCTCACGCTTTCAAAGGCAATCGAATTACTTGCAGCTCCATCAGGAGAGCGCGAACTCGGTACCGATCCTGTGACAGGTTTGGAAGTTGTTGCAAAGTCTGGTCGCTTCGGTCCATACATCACCGAGATTTTGCCGGAAGAACCAGTTGAACTGAAAGAAGATGGCACACCGAAGAAGAAGCGTAAGAAAGCTGATGCACCAAAGGCAAAGACTGCATCTCTTCTTTCAACAATGAACCTCGACACCATCACACTAGATGATGCACTTCAACTGCTCTCACTTCCTCGCATACTCGGCACCAACTCATTAGGTGAAGAGATCACTGTGCAGAATGGTCGCTACGGTCCATATCTCAAGGCAGGTCCTGATTCACGCACGCTGACATCAGAGGAACAACTTTTTTCAATCACATTAGATGAAGCACTTGATATTTACTCAAAGCCAAAGGAGCGCCGTCGTGGTGTTGCCAAGCCACCACTGAAAGAGCTCGGTGTTGATCCTGGTTCAGAGAAGCAAGTCATTATTAAAGATGGACGCTTCGGTATGTATGTCACCGATGGTGAAACCAATGCAACGTTACGTCGCGGTGACACTCTTGAAGCAATGACACTTGAACGTGGACTTGAACTTCTCGCCGGCCGTCGCGCTTGGGAGGCCGAGAATGGTCCTTCACCGAAGAAGTCTCGTAAGAAGGCTGCGCCGAAAAAAGCGGGTGATAAGCCACCGACACTGACAAAGAAGGTAGTGAAGAAGGCTGCAACGAAGAAGAAAGCTGCTGCGAAAAAGACGAAATAGAACTTTCCTCTGGAGTTTGACCATTCTGCGTGAAAGATGACCATCTCATCATTGAATGGCTAACCCCATCGAAACTATCCTCACCGTGTGGCATGTTCAATAGATCATTCAAAACTGACCGGGCTCAAATTCTGCACCGAATGCGGGGCAGCCCTAGAGCCAGCGAAGCGAATCTGTGCTCAGGGACATGAGCTTGTTCGCAATAATAAATTCTGCGAAGTGTGCGGAAGCCCAGAGGCGTCGAGTGCAACTGCACCTACTCCGCCTCCAATATCACCACTTCCTCCGTCATCACCGCTTCCACCACCAGTAACACCACTGACAGCGCGAGTTGTTCCACGTGTTGTTCCGCCAGTTACACCACCACCGACATTCGCGACGCAAGCTGCACATTACGATCCGCTGCTTCCACCACCACCGGCGTATTCAGCACCAAAGAATAAAAATATGATTGCGATCATTGCTTCTGCATCGGCGGCGCTGCTGTTGATAGTTGCAGTATTGGTAAATGCAAATAAGGTGACATATACAACCGTAGAAGTTTCAATGAGTATCTACGATCAAAATTGTTGGGATCTAAGTTGGGGCTACTACGACATTCCAGGTGGAGAAGTTGTTCTCACTGTGGATGGCGTCGATGTGGCATTTGCTGATTACCCAAGTATTGGTAGCGATGAAGCAATCGCCTGTACTTTCGAAACCTCTTTCTATGACGTTCCAATGAATGGAGAGATCTATGAATTCTCTATGGCATCTGGAAGACGAGGCAGCATTACTAAAACCCGATCAGAGCTCGAGGCCAATGGTTGGTCCTTCGAACTCTCATTAGGACTATAAATGAACGTTAGCTGTCTTTACTGCGGATCGCCGCTCGATGATGAGCGCGCACCGCGCTGTCCTACTTGTAGCGCCCGCCATCACCTTGAGTGCTGGGATGAGAATGGCGGATGTGCTCAATTTGGTTGTCAATCAAGTCCGAAGAGTTAGGGAGATCCATGTCCAGCGTAAGAGATAAACGTCTCGAAAGTGATTACAGAGCGCTTCGTTCGACATTTGAAGCCGATGATCACG
>Ga0209230_10001263_pt1 | contig 10184 bp, 11 predicted proteins | sample LakOntMetagenome_FD_187467 | JGI IMG/M metagenome (GOLD analysis project Ga0209230, IMG submission 187467) | Freshwater and sediment microbial communities from Lake Ontario - Sta 18 epilimnion Metagenome (SPAdes) (version 2) | ecosystem: Environmental > Aquatic > Freshwater > Lentic | place... | reverse complement strand
GACTGGTGCACCAACTCCAATTACTCCTGCGCAACGAAAGGAAGCTGCCATCGATTGGACTCCTCCAAAGGAGTAAGTCAGGTAGGCTAATAACATGGGTCCAGGCGGAATTGCAACGATAATTGCTGCGGCATCTCTTTTCGTGATTGCGGTTGCGATTGCTTACACAGTATTTCGAGTAAGCAAGTTCATCGACGAGGCGAAGACCTCCCTTAAAGCATTTACCGATGACACGACTCCGCTTCTCTCTGAATCAACCCGCACGCTCGAACTCATCAATGGCCCTCTCGAAAGTTTTGCAAAGATCACTAAGAACGTGGAAGAAGTGACATCAAAGGTGACCGGCGCAACGACCGGTTTTATGGAAAGTCCTACTGGACGAGTTGCTGGAGCGCTCCTTGGCGCTGCAACTCTCAGCAAGGGCCGCAAGTCGAAGAAAAAATCTGACTAGTGGACTCCGCCGAGATCCGTTCGCGCTGGCTGCGCTTCTTTGAATCCGAAAACCGTCAAGGTTTAACTCACACTGTGGTTCCTTCAGCATCTCTTATTGCTGATGATCCGAACCTTCTTCTTGTTAATGCAGGAATGGTTCCATTTAAACCATATTTTCTTGGCGAAGTATCACCTCCATATAAGCGAGCAACTTCAGTTCAAAAGTGCGTCCGAACCCTTGATATCGATGAAGTTGGAAAGACAACACGTCACGCATCCTTCTTCCAAATGTGTGGAAACTTCTCCTTCGGCGACTACTTCAAAGAGGGCGCAATCTCACTTGCTTGGGAACTTCTCACTCGTCCTGTCGCAGATGGCGGATATGGATTCCCTGAAGAACGCCTCTGGGTAACTGTTTATCTTGACGATGATGAAGCAGCTGATATCTGGCATAAGAAGATCGGTATCCCACGCGAACGTATTCAACGTCGCGATATGGCAGATAACTTCTGGTCGATGGGCGTTCCAGGACCTTGCGGACCTTGCTCTGAAATTTACTACGATCGCGGACCTGAATACGGAGTCGAAGGCGGTCCCATTGCTGACGAAAACCGTTACATGGAAGTCTGGAACCTCGTCTTCATGCAGAATGAACGCGGTGCAGGTGGCGGTAAAGATGGTTACCCAATCCTCGGTGAACTACCTGCAAAGAGTATTGATACTGGTTTAGGTCTAGAACGTACTGCAGCGTTATTGCAAGGCGTTGAAAATATCTATGAAATCGATACAACGATGCAGATTCTCAGGAAGGCATCCGCACTTGCTGGCGTAAATTATGGAAAGTCTCAGAACACGGATGTCTCACTGCGCGTAGTTGCAGACCATGCACGAACATCAGCGATGTTGATTGGCGATGGAGTTACTCCAGGCAATGAAGGTCGTGGCTATGTGCTTCGTCGCATGATGCGCCGCACCATTCGAAATATGCGTTTAATGGGCGTCAACGATCCGATTATGTCCGAGCTCACTGTTGCAGCAATTGGTGCAATGGGACCTCAATACCCAGAACTCATTGCAGATCAGAAGCGCATTCTCGCTGTCTCTGTGGCTGAAGAAGAATCATTCCTTCAAACGCTCAAGGCCGGAACACAGATCTTCGATATGGCTTCAACCCAATTGAAATCAACTAAGAAGAATATTCTTCCAGGAGAAGAAGTCTTCAAACTGCACGATACCTATGGTTTCCCATTTGATCTCACGCTCGAGATGGCTCGCGAAGAAGGCCTCGAAGTTGATGAAGATGGCTTCCGTCGTCTCATGAACGAACAGCGCGATCGTGCAAAGGCCGATGCGAAAGCGAAGAAGAGCGGCCATACAGATCTCTCCGAATACAAGAAGATCGCAGATTCAAAGGGCGCCTCATCATTTGTGGGTTACACGCATAATGAGACTGAATCCGTCATCAACGGAATATTGGTTGATGGCTTAAGCGTTGCATCTGCAATTTCAGGTCAAGATGTTGAAATTGTTCTGGATCGCACACCGTTCTATGCAGAAGGTGGCGGACAACTTGCCGATGGTGGTCGAATTACTCTTTCAAATGGCGCAGTTGTTGAAATCGAAGATGTTCAGACGCCGGTTAATGGACTCTCTGTTCACCGTGGACGCGTTATTTCTGGAGAGGTAACAACTGGTTCGCAGGCACTTGCTGCAATCGATATGGAACGTCGCCATGCAATTTCGCGTGCTCACACCGCAACGCACATGGTCCATAAAGCTTTCCGCGAAATTCTTGGAGAAACAGCAACGCAGGCAGGTTCTGAAAACTCACCAGGTCGTTTCCGTTTCGACTTCCCATCGACAGGCGCGGTCCCAGATTCAGTTCTTAATGAAGTTGAATCTCGCGTCAACACACTCTTGCTCGATAACTTGGCAGTTACCGCCGAAACCATGACTCAAGATGCGGCAAAGAAAATTGGCGCGATGGCGCTCTTCGGCGAAAAGTACGGAGACCAGGTTCGCGTCGTCAGTGTTGGTGATTGGGCTCGCGAACTCTGCGGCGGAACTCACGTCGAACGTTCGGGCCAACTTGGCGTAGTGAAGTTGCTCAGCGAATCATCTGTAGGCGCTGGTGTTCGTCGCGTTGAAGCACTTGTTGGTGTCGATGCTTATAAATTCTTGGCGCGTGAGCACGTGCTGTTGAATTCACTGACCGAAATTATCAAGGGTGCCCGAACCGAAGAACTTCCTGAACGTATCTCTGATCTACTTAACAAGATTAAGGATATTGAGAAGGAGCTTGCCGCAGTGCGCTCTGCGCAGGCGATGGGTCAGATTGGTGCTCTTGCAGATTCTGCTCAAGTACTCAATGGAACGACTACTGTCACTGCGGTTCTGCCAGATGGCATTACTGGCGATGACCTGCGCAAGATCGCTCTTGACCTCAAAGCTCGCGCACCGCAATCTGCTGTTGCACTTATTAGTGTCAACGAAGGAAAACCTGTTCTCGTGGTTGCAGTCAGCGATGCTGCCAAGGCAACTGGGCTTAAGGCAGGCGCGCTCGTAAAGATAGGTTCAACCATCCTTGGTGGCGGAGGCGGCGGTAAAGATGATTTCGCCCAAGGTGGCGGAACAGATGCATCAAAGTCACAAGCAGCTCTTCTCGCTATCGCCGATTCCATATCCGGTAAGTAATGCATATGCGAGGCCGACGTATCGCCTTCGATTATGGAGATGTCCGCACTGGTGTAGCGCTCTGCGATCCCGATGGAATTCTCGCTTCACCGCTCTGCGTTCTTGATACGAAGTCGAAGAACTTCACAACTGAGATTTCATCTCTTCTTTCTGAACATGAACCAATTCGAATCTTTATTGGCAAGCCTCTGAACATGTCCGGAAATACGGGGGAGAGTACTGAGAAAGTCGAAGCATTTGTTGAGCAGGTTCAATCCATCACAAGCCTTCCAATTCAACTAGTTGACGAGAGACTTTCAACAGTGAGCGCACAGAGGAAATTGAAGGAAGCCGGGGTATCGATGCGGGATTCAAAATCACTTATTGACGCGATGGCCGCCGTAGCGATTTTGGAACAAGGGCTACTGAGTGAAACTCTGGATTAATTCACCTGTCTTTCGAGCTCTTGTATCTCTCGGGCTTGTTGGCGTTGTGACATTTTCTCTCCACTTTCTTCGAGTTCCTGGAAGTTCGGCGCCTGATTTTCCTTGTGGTTCTCCATCGCAAACTAGAGCGAATATAAACATCGCAGCAGGCGAATCAGGATCAGAGATTGCTCAATCCCTTTTTGATGCCGGAGTTGTGAAATCTCCCGAGTCATATTTCCGGGTTGCAGTCGGTGATCCTCGCTCCCAGAAAGTCGCACCTGGTAACCATGAAATCGATTTGAATCTCTGCGCGAGCGAAGCTCTCAATCAACTTCTAGATTCATCACGCATCACCGGGCTTATCAATATTTTTGAAGGTGCTTGGTTATCTGAAATTCTGCCGCAGTTCTACGATGCAAATTTCTCGAAGTCAGATGTATCTAGTGCGTTAAATAAGGTGGTTAAGCCTTCTGGTTTTTCATCAATCGAAGGACTTCTCTTTCCTGCCCAGTACAGTTTCGCTACTGATACTTCAGCGAAAGTGGCTTTGCAGAGCATGATCAATAGGGCTGCAAAGGAAATGAATGCGGCCGGGTTCTTCTCTTCAAAGGAGAAATTTACGCCGCAACAATTACTGATCATGGCTTCGCTCGTTCAGGCAGAAGGAAATACTGAGGATTTTGCCAAGATATCTCAGGTGATCCGCAACAGACTCGTCAAAGGTATGCCGCTTCAGTTTGATTCGACTGTTAATTACGTGAAGAAAACACGAGGGAGCATTTTCCTTAGTACCCAATCAACCTTGCTCAATTCACCGTACAACACATATCGTAAATACGGATTGCCTCCTGGACCGATTAATAATCCGGGAGCGGATGCCCTGCGCGCCGCATTGAATCCAACGCCTGGTGATTGGTTATATTTCATCACTGTCGCGCCATTTGATACCAGATTCACCAGCGATATCAACCAGTTCAATGACTGGAAGGTCGAGTACAAGAAGAATTTACGAGCAGGAAAATTTAGGAGTGAGAAGAAATGAAAGGCGCAGTATTAGGGTCTCCGATTTCCCACTCTTTATCTCCCGTTTTGCACAAAGCTGCTTTTGAGTTCCTCGGTCTAGAAGGCACTTACTCTGCAATTGAAGTTACGTCCGGCACTTTGCAAGAGTTTGTACAAACACGTGGCTCTGAGTTCGATTACTTATCTCTGACCATGCCTCTTAAAGAAGAGGTTCTCGCCCTAGATGTCGAAGTTGATGAGTTGACTCGCAGAGTTCAATCCGGAAATACCTTAATCAATCGCGATAACACGTGGTCACTCACCAGTACCGATGGAAGTGGTCTCGTTGCTGCTCTTGCTCATGCAGGACTCAGGGAATTCGAATCTGTTCTCATTCTTGGCGCAGGTGGAACTGCACGGGCAGTTGCCGGCGCCCTTGATTCCATCACTAAGAATCTTCACGTGCTTGGGCGCTCGAGCGTGCGACAAGAAGCTCTCGAATCGGCAGTCATCCAGACAAAGTTCGAATATCACAGATGGAACCTCGATGTTGAATTCGGCAATTACGACTTGGTTGTAAATACGACTCCAGCGGGAGCCGCAGATCTTCTTGCCAATTCAGTGCAACCTGGAATTTCGGCAACACTTTTCGATGTTATTTACAAGCCTTGGCCGACTGAACTAGCGCAACGATGGAGTGATTGCGGTGGAAACGTCCTCAACGGATTAGAACTTTTGTTGTATCAGGGTATTGATCAACTTGAGATTGTTCTAGGTAAGCCATTGGATCGCACGGCTCTTGCCGAACACATTCGTCCTCTTTTGCGCAGGGCGTCGCGGTAATTCACAAGCGGGATCCAAGCGCTAAATAACCTCGTTATCTTGACTAGGTGCTTGTCTCGTCAATACTTGTATTCATCGCAGCCTTTGATATTCGAACCCATCGCATACCAAATTCAGCACTTCTCTTTCTTGTGATCGCCTCTATCTTCAAAAAAGGGTTCAATCTCGATTTCGGAACCTTGGCCCTGACTTCTTGTCTTATTTTCTTATTCACTTGGATATCCGGCTGTGGCTACGGCGACTCCAAACTCCTGACAGTTCTTCTGAATTTTGTTGTACCGAGTAGTCAGTTTTCGGATTACCTACTGGCGCTCTTGGTGGCCTCCTCATTCCTGGTGCTGGTGCATCTGATTCGAAATCGTTCAATGCGTGGTGATATGGCCTTTGCTCCCGCGCTCTGCGGTGCGGCTTTGATTCTTGCCCCTTGGAGTAACTTCTAAAGGTGAGCGAGAATCACTCGATATCTGCAAGAATAGGCTCATGCGTTGGATTACAGCAGGTGAATCTCATGGCCAAGCTCTCTCAGCAATCATCGAGGGCATGCCAGCTCATGTTGCGATTACAACTGAAGATATCGATTTCCACTTAGCCCGCCGCCGACTCGGCGTGGGACGTGGCGCACGACAGAATTTCGAAGCAGATAAAGTCACCATTCTTGGCGGCGTGCGTCTAGGCACCACACAAGGCGGGCCAATCTCTGTTCAGGTTGGAAACAGTGAATGGCCGAAGTGGGAGAAGGTCATGTCTGCCGATCCTGTTCCTGCAGACCAGATTGAAAACCTTGCTCGTAATGCACCGCTATCGCGTCCGCGCCCTGGGCATGCTGATCTTGTAGGTATGCAGAAGTACGATTTTGATGATGCGCGACCAATCCTTGAGCGTGCAAGTGCTCGTGAAACTGCAGCTCGTGTTGCACTGGGTGCAATCGCGCGTAATTTTCTCGAGCAGGCAGTTGGCATCACAATTTTGAGCCACGTTGTTTCTATCGGTTCGGTTCGTATCCCTGATAGTTACGAACTTCCTGGTGCAACGGATATGAAGCGCATTGATGAGGATCCTGTTCGCTGTTCAGATCCTGCAACAAGTGCACTCATGATTACTGAAATTGAATCCGCTCACTCCGATGGAGACACACTCGGCGGAGTATGCGAAGTACTTGCCTATAACTTGCCGCCTGGACTTGGCTCACACGTGCACTGGGATCGCAGATTAGATGCGCGATTAGCGGCTGCCATGATGGGAATCCAAGCGATTAAGGGCGTCGAAATTGGTGACGGTTTCCGAACAGCCACACGCCGTGGATCTGTCGCTCATGATGAAATCGAACGTGGAACTGATGGCGCAATTCATCGCCGAACAGATCGTGCAGGCGGAACAGAAGGTGGCATGTCTAACGGAGAGGTCTTGCGAGTCTCAGTAGCCATGAAACCAATTTCTACGGTTCCTAAAGCGCTCGACACAATTGATGTAAAGACTGGTGAAGCAGCAAAGGCAATTAATCAGCGTTCTGATGTATGCGCCGTACCAGCTGCGGGTGTAGTTGCAGAAGCTATGGCAGCACTTGTATTGGCAGAAGCTGTACTTGAAAAGTTCGGTGGCGATTCAGTCCAGGAAGTTCGTCGTAATTACGAGTCCTATATGAAGAATCTTCGCTTCAAGTAATTCTCATGGCACCTCGCGTAATTCTGATTGGTCCGATGGGTTCTGGAAAGACAACCATCGGTCAGCTTGTTGCGAGCAATTTAGGAATCCCTTTTCGCGATACAGATCATGTCATCGAAGAACGTGCTGGCAAATCGGTGTCTGATATTTTCCTCGAAGATGGAGAAGACGAATTCCGTATTCTTGAGAGGAAAGTTCTACGGGATGAGTTGCTCTCAGATGGCACAGTTCTTGCGTTGGGTGGAGGCGCCCCTATTTCAGTTGATGCACAATCTGCTCTGCGAGCAATCGCTTCACCGGTAATTTATCTAGATATATCTCTTGCAACAGTTGCACCACGCATTGGATTTAATCGAGATCGTCCCTTGCTACTTCATAATCCGCGCGGTCAATGGCAGACTCTTATGGAAGCACGTAGACCTATCTATGAATCAATTGCAGATACCGTCATAGATGTGAACGAAAAGTCTGAGTCAGAGATCGTCACTCTCATCTTGGAGGTTCTGAAGTGAAGAAAATCCATGTGAGTGCCGATCGCGAATATGACGTCTGCGTGGACGTTGATTTCAAGGCCGAGCTCATTGAATTAACCAAAGAGAGAACTCGCGTAGCTATTGTTATTAGCGAATCGATGAAGGATCGAATTCCTACATTCGACTCAGGAGATACCGAATTCTTCTATCTTCCTATCGCAGATGGTGAAGCAGGAAAGTCAGCCACAGTTCTATCTCAAGCCTGGAATTGGTTGGGAGCTGCAGGTTTCACTCGTACGGATTTAATCGTTGGTATCGGCGGGGGAGCAGTAACGGACTTCGCTGGATATCTGGCAGCGAGCTGGCTTCGCGGAGTCGATTGGGTAGCCATTCCTACAACTGTTGCAGGAATGGTTGATGCAGCGGTCGGAGGAAAGACAGGCATCAATAGTGATTACGGTAAGAACCTTATTGGGGCATTCCACTCACCAATCTCAGTCTTGATAGATCCAATCTGGTTAGACACTCTCTCGGATCGTGATTTTGCAGCAGGGCTTGCTGAGGTAGTTAAGTGTGGATTTATCCGCGATCAGAAGATTCTTGATCTCATTAAATCAAAGTCACTTGCAGATATTCGCTCTTCCCGCGAGGTAACTCTTGAGTTAATTGAGAGATCTGTTGCAGTGAAGGCACTCGTTGTCTCTGGTGACTTCAAAGAGAGCTTCGATCGAGAGATTCTAAATTACGGACACACATTTGGTCACGCAGTTGAACTTCTCTCAAAATACTCGTTACGCCATGGTGAATGCGTCTCCATCGGAATGGCTTTCATCGCATATCTCTCAGAAGGCCTCGATTTAATCAGCCCTGAATTGCGCGCATTGCATATTGAATCCCTGGTCGCCCTAGGACTTCCCGTTACATATAAGGGAGCGGAATGGCCAGAACTTCTCGCTGCGATGAAACTTGATAAGAAGAGTCGTGGCAACTCTCTACGCTTCGTCGTGATTTCCGAAATTGGAAAGACACAACGACTTGAGAACCCAATTGAGAGCGCGCTGCATGCTGCTTATGAGAGGCTTTCCCAATGAAGGTACTGGTCCTCAATGGTCCTAATTTAGGACGACTCGATATTCGCGACTCTTCGATCTATGGAGATATGACATACCCAGCTCTTGTTTCACATATTGAGGGCGCGGCAAAGACACATGGATTTGATGCAGATGTTCGTCAAAGTAATGATGAGGCGGAAATCATTGGTTGGCTTCATGAAGCCGCAGATACCAACACTCCAGTAATTATCAATCCAGCAGCCTTTACACATTATTCATATGCGATTCGTGATGCCGCAGAGTTGGTCAAGGCTCCGCTGATTGAAGTTCATCTTTCAAATCCTTTGGCACGCGAAGAGTTCCGTCATACATCGGTGATTTCTGGAGTAGCCAATGGAACTATTGGTGGTTTCGGACCAAATTCTTACGTTCTGGCGCTTATCGCGCTCAAGGCGCTTGTCGCCTAATTTCATACTGTAAACTCCGTTCTCTATTGACCTTCGATAGGCGAAGGCATGAACTGGAGTTACCGTGGCAACAACAAACGATCTCAAGAATGGCATGACCCTCGACATCGAAGGTCAGTTATGGACAGTCGTTGAATTCCAACACGTAAAGCCAGGCAAGGGTCCTGCATTCGTACGTACCAAGCTCAAGCAGGTAATGACCGGCAAGGTAGTAGATAAGACCTTCAACGCAGGCGTCAAGGTTGAGATTGCAATCCTTGAAAAGCGCGAAATGAACTTCCTCTACAAGGAAGGTGACGATTTCGTATTCATGGATAACGTTAACTTTGATCAGATGACAATCTCAGAGGCAACTGTTGGAGAAGCAGCAAATTACATGCTCGAAAATACTGAAGCTATCGTGGCAATCCACGAAGGAAATCCGCTCTACATCGATCTTCCTGCATCAGTTCCACTCAAGATTACTTACACAGAGCCAGGACTTCAGGGAGACCGTTCATCCGGTGGAACTAAGCCTGCAACAGTTGAAACCGGAATCCAGATTCAAGTGCCACTCTTTATCAAGCAGGATGAAATCGTTCTTGTTGATACTCGTGATGGCTCTTACCAGGGTCGCGCCAACTAGTGTCAGCTCGCAGTAAAGCTCGCAAACAGACTCTAGATTTACTCTACGAGGCTGATATTCGCGGCGCTTCAGCTGCTGAACTTTTAACTCTTCGCGATGTTGTCGAAGAAGGTCCGGATGCACGTCCAATCCGCGAATTCACCAAGACGCTTATTGCTGGTGTAACGGATAACAAGCGAAAGATTGACGAACTGATTGCTACTTATGCCCAAGGCTGGGACATGGACCGCCTACCAGCAGTCGATAGAAATATCTTGCGTCTGGGTATCTACGAGATTGTCTGGAGCACTGATCTCGATGACGGAATCGCCATTGATGAAGCTCTCACTCTTGCAAAAGAGCTTTCAACCGATGAATCTGCCGGGTATATCCACGGAGTGCTTGGTCGCATCTCATCAATTAAAGAAAGCATCGCTATCTAACCTTCTCGTTTCTTAAGAAGAACTCGTTCATCTTCCAGCCAATTCAGAACTTCTGAAATAGGCTCGTCAAATAGGATTGCAATTGTTTCCAGATCGCTCTGACGT
>Ga0209230_10001258_pt1 | contig 10190 bp, 7 predicted proteins | sample LakOntMetagenome_FD_187467 | JGI IMG/M metagenome (GOLD analysis project Ga0209230, IMG submission 187467) | Freshwater and sediment microbial communities from Lake Ontario - Sta 18 epilimnion Metagenome (SPAdes) (version 2) | ecosystem: Environmental > Aquatic > Freshwater > Lentic | place... | reverse complement strand
GAGATCTACGCACTTCAGTTCAACTACTAAGCGCGGTTCAACTAGTTGATACATGACTCCAGAACTTCCACTGATTCGGCGATAAGAGCTCGCCTTTACACTCGAAGCAAGGAGCTGATGTAGCTCTTTTCTAAATGAAGTGTCACCGACTGAGCCGGTAGTGGTTACTGGAATCCAACTGCCATCCTCGTTGAGAAGTCCGAAGAGTAAAGATCTGACAACGAGTGCGCCGTCAGCTTCTCTGCTTTCGATAAAGCCGATAATTGCCGCATCAAGATCCTTTGTGGGCTTGACCTTAAAGGAACGTCCATCTTCGGCGCGAGCGACCAAGCCCTCGCCGCCACTTGTGATTTCGCGATCGAAAATCTCAGCAACTTCGGATGGAGATTTTGTCGGAGTACTGACAGCATGAAAGAGATGCTCACTTGATGAAATCTTTGATATCTCTTCGTAGCGTGTTGTGTATGGAGTACCTATTGCAGAGAGAGTTGGTGACGAGACTAGATCGAAGATCGCAAATGCAATTTTTGATGTATCTGCTTTCTCGCCTGATCCCAGCGCAGAAGAGAGGTCTGCAACTCGAGTACGTGCCTGACCCAGAACGTGAAGTTCGCCAGCAAAGATTGAGTCTTTATCCAATCCAGCTTTGCCTGCTTCACTTAGAATCTCAATATCTCCACTAATAACTCGTCCAGTTGGGGAGATTAACTTCCACTCGCTCTCATGGAGGAGAAACCAAAGCTCGCCATCTAATTTTGTAGAGACAAGTAGGGGTAGAGCGAGCTTGCGTTCGATATCAGCAGAACTTGTTAGGACGTAATTGGCAGCAACAACTTTTCGATAGGCATGAAGTTGTGCCATTAGATTCTTGTCAGTAAAAGTCCCTTGACCTTCGATCTTTGCTTTTCCTAAGGATGCCATCTCTACTCAGCCTCCTTCTCAGTCTTAGCTGCTGGCTTTTTGAGCTCCATTGCAGAAAGGTGGAGGAGGAGCAGGAACTTATCTCCGTCGATACGGCCATCTAAAAATCCGCGATATGGGCTGCCATTTGATTGAAGTACGAGAGGACCTTTTCCGCCTTCTCCGCCTGCGATGAGCGCTACAGAATCTTTCTCATCCAACTCTTTTGCAATCGCATAGAGAAAATCGAATGTCACACCATCTACATGGCGCAGTTGCATAGTGCGCTTGATTCCGTACTTACGAATTAAATCGGTGCGGGGGATGAGTTTTCCAGTCCACTTTACGGGCGTACCTTCATTTACATTGGGGGCAATATCTACAGGCGTACGACGCTCAACTTCTTTGCCATCTGGCCCATAGATGATCTCCAAAATCTCAGGAGCACAATAGAGAGGTTGGTTCTCTTTATTGAGCAACACGGTACTGGTGCCATCAATTGCACGGCCAACCATTTCGAGGTCAATCTCAGGATCACCATCGATCAGTTGCTGCGAGTAGGCATCTCCTAGAACTTTAACCAGGTCCTCGTTCAGTTTTCCTTCACCAGCTGCGACGTATCGCTGGAATGAGACTGGCTTACCATTCTTGGATGCAATTGTGCTCTCTTTAACAGGCGTTGATGTTGCTACGACAGTGGCATCGCGGCTCGTAGCATTTGAGATATGAATTTTCATGGCGCTCCTTAAAACATCTCAAAGTCAAGATCGTCGGTGCTTTCGGACTCAGCCTCTTCGGTAACTGAGACGAGAGAAGATAATGAAGCAAACTCATATTCAACTGGCTGTCCAATCAAGGCAAAGTAACCATTCTCATTACCGACCAAAATTGCCTGCTCGAGTTGATAATCTGCGCGAGGGTTAAATGGGAACTGAAGAATTCCGCCACCATCGAGTATTTTCTTGATTGAATCTGCGAGGGACTCAGGTTCAAGTGAATAAGTAGTATCAAATCTCATTTGGAGAGCTTCGGTTGCAGTTACTTCGCTCGCCTCGACGCTTTCGCCAACAGTTGCTGGAAACAATTCAGGGACTGAACCGTCGGGATTGATCGCCTCAAGTTCGCCCTGTGGAACCCAGATGTTTTCTGGCGTGAAATAACCCTGAGCGGTCATTCCACTTCGGATTAAAAGTGATCCATCCGCAAGCAATGAAGCCTTAGCGCATTCGTTACCCGCCTCATCGAAGGCAATTCTTCTGCGCTTTCCGTAGAGAACTGTTCGGTCAATCGGCTTATAAGCAAATACTGCAGCCTCGCCCTTAAAGGAGATGTTGATTGTTTTGGCCATGCTAGAAATCCTAGAGGGGAGCAATGCCAATGACCATAGATGGAATGGTCATGGTTGAAATCATCTGGCCAAACCCTTAAAGTCATATTGTCGAAAGGGAGAAAAATGCCATATTTTGAATTCATCGGGGCAGACGCTTCACGTAAATCAGAACGCGCCGAAAAGTATTGGGAGATAACCCAGATTGGTAAGACGGTGACGGTTCGCTTTGGCAAGATCGGCGCTGATGGCCAATTAAAGGTTAAAGAATTTGAAACAAAAGAAGATGCAGAAGCCGAAGTAGCTAAGTTAATTAAAGAGAAGACCAAAAAAGGGTATATCGAAAAACCAAATCCTCATGCGTAAGGATTAGCGTTACATTCACTGGAAACGATCGGAGAGTAAGTGCTCAACTTCTACGCTGACTGTGGCTTTGACTCCGAAGATGAGCTCATTGAATATGTAGAGTCCTTAAGAGATAAGGCTTTGCTCTCTGATGACGATGATGCCGCAAGTGCCTTAGCTCGAGACTTTTCTGCTTCTTTTGCTGAAGTAACCGATGAGATTGAGGGCTCGGCTCTCTATGTGGAATATGTTTCCCCCGAACCGTTGAATCAGGTTAAGGAGGGGAAGGGCTACTCAGTTGAGGCAACAATTGTTTCCCCCGAGATAGTTTTTTGGGATCCGGGCTACATGCAAGAAGACGATGAATGGGATGAGTATTTTGAGAGCATCGAAGGTGAGGATTTCTTCACCGACGGCGCGGATATAGTTTTAAAGTCTGGTTTAGACCCAGACTCACATCCAATCCTTAAGTCATTGGTCTATACAAATGAAGAGTTCCTTGACGAATCGCTTTCGACTATCTCAGTTGGTTTACCTAAGCATGGATTAAACATGTCAGAGACAGACTTTTCTCAAGACAAATGGGTTTTTCGACTTTTTGGCAAAGTCAGTGGATTAGTGACTGCAGGAAGTGCTTCAGAGGCAAAGAGTAAGTTTGCTCAAGTGATCCAAGAATCCTTCTCATTTATTGATAGTGACAGGGGCACAAACAAATTTAGTCACCATGAATTCTTGGATGGCCAAGAGATGGAGATTATTTCTGATGACTCGAATTGGGTAATCCCAATCCAACATATCTTCGTAAATATCAGGAGCTGATTTCTACCTTAGAAAAAGGAGATTCCTGAATTGGGCGAATCTTCATCCTTGTAGTTTGAAGTATATTTCCGAGAACGATTTACCCCTTGATCGCGACTAATGATTTCTTCATATGCATCAAGCATTCGTTGGGCGCGCGGATCGGCCAATTCAATCAGTGGCTTCAACGCTTCTTTCATCGCATCCCACTCATGGGCGTGATAGTAAATTCCTGCCAAGACATAGAAGCCGTTTCTGTATCCCAGTTCTCCAGATTTTTTCAACCATCTCTTTGCTTCTTCATGTTGACCTAGATCATCTAACCAAATTCCTAGATTGAAAGCAGCTTCCGGTACACCGGCATCAGCGGCTGCTCGCCATAGTTGAAGTGCAAGATCTAGCGAGTCCGGTATCTCCGCCAGATATAAAGCGTAATTCGTGTTAGCTCTGTGATTATTAGCCTCTCGACAAATCATCCAATACGGCACCGCGAGTTCGGTAGACCCAGTGTTGTTGTAGCAGTTTGCCAACTTCTCAGCCGCTATCAGATGACCAGCATCTGCGGCTGGCTTAAAGTAAACAATTGCTTCCAAGTATTGAGATTTCTCGTAGAGCACCATGCCAGCATTAAAGAGAGCCTCTTGCGAATCCATGGTTGCTCCAATTCAGTCCGAGGTGCTCAATCTTTTCACAATAGAAACTTAACCTGAATCTTATTGAAAATGGGTCCATTTGGTCTGAGGGGAGGAGCTTTAGTGGTCATGACAATTGCGGGACGGTCATAATTTGTTAGGCCATACCTTGACCATGGAGTTCATTGACTTGATCGGAGTCGGCAACATAGGCTTTCGGACAAGGAAGCCTGATTGCCTCTAGCAACATATCTGCGGTGTTTCGCCGCAGTTGAAATGATGCAAGACAATCGCCACCGGATATCGATGGCACTTACCATCGCACGTCCCGGTGATTCTTCGATATCTATCGCTGTATCGATTCTTGCGAATCCGATGCTACGAGAGAATCACCGGGACGTGCGATGCCTACAGTGATCAATACCGATCATGAGGTAGGAGGTAGAGGCAATCAGGCTGCCTACTTCGATCGGAGGAGCGAGATGGCACTGTTCAGGCGTAAATCGCCAACCACTGCCGACGCTCAAATCAGTGCAGAATTTCAAAGGCTTTCAATTCGTCAAATAATTCTGCATGGATATTTAACAAATAGAACAATTTTTCTGCATTGTGAAAAAAATGGCATTAATTACCTTAAAGGAACTTTGAATCGGGAAGAGTGGTTCGAGCTTCCCGTTGAGAGTCGCGCCCACGGCGATGAACTTATGCTGGGAATTAAAGCGGATATAAAGAGTTCGATAACTATCGGACTTTTGCCTGAGGGCTCATACATTCCTTATGGCGGAAATAGCTTCTTCGGTTTTGCTGAAGTTGATTTTGAAGTTAATCCGGAGAGATACACCCCAGATTACCTATTTGCTTTAGGGAGAGAGCTTGATCTCAAGCTACAAGATGGCTGGCTCCCTGTCTCCCAAACAGAATCAACTTTGATTTTAAATTATTTTGCTTTCGCTCCATTAAAAGCTGGATACTTTGGTCCATTCAAGTTTATCCTCAAGCGATTAACGGATAGTTTCGATGATTTTGTAAGTAAATCGAGCAATGACGATTCCTCATATTTAGCGGCAGCAATTGGTTTTGGCTATGGGCGCATAGAGGGCTTCACTTCTCGTGTTCGCATGTCTCCGCAATACGACAGAACTGAGAATACGGAAGTTATCGCCTCACTGCCAGAACTCGGGGGAAGTAAATTTCCCCAGCTAAAAACTCTTCAATATTTAATGAGAAAAGGAGTGCGCTTCTTAGATCACCTCGAAATGAACCATGACGCACGAATAGCAACACGGTTTAAGATTCACACGCTACGTGGTGCTGATTTGGGGCACGAAGAGAGCGGTTACCCAGAAGAGAGATACTTGGAGTTCCAGCAACTCACAACACGAATCGTTTATCAGGGTACAGACCTAGCTAGACGTGATCGTGAAGCGCGAAAGGTTGAACTAGGATCGCGCAAAGAACGACAAAACATAGAAATCTCGCAGTTATTTAAAATGTCAATAACGCCAGATGAAATCACTATGTATAAGAATTGGCTTAAGCATTTACGTGGGAAAAACTCTGCCGTAGCACATTTCGCAATTGCTCTCACACAGAGCTTTCCTGAGATCGAAATTAATTGGAATGAGTCACTTATCAAGACACTTTTCAATTCAGAATCTCAGTACGCACAAACAAAAGTTTGGGAAGCGATTCATAATGCCCCAAAGCTATTACGTGTCATCCCAGCTGAAGCCTTGGTTGAGTACATTGATAAGGCGGATTCAGTAGGACTTGCGATGGTTCTCAAGGAAATCAAGGAAAACCGCTGGTCATACACTCGAGTGATTAATCTTTGGGTGAGTAGCCATGTGGACACTGAACTTTCCAAACGAGATTTAGAGATTGCAGCTTTATTCCTGCAGATCGCTTGGTCAAACATTCCAAACAGTACTTATGAGGCCGGCGAGATCCCGATGCGAGATACTCTCTTTTTACAAGTGGCTAAGCAAACACAACTAGAGCCGTTTGCTAATTGGAAAGATGTGTTGCGAATCTACATTTGGGACGAGCAAAACTTCCTGGCATTTTATGGTGTAGCTGCTAACGAAAAGTATAAGCAAGGCATCCTTGACGTGCTCAATCTGAATAGCTCGGAATTATTGGAATTCTTCGCAAGACCGATTGCTAGTTACATAGTTTCAGCAAATAGCGAAAAAGTCATCCGCGTGCTCTCCGCATTTATGAATTCACCGAAACCTGGAAGCGCCGATCTTGTTTGGATGATTTTGGGAGAGCAGAAGATTTCTTCTGACAGGATCGTTGTATTTTTGGATCACCTAGACAAAATGGATCCTTCTGGTGAGCCTTATCTTAAAGCACTTGCATCCGCGATAAAGCTGGGTGACGCCGCCACTGTATTGCGTTATCTGAATGCGCTGAGCCCAGAAAACAAAGAAACGTTTTGGCGTAGAAATGCAGCGGAAGTCGAAGCAACTCTGATGAGCTGGAAAGAATTCCCAGCCTTTTTTTGGAAGAATTTGAATTCAATCCCTCCTCGGACAGCGAGCAAGCTCAGCAGATATGTTGATTTAGCACCGAAGGTTCTGAAGCAAATTACTCCATCCGCAATCGCAAAAATGAATTCAGCTCAAATTTCCTTCTTTGTAACGATGGTGAAGGCAGATTCTCAAATCTGGCAAGACACAAGCATGCTTCGGGCGATGCTGATTGCTCCGGATGCTCGAATCAATGAGCTTGCGGCCAATTACGTTAAGGAAGAAAACAAGTACAGTGCTCATTGGTTGCTCATGTTGGAAAGCAACCTTCCGATTACCCAGCAAGCGGCACTAAATTATCTCAAAGCGCAAATTGAATCCAGTGACTTCGCTTCAACCTTACTTATGGCGCTAGATAGCAACAATACAGGTGCTCGAAAAATGGCTCTCAATGTTCTCGCATCCGTGAAAAGTCCTACCGTTCTCCGAAGCATTGTGGACGGGTTGGTCGAGAATCGCAACAGCGATACGTGGAAGGTAGTTTCAAAGAACTTAGAGCTGGTGAGTACTTCTGAGAGATACAAAGAATTTACAAGTCACGTTTTTCTTTCACGCCGTAAAGCTAGACAAGTGAAGGAAGAGATCAAGATTGATATCGAGGATTTAATCGAAGATATCGCTGAGGCGGTAGAGATAGACACATTGATTCGATTGGCCCATAGCTCTGTGGCAAGCGATCGAAACTGGGCTCTCAAGCAGATAGCCCTCACTGGCATAGAGATTGAAGGCGTTACTGTCGAACGTGCGTGGAGTGGGAGCTCAAATGTTTGAGAGAAATTCCCGCCGTGTAAGTTCTGCTGCCACAGTTAACGCCAATGACTCATCGCTCAACGTTGGTACAGATTTAAATCGAGACCCTGTTTATCTCTCTGGCAAGGTAATTCCATCAACATCTTTTGCGCAAGCAATGCTTGCATTGGGTGCGGTAATTAAAATCCGCAAACCTGCCGAAAAAGATCACTCTGAATATCAAAAGTGGGTCGAGGGTGAATACCTTCGTATCCTTACAGAACGTGAACCCAATCGCATGGCTGAGCATGCTGTACTCAGCGAGAGAATGTCGATCCTCGAAGCAAAGCGCCAATCTCTCAGGGGTAAGTTGAATGCCCTCACAGCGTTGGTCGGTGCTAAGAGGGTGGACTACTTCCGGTGGCTTTATGAAAATGATCGTAAAGCTTGGATTGTTCTAGATCCGATTGTCAGTGTCCAGAAAGACGGAACCTTCTTCGAAGCTTTTTCCGGTGATGAGTCAATATATGCTCGAGTATTTTTGCCACACTCTCAGTTGAGTAGTGCAGATGAGCCAAGTCTAGGAACTACGAATATCGATTTCTCCTTACTTTTGGAGCGAGAGTTTGAGAGAGTGCGTAGCTATCGCCCGATGTCGTTATCTGTCGGTCTCAAAGCTGTAGATTTTCAGACTGAGGCAGCTTTGGTTGAAGAGGAGAAGATTCCGCTTCCTGAAACGTGGGTGCGTGGCCTCGTAGAAGTTCAATCAGTTTTATCACTTGCACCAGTTACCTTTGAAATGTCCTCTGATGCACTCGCTGAAATCATCGCAAGGTTGCAGTCGGAGAAAGAGAAGACTGGTCCACGTTCGCTGATCTTTAGACTCGCTCCGTCGCAACCGATACGAGTTGAGATTGAGCCATGGGGCGAAGTATTCGTCGATGACTGGTGTAACTACCAGGGTGAGACTGATGAGGTAGTTCGGATTTGGGGCAGGCGACGATTGTCAGTGCTCAAGGACATTTTGGTTGGAGCAGATAGAGTGAAAGTGCATTTCTTAGGTTCAGGAATGCCATCATTTTGGACTGTTGTGAAGGATGGCGTTGAACTGACGATCGGCTTATCCGGTTGGACTTCTAATGATTGGGCTTCCAAAGCCAAGTTTTCATCTTTTATTCCAACATCGAATGTAGATGCAGAGAAGATGCCAGCAGCACTCGAGCTCTTGATGAAGACAGGCTCTATCACTACAAAAGACCTTGAAAAGGGCATAGGAGTCTCGATTTCTAGCGCTTCAGTTTTGCTGCAGAAACTATGTTTACAAGGAAAGGCAATGTTTGATCCAGCGCGCAATCTATATCGCTGGCGTGATCTATTCCCGACCTTAGACCTCTATAAAGAAGACGATGCATCGCGTGAGAGTAAGGCCGGCTTAGCGCTTGTGAGAAGTTCAAGCGTGACCAAGACGCTAGATGATGTGAAGAATGGTGTGCGATATCTATCTGGTCTGGTTAAGGTTGATGGAAATGAATTCAAACCTATGCTCGAAATGGATTCCGATAACAGACCAAAATATGCTCAATGTACGTGCTCCTTCTATAACTTTAACAAGTTACGTCAAGGGCCTTGTCGGCACATGATTGCGTTAACTTTAGTGGGTGATTCAAAATGACATCTGTTGATAATTTACGCAAGCGCATCGCAGAGGTCGGTAGGAATGAGGCAATCTATGAGGAGATGATACGACTAGGATTCATTTCTCGTGAGGACATGCTTGCAAGCAAGTTAACGGAAGCTGAAGTCAAAGAAGTTCTCGATGAGTTAAAACCGACTCTTACCGAGATAAATGAAATCCAGGCCAAGCTAAACGCTCACGGCAATCTTGCAGCAACTCTTAAGATCATCCGCGCTGAACGTATCGCGATGGTGAAAGCTCGTCGTGAAGAGCGCAAGATTGAGAAGGAACGTAATCGCGTCCTCCGTCAGGAAGCTTGGGAATCTGCAAAGAGGAAAAAGGCTCCGTTCCTGGGCGTAGGTGTTTCAGAACGCCTTACATTTGAAGGTGGCGACTTAGCCAAGGTTGTTAAGAGTGGCCTGCCAGAGTTAGTGAGTTTGGGAAATATCGCTGAGGCGATGGGTCTGACAACTGAGGATCTTGTCTGGCTCTGTTATGAGCGAGCAGCGACCGAAACTGATCACTACACGAGATTTGAAATTCCAAAGAGAGCCGGTGGTACACGCCTCATCTCTTCACCGAAGCCGAAAATGAGAGTTGCTCAAAGCTGGATTAATCTAAATGTTCTGGCAAAGCTTTCTCCTTCTGAATACTGCTTTGCATACCGTCCAAAGAAATCAATTGTAGATAACGCAAACCAGCACGTGAAGAAGAAGGTAATTATCAAGTTAGATATAAAAGACTTCTTCCCGTCGATCACCTTTAATCGCGTACGTGGTTATTTTGAGTATTTGGGTTATAACCCTGGAGTATCGACTGTCCTTGCCCTCCTCTGCACCGATTCACCAAGAGTGAGAGTGACCATCAAGGGACGAGCACAGATTGTTGCAATCGGACCTCGCAGTTTGCCTCAGGGCGCCTGTACATCCCCAGCGCTAGCAAATCTCATTGCTTCACGATTGGATTCACGTTTAGCTGGTTATACAAAGAAGCTGGCTGGCGAGTGGAGCTACACCCGTTATGCAGATGACCTCACCTTCTCAACCAATAGCGAAGATGCACACATCGGACATCTAATCGCTGCCGTCGGTCATATCTCCAGAGACGAAAACTTTGAAGTTAAGAGCGAGAAGACGCGCATCATGCGTTCGCCTCGCCGACAGACAGTTACCGGTTTGGTAGTTGGCGATGATGTCAGAATTCCAAAGGCCACCATCAAGAAGATGCGTGCCCTATTCCACAACATTGAG
>Ga0209230_10001256_pt1 | contig 10200 bp, 3 predicted proteins | sample LakOntMetagenome_FD_187467 | JGI IMG/M metagenome (GOLD analysis project Ga0209230, IMG submission 187467) | Freshwater and sediment microbial communities from Lake Ontario - Sta 18 epilimnion Metagenome (SPAdes) (version 2) | ecosystem: Environmental > Aquatic > Freshwater > Lentic | place... | reverse complement strand
TGCCTGCAATTTATCTATCCAAAACTACGTAGAAAACCGCATATCCCAAAGCTATTATGACATTCAAGGCACTGCCGCCAGCACCACCACCGCCCTGTATCAGTCCAATTTACCCAGCATCGCAATCCCCTCGGCATCCAACTATACCCTCTTTACTTCCAACACACCAGTGGGCTATACCTCTACCAGTAATATCGCGATTGTCCAAGAATATCGCGCTTTTATCTCCGTGCATAAAGTGCAACCCACAGACCTCTACCAGCGCAATGGCGTCTATAATTATCAACCAACCGATAGCAATCTAAATATTATTCAACGAAATCAGGGCATCGTTACGCATTTTGCCCAGAGCAATATCCAGCAAAGAGATATATTCCTTTGGTTGAACTCCAACGTCGCATCTGCATATGACCGCTATACCCTACACTTTGACAATCAACGCACATTGGACCTCCATTACTATAGCAACGTCGCCCCTATCCAATATTCGTGCAATCAATCGTTCCACTTTTCACTCAGCAATTTTGCCTCTGAGGCGATTTATGGAGATAATTCCAGTTCCAACTTTATCATGGATCCCCTTGCCCCCGCTTCTACCATCGCCATTCAAGCCTTATCCTCCAATTCCGTGCTCATCCGTCGCGATAATTATGAAATGGTCTCACAAATTGATTACGGCGCCAGTGCTAGCGGCTATGCCTATGTGCCTCTCTTGCGAAATGCACCCGACGAAGAGATATCGTATTTTTATATAGATACACCAAATAATCACGCCCGAACGCTACTGACCAAGCCCGTTCTCTATGACTTTTATATGCAGCAGCCGATTTATGCCAATACCAGCCTATGTGACCGCTTGAATTATATTACCTCTAATCACTTATATACCTCGCATTCCGTCTTGCCTGCCAATAAGCTTGAGTATAAGATACTAGGGCAATCCAATGCCATCAATCGCACCCAATTTACACAAGAAGACATTAATCAAAATCGCGTCTATCTCTACGATGGATCCAATACCGTGGATTATGCAGTATGTGACTTTGATGCCCCACACGTCCTCATTACCACGGGCAAATACTCTGTTTCTAATTATAAAAATACCATCTATCCGGCCTCCGCGAGCGCAAGCAGCAGTAATGAAATCGTGCAAATCCAAGACAACTATGCCCACAATCGTGTCGGTCTCTTATGGAACCAATTAGAGCAATATACTTCTAACGCAAATCCTTCCGAACTGTTCCTTCATATTAACAAACAACCGCAGAAAGGTTACTTCTATTCTTCTAATACGGCTCTCACCAGCCGCACCAATGTAGTTTCTAAATTCACCTGGTCGCAGTTTAAATCAGACACGCTCTATTATATTCCCTATACGCCCATGGAACTCTCCAACGATTCCTACCAATTCTATTTGGAATACAAGGGAGATGTATCGGATGTCTATACCATGACGCTTAAAAATTATTGGGCACGCTTTTCGCCGCTACTGATTGACGATGGACGCCCCATACCGAACCCTCAATACACAATTGACCCCACGCTGCTCCCCCGATCAGAAGGTCTGCAACAAGATGGATATGTGTGGTCATGCAATTCATCTGCAAATACTTTCTCTATCAAAGGTTACACACTCCCCATTCAGGCCGAAGCCAAGAAATTCACAGGGCGCCCCTATTTTAATACGGCTACGCGGCAGAAGAGCATTGATATTGGCGGCTATTTTAACTTTAAAGACCTATTGGATTATACCGTCACCAGTAATGCGCGCGATCTACATTTTTATGTCTCTAGCAATCCTATATATGGCAGCATTCTACATAAGGCGCCGCCATCCGCCCCTCTCACTGCCCCACCGTATTATGCCGATGCCTATTTTACGTATGCCGATATTATGAATAACCAGGTTTTCTATCATCATTTTGGTGAAAATAGCAATCAAGACACGTTTCGCCTGAACGTCGGTTCCGCCCAAATAAGCGATACAAGTATCTATGATGTGAGCCTTCCGGAGCAAGCCTTGGAATATCAAGTCCAGTTCTTTCCAAAGGCAGAATTAACCAAGAATGAGACGGGCTATATATATAAGGGCACGTGTAACGAGATTCTTACCAGCTCCAATCTGCTCAATAATGCAGCGCTAGAGATAACGCGTGGTAATATCGTCGTATATCAAACATGCAATATTGACCTGTATAAGAATCAACTACCTATTAACTATTTTAGCAAGGCAGAACTGGATGGCAACCAAATTTATTACAAAGTTAATTCCAATATATTTCAACAGGGCGGCGCCGCCGGCGGATCAAACACAAATCAAGAGATGTTTATGACCTTCTCCGTAAGCTCCTTATCAAACGTGACAGAGGATGTGGATCCCATTACCACTCTACCTTATTATCAAGGGCTCTATTTACAAAAATGGACAACCCATCTAAATCAGTATGTTTCCTCCAATGTGGTGCAAAAGAACCTGGCCTCCAATCAGATTGTGGAATATTACAAGCGGACGTTTGATAATGACGCCTATAACTTTGACAATCGCCGCCTCCAGATAGATTTTACCTTGAATCCGGAACAGCAAGTGTTATACGCTACTGCAGACACAGAAGCCAGCGCGTTTGACCATGCCAAATACTTAGCCCGCTTAGAAAACTTTACGTTTGATTTTAAAATCCAAGACCGGCAGCGCTCTAACTTACTGCTCGCAACCTTTACCAAAAGCCAAGTCACTCTGACCAGCCCAGGACAATCTGCCGTCAGCATAAATTTAACGAGTCCCTTCGTCGTAAATCAAACGAATACGGTCAGTTTTATTCTTAACGATGACCGGAATGAAAATGACTTATCGCTCTATGTGAATAATCTCAATTATTTAGCGGGACTCTCGTATCGCCCAACCATTCCCACAGCAAGCAATATCCACGCGTTTATGCTGCAGACCAATATTGAAGATCCGCTCAATTATTACAACTATATTCTCACGTCCAACATTAGCCCCAATGTGAATTTATACTATAATTTAGATAACTTTGCGAATAAGCTAAAGTTTAATAATTTTAATATTTTTGTGAATACAAATAATATAAACGAGCGGTCTCTAAATTCCAATGAGTCATTTAGCTTCTCTTCCAATGTGCATAACGTCATTATGGGTAAATTATTGGACGTAAAAGGCTATAACAATATTTGTGTGGGGCAAAATTTTAAAACCGTGGGCACAGATTCCATTATTATTGGCAATAGCATTGGTATCAATCAAGATGGTCAGGGTGGAACCAGTTTGAATGAGATTTTCCAATCCATTATCATCGCGAACAATAGTTTTGTAAATTCCAAAGTGCGTGATGTAATTGCGATAGGCACCAACATTCTGACCAATGTAACGTTTGATTTGACCGATTTCTTACTAAAACGTCCTGTCTTAATTGGCAATGACATTGGTGCAGACTTAATTGATTTTAATACCAATATTGATAATACCTTTTTAAAGACGACGGCCGCCCCAGTTCCGGCAATATATTTAGGCCTGCAACAAGAAGTGGTAGCGATTGGATACCCGAGCAATCAGGGATTTAGCAATGAATACCAGCTATACGTAAATGGTGGCATCTCTTACAATGGTTCAATCACTTCTATTGGAGTTATTACATCAAAAAAACAGGTGTTCGGCAATATTATTTATTCATCAGGCACCGTGCATCATTGTCGTGTCGCAGTGGCCTGGACAGTCGTGCAATTGGATGACGCAACTGCCTTTACCATTAGTGGTAAGTTTCGTGGTATTCTGACAGATACCGCCCATATATATCGCCGATTTGAATCATGGGTAACAGGTAAAGACGATAGCATTACATCCAAGCCGAAAGGTTTAACCGATTTTGAAATTGCATCGTATGCCAGCACAGGTATAACAGATTACGAGCATAGTATTACACGCTACACTGCCACGGGAGTCGTCTTAGACATCGTCTGGACAACTGCCTTTGAACTATCTCCGACCGATAAAATGACCACACATTTAGACTTAGAAGTGTCTTATCCCAGCGAACTCGGCATCATGACCATGACCTTGCTTTAGGTCGCCGTGGCTACGGTCTCCTCGTTCGTATTGTCTGCGACAACACTCTCATCGTTCGTGAGGACGCTCACTTCCTCGTTCGTATTTTCTATAACAACACTCTCCTCGGTCACAATGTCTGGGACAATAACGGTCTCCTCGGTCACAACAACTGTCTCATCGTTCGCAATCTCATCGTTCGCGAGGACGCTCACATCGTTCGCAATGTCTGCGACAATGCTCTCTACCACAACAACGGTTTCCTCTATCACAATCTCATCGTTCGCGAGGACGCTCACATCGTTCGTATTGTCTGCGACAACACTCTCTACCACAACAACGCTCTCCTCGGTCACAACAACGGTCTCCTCGGTCACAATATCTGAGACAACAACGGTCTCATCGGTCGCAATGTCTCCAACAATGCTCACATCTGTCGCGGTGACACTCACTTCCTCAGTCACAACAATGGGCTCATCGGTCGCCGCGATGCTCACATCGTTCGTATTGTCTGCGACAACACTCTCTACCACAACAATGGGCTCATCGGTCGCCGCGATGCTCACATCGGTCGCAATGTCTCCAACAATGCTCACATCCTCAGTCACGACAATGGGCTCATCGGTCGCCGCGATGCTCTCATCGTTCGCAGTGTCTGGGACAACAACAGTCACATCGGTCGCAATGTCTCCAACAATGGGCTCCTCAGTTGCAATAACAGCTTCCTCAACAGGCACAATTGTTTCTACCACAATGCTCTCCTCGTTCGTATTGTCTGCGACAATGCTCTCCTCAACAATGCTCCCTGGCACGATTGGCCATACGATGTTGTTGATGTCTGTGGTTGTATTGGTAATGTCTCTCAGGACTTGACGATAGACAGCCCACTCGTCTTTATTAATACTAGAAGGGATGTCGCTTAATTGGGTCCAGTCGCTGTTGGTTAAACGCAGATTCCGCTCCGCACGTAATGCATCCCATTTTCCAGCATTCGCTACTTGTTCTTTTATCGGATCTATTTCAAATACATAGCCACCCATTTCATCCAATGTAACTCTCACTAGCTCTTTATTGAGCGTCTCTGGAATCGGCAAATGCACGGTAGCGCGCGGCCAACCCCATGGGCCACCATACGCAGATTGATTGCTGACGGTACCCTCGTAGAGAGTTTCTATCGCATGTGTGCTACGGTTGATGATAGCGATATAGGGCATAGTTTAATTTATACGCATATATTAAATGCGACCGAGTCCCAGCGCACATGCATCTTCTGAGCTTATTGGAAGCATCAAAAAGGGAAACGATGGCGCTTACTGGATTGTATTGCATCCCGTGCATCGTTGGGTAGAATTAACTCAGAAACCCATCATTACACGATTTCAATGCTTATACAATGGTGAAACCAACCGGGTATTTATAGGTGATAAACGTATATTTATATTTCACGTGCAGAAAGATCACACTGTCGCACTCGCATATATCATTCCTAAATATACACGTTATTGGGCAGCCAGTGGTTCATGGGTGGTGCCCCCAAAAACAAAACAAAAAGGATACAAAGGCTGCACGGTTCTCGTAGAAGTAAAACCCAAACATTACATCTATATAGACGGCCGAGTAGTCCAATCTTTTACGACTGATTCCCCCATACTTAAATACGATTCGCCCATGGGCAATAGCTTCGTGCCTTATGGATATGCCCATACAACAGAACGCACTTATTTAATGTTGGAAGCGGCCTGGATACCCTATCTCAGAAAGGGCGATCCTTACGATGCTGATGCACCCACAACCTCCTTTCCTATGAAAACGCTATTTGATGCATGGCATTAGCGTCTATAATTCCGCATCCAGACGTAGGCCATATACGGCTGGGTCTGCTGCGCTGCGTGTAAATCGGAAACTATCCGTGAAGGTATTTGCAGACTCAAACGTTCCAAAGAGCGTCGTATAAGAAAGTGTCGGAATCACCCGTTTAATGACCTTGTAGGTAGAAGATGCCCACTGAAAACCCGTCTGTGATCCACCTTGATCCACTACACTGATTGTTTCATAATACCTTTGGCATAATTGCAATTCCTCCGAATAGGGTCTTAATTCAAACGGCGTGGCCATTGCGCCTTTTTCAAACTGAACCCCTGTAAAGTATATGGAATTGCTCGTATCGGCCAAGAAGTTATTCGCCGAGGCACCATAGGCTTGAACATTGGAACCCGTATAGTATTGGGCACTTGACCATCCTGCCGACACGTCAGAACTCATATAGGGAGCACTCGCTCCCAAACACAAGGCCAAATTCATTCCACATGTGGTATCTTTTGCCCACGCCGCATCTGTGGTATCCCCCGGAATCACAAAGCTAATCTTCTGCCATGCACCCGCCGGGATGCTGGGTGTGGTGTATAGATAGGAACGTGGAAGGAGGTATTGTGAGATCGTCGTCCCTGTAGCATTTTTACTATAAATCTGATAGACTTCGCTTGCTGTGAGGGCTTTTTCATAAATCCGAACATCGTCTATGTATCCTTTATATGCTAAAGTTTTAGAATATACACACCCTAAAGTTAAATTATTTGGTGCGGCTGTTGTGGTCGTTGAATTAGTTAATGCCAATGCGGTGGAAGGCAATGCGATCGTTGAGACTGCCACACCATTAATATACAATATTAGACTGCCTCCAGACAATAAAGTTACTGATGCATGTAGCCATTGGGATAAGGTAATTGTATAAGCTGTTGTATAATATAATACACCTGATATATACATTTCTGCATATATTTGGGAGGAGCTATTGATAGTTATATTAAAAGAACTTCCAATCGAAAATGGCATACACCAATTAGCAGCAGCAGTAGGATATAACCAAACCGATACACTCAATGGTAACGTAGTATAGTTATAATTATAGGATATGAATGCACTGGGTGTCCCACCTTCTGTATTTGCTGTGAGATCCAGAGAGCGGGTGCCTACTTTATATATGCTCGTGGAATACACCACATTGGTGCCCACGGGATTGGTTAAGAATCCTAATGTATCATTAATACCTGAATCCGTTTCAAAGGTTATTGCAGCTAAGGCACTCGCTGCGCCCGCATTGCCAGCGGAGAGTGAGAACTGTTGTGCCGTCGTCGTATTATTTTTTATCCAGGCACTTACGGTTGCACTCTGCGCAGCCGTGGTGCCCCATGCCAAATCCGCGACATTCAGCCCCTCAATGGGTTGCTGATAAAGGATATAGGCCGCATTTTGATAAGAATAATACAGCCCGGCGACTTCACTCGCGGACAATTCCCGATTATAAATCCGCACATCATCCACAAGGCCTTTAAAGGCATAGGCTAAACTTGTGCCTGCCTCTGCTCCTATACGGAGTTGTGTTGGAGAACCCGATGCCCCCGTTCCACCTCTAATACTTAGTGCCCCCGCTCCCGTCTGTCTGCTAGATACCATTACCCCATTGATATAGAATTGCAAATAAGAATTTGTGATAGTAAATGCCAAATGATACCATGTGCCTGCGGTAAGCGCGAAAGGGGATAAAGGAGAGTTATAGGATGTGCCTCCAATCGTACAGGTTAGAATGATTTTCCCACTCCCAGCAACATCAGTATAGATTTCAACGGCTAACGTATTGGTGGAGGTATTGTTTCCTATACAGAAAGGCACCTGATACGCAGCGGTTGTTGGTGAAGTAGAATTGAGCCAGATGCTTCCTGATATAGGCAACGTATAACTTCCAGTAGCCAAACTGTAGGTTAATCCTTTGGTCATGGTTCCACCTGCTGTATTGGCGGTTAGATCCAAAGATGCTGTGCCAGACTCACTTGAAGACGAATAGACGGTCGTTCCAGTTGCCGTGGGAGCAGATAGCGCCCCTAAGGAATCCGTAGCGATATTATCGTATGTGAGACGTGACGTCAAATTGGTGGTCGGTGCTACTGTCGTCGGTGCCACATTTGCCAAGGCGGCTATCTCCGTGGCGGACAGAGCCCGATTGTAAATCCGAAATTCATCAATGTATCCTGCGAATGGATTTATTGTGCCCGGTCTATCTCCGAGCTTATAACCAATATTACCAAAAGCAGCCGTAGAAGTGCTCGTTTGCACACCATTGACATAGAATGAAAGTGCCCCATTCTTATTCACAATCGCTACATGTGCCCAGGTATTTACGGCTATCGCCGCCCCTGTATAACCTGCTATACCTGATATACCAAATATTATGACTGGTGTTGTATCCATGTATATAATTAATGTATTACCTCCACTATTGGTTGAGAATATAACAGATGGGTATGAAGCACCCGGAGGAATCTTGGTGCATAAAAACCATAGCGAAACTGTAAAGGAGGGTGTAAAAGAATAAGTAGTATTTAATAAATAATTTACAGCTGCAGTGGATGTCGTTAAAACATTCGCTTCATTTGCCAAATAGACCGCTGTGCCGCTGACACGTCCTGGGGCATAATTCATGGTGCCTGTAGGTGTTAATACAACGCCATTCCCACTAACGTCTAAGACATTGCTGTTAAAAGGCATATATGCACTCAGACCAACCACTGGGGATACGCCAATGGCCACTGCGTTGGTAAATCGGCCTTCTACCGCTGCTTGGTCGGCTGCCGGCAGCTCTACTTGTGTCGCACAGAGTGTACCTGAGGCGTTTCCATTTGCAATAGCCCACCGATCTACCGAATATACGGTGCTCGGCGACGCCACATTCCCACCTGCGCCTGTACCAGGTTTGCCTGTCACTATCCCCCGTTGATCCACACGCATGTCGCCATTCATAATACGATTCCGAAACACGCCTGTATTTTCCGCACTTATCCCACCATAGACGGTTAAGTTGCTCGCTACGATCCCACTTTGTGTAATCGTCATTACTTCAGATAGAGTACTATTCAATGTATCCAATGTGGCACTATTCGTAGCGCTAAAGAAACGATGGATACCCGCTTCATAATTCTTTATCGCAGGTAGAATTTTCTTAGGAGCCATCGTATTATGGTAAAAGGATAAAAAAATAACTATAACTATAACTCAGCGTCTAAGCGTAGGCCATATACAGCTGGCTCTGCTGCGCTGCGTGTAAATCGGAAACTATCCACATAGGTTAGCGTTGGTTCTAGCGTTCCATAGAGCGTCGTGTAAGAGAGTGTAGGTATTGCACGTTTGATGACCTTATAGGTAGAAGACGTTAATTGAGTGCCTGTTTGTGATCCGCCTTGATCCACCACACTGATTGTTTCATAATAACGCTGGCATAATTTTAATTCAGTGGAATAAGGACGCGCACTAAAAGGTGTAACAGTTGTACCTTTTTCAAACTGAACCCCTGTAAAGTATATGGAATTGCTCGTATCGGCCAAGAAGTTATTCGCCGAGGCACCATAGGCTTGAACATTGGAACCCGTATAGTATTGGGCACTTGACCAGCCTGCCGACACGTCAGAACTCATATAGGGAGCGCTTGCTCCCAAACACAAGGCTAAATTCACCCCACATGTGGTATCTTTTGCCCACGCCGCATCGGTGGTATCCCCAGGAATCACGAAACTTATCTTCTGCCATGCCCCCGATGGAATGCTTGGAGTGGTGTATAGATATGACCGTGGAAGGAGGTATTGAGAAATTGTGGTCGCGGTAGCGTTCTTGGCATAAAGTTGATAGACTTCGCTTGATGTGAGGGCTTTTTCATAAATCCGAACATCGTCTATGTAGCCTTTGTATGCATTACCAGCTTGGAGACGGCGTCCAATCAACATAATTATACTTGGGGTTAGATTGATAGTAATTGGAATTATTGATGATGATACACCAACAAGTATACCATTTACATACAATTGTGTGACAAATCCACTATTAATAATACCACATATATGATACCATGTATTAGGTGTATATGCAAATGTATAACCAACTTGATAATTTGTACCCCCGATGACTGCATTTACATAAATAGTTCCATTTCCAAGAATTAATGCAAGATTATCATTATCACCAATAGATACTATATATTGATAGTTTGTAGTGCTATTAGGTGTATTAAACCATGTAGATACACTTAATGACGAAGTTGAATAGTTATAATTGTAAGTGACGAAGGATGTTGCTGTCCCACCCACCGGATTCGC
>Ga0209230_10001255_pt1 | contig 10200 bp, 10 predicted proteins | sample LakOntMetagenome_FD_187467 | JGI IMG/M metagenome (GOLD analysis project Ga0209230, IMG submission 187467) | Freshwater and sediment microbial communities from Lake Ontario - Sta 18 epilimnion Metagenome (SPAdes) (version 2) | ecosystem: Environmental > Aquatic > Freshwater > Lentic | place... | reverse complement strand
TAAATTATATTATAAGATTAAATTCTGATGGGTCAATTGATAATACATTTGTTATTGGTAATGGATTTAACGCAGTTGTAAATACAATACAAATTCAATCTGATGGTACATTATTAGTAGGTGGTGGTTTTGCTACATACAAAGCAACTTATATTAGCAAAATTATACGATTAAACACAAATGGATTATATGATAGTTCTTTATTTTACAACGTTGGGTTTGATGGTGAGGTTTATATAATTGATTACCAATCAGATGGAAAAATATTAGTTGGTGGAAGTTTTATAAGTTATAATGGAACATTTTCAAATTATATTATAAGATTAAATTCTGATGGGTCAGTTGATGATACATTTGTTATTGGTAATGGGTTTGATGGTCCTGTAAATACTATACAAATCCAATCAGATGGGAAAATATTAGTTGGAGGTAATTTTACAGGGTATGATGGTATAACCTTAAAAAGTATTATAAGATTAAATTCTGATGGGTCAATTGATGATACATTTGTTATTGGAGATGGGTTTAATGGTGTGGTTAATACAATTGTTCTCCAATCAGATGAAAAAATACTAGTTGGTGGAGATTTTACATCTTATACTGGAACCGTATCAAATTATATTATAAGATTAAATTCTGATGGGTCAATTGATGATACATTTGTTATTGGAGATGGGTTTGATGGTGTGGTTAATACAATTGTTCTCCAATCAGATGAAAAAATACTAGTTGGTGGAGATTTCTCAAACTATGATAGTATAACCTCAAAAAAAATTATAAGATTAAATTCTAATGGTTCAATTGATAATACATTTGTTGGTGCGTTTGGTGATAGTGTTTATACAATACAAATTCAATCAGATGGAAAAATATTGGTTGGTGGAAATTTTACAGATTATAATGGAACATTTTCAAATTATATTATAAGATTAAATTCTGATGGGTCAATTGATAATACATTTGTTATTGGTAATGGATTTAACGCAGTTGTAAATACAATACAAATTCAATCAGATGGAAAAATATTGGTTGGAGGTAATTTTACAGAATATAATGGTACTGGTTCAAATTATATTATCAGATTAAACTCAGATGGTTCAGTTGATGGAACATTTATTTATGGTTCTGGATTTGATAGTAATGTTAATACAATTACAATCCAATCAGATGGAAAAATATTAATTGGAGGTAATTTTAACTCTTACCCTTTAAATGAAGGTGTTTTCCAATTAAGAGAAGGAAATTGTGTGTTAATAAATTCATATGGTGCGGTAAGTAAAAATCAATCAGAAAGATTAATAACTTTCGGACCTTTCTCATCGTGTATTGAATGTACAACACCGGATGATAGTGCAGGGATTGAATCGATAATCTGTGTTAGTTGTGACGACCCGGAATCTGTTACACCAACATCAGTACCTCACGCAATTTATATTAATGCACAGGGAAGAGCAATTGCGCAAATCAATACAGTTGAAATGGGTGGATTTAACGGATTGAATAATTAATATAATATCTGTGAAGTATTTTAAATTTTAAGATATTTATAAATAAAAAACAAAATGGCAAATAGATTATTTACAGGAACAACGTGTGGTAATGGTTCGGTGATAACATTCATTTCAGATGATACCGTTATTATTGCAAACCCATTAAATAGAATATACCAACTTGGTGATGGTAATTGTATCACATTAACGGCATCAGGAGCCACTACAACCGACATTACTACTGCCGGTATTTTTTATGGCCCATACACTTCTTGTACTCAATGTATAACTCCGGTTAACTCAGCAGGAATTACATCAATAAGTTGTGATAGTTGTCCTAGCGTAACCGGTGTTACTATAACACAAGTTCCTCACGCAATTTACACTAACGGACAAAATAGAGCCATAGTACAAAATAACACAGTCACCGTCGGTGGATTTAATGGATTAAATTCTTAAAACATGAAAACAGTTAAACTTTCAGAATCAGATTTAAAAATTATAATTAAAAAAATTATCTCTGAATCAGATTATTCTACCGACGTAGAAAGGCCAACTAGTGATAGAGAACGTCAAGCAAAATCATTGTTTGGTGATAAATACGGAGCTTATATACCTAATGATGTAATTAGATATATAAGAAAAAACCCGGAACAATTCTTTAAAAAGATATACCAAATGTATGGTGATAAAGCTTATGAATATTTAGATAAAGCAAAAAATAAAGGAGAAATTTAATTTTCTCTTTTTTTTTAATAAAATATTTTTTATTGTTAAAAATGTTCTTACATTTGTATCATAAATAAATAAAGTACATAATGAAAAGAATATTTAAATTTTTTAAAAAATTGATAATAAGATATATTGTTAATTCAATAAATAAATTTGATTATCAAGACCCGGGATTATTAGGTGATGTACATATCTGCAAAGCGATATGTCGTAAACTTATTACAAGTGAAGGTTCAAAATTTTTAATTGCCCCCCTTTCATATCAAAGATATATTAAACACACCGAGTTAGGAATCTTCGTTATACTTGACAATAAAAAAATTAGTGTAATCAATCACGAATACTACTACAGTAATATCTTATTATCTAATAGAGATTGGGATAAATTAACTAAGATGTATGATACAAAAGTAGAACGTGTCAGACAAGAACTGAAAAATGAAATGAAGTCTCAAATCAAATATTCTTTAAAGGGTATTTTAGATAGAGTGGACAACTCCAAAAAATCAAAAACCCCCACTGTTGAGTAGGGGTTTGTTATTTAAAACATATCTTCAAGACTCTGTAAGTGTTTCTTAACAATATCCAAGTCACTAATGTCAGTATAATTCATCCCTCTACTTTTTAAGGTTTGTATTTCTCTATGTAAGTGTGATGTCATTTGTCTAACCATATTTGACATTGATGGGTAATTTTTAATCATATTATCCAAGTAATAAACATCCTCAGGTAATTTTAACACATCCCCAATTTTCTTAACCCAATCTTTACCATATTTATCCGCATCCATTTCCATATCCCAATAGATTTTATAAAATTCCTCAAAATCCTCAATATCCCCCATATAGGAATCTTTCAAATCAAATTCATTCATCTGTTGTTCGTGTCTTAATTCGTGGAATAATATATAAACAAACGATGCAAAATTAGGTAACATATCAGGTGAACATAAAATAATTGCCTTACTTGTTCTAACCCCTTTAAATCCGGTGTTACAAGAGTTCAATACTTTAATTGTATACCCCCTATCTTGAACGAAGTCTTTTATCTTTTCAGAAATCAAATCATATTCCTTCATTTTATCTTCAGGAATCTTTTCACTAAACTTATCAATAATCCTATCGTAATTAGAGGACATTTTAAGACCTTTTGGGATAACATCTCCCAATAAGGTACCTTCAGTTATCTCAACCCATTCTTTGACCGTATGAACGTCGTGTGTGTCTATATCATAACTTCGGTCAACACCTTTCTCCCACATACCAATAATACGTTTAACATTATTTTTTATATGTTTACCTTTAGCTTTTTTATTAGTTTTATGTGATGATTGATTTATAAAAGGAAATAACTCTGACTTTTTCCATTTTTTTAACCCTAACTCAATAGGTCCATTATATTCCCCACTACTAGATGTTGTGTTTTCTTTTATTGATACAATTTTTTTATTTTTACCCGGTGTTGGATTAATACCACTACCGTCCTCATCACTATTAGTTGATTCAGGATGTTTTGTCATATAATTAGTTATTTTTTTAGCTTTACCCTCTATTTTCTTAATCTGTTTTTTTGTCTCATCCATAGAACCGTCATAACTATCAAACTCCAATTCCGGGCTATCATATTTAGATACAGGAATATTAAACGGACCCATTTGTGAATTTGTAAATTTTCTAATACCCGGTTGAAGTGGTCCTACATAAGACCCTTTACTTCCACTATCAGTAGTCGCCTCTTTAATCTGTATTTTGGTATTTTTGTTCATATACTTATAAATATCAAACAAATTAAAAAAATGGAAGAACCTCAATTATTCGGAAAGCTATTTGAATCAATACCAATCCAATCTGAAGAACACTTAGATGCCATACTCGAAACTATGGATAAAGAACACGGAATATACTATCTAACTCAAGCGGTCAAATACGCATATCAGTCCGGGATATTCTCATTAGGAGAATGTGAAGTATTATCAAAATCAATTAGAGTAACCGCCAAAAAAGAAAAAGACGTAGAATAACGTCTTTTTTTATATAAAAATTTGGCAGTTAAAATATTATATTTATATTTGTCAAACAAAACATAAACACTATGAAAAAGTTATTCTTATTATCGTTATTACTTATCGGAACATTAACCTCTGTTGCTCAAGATAAATCAAAATCAAAACCAAAAGTTAAAGACGTTGACGAAGAGTCTAATGTTGTGATGGATTCATTATCCAAAGTTTATAAAGTAAAAGTTCAATCATATATGATTGAAACATATAATGGTGTTACAACAAAATACATTTCTTACGTTAAAGATGGTAAATTGGTGTATATTGTTGTCTTACCTAAAAAAGAAAAAGACGTAGAATAACGTCTTTTTTTATATAAAAATTTTGTCAGTTAAAATATTATATTTATATTTGTAAAATAAAACACAAACACTATGAAAAAGTTATTCTTATTATCGTTATTACTTGTTGGAACATTATCCTCTGTGGCTCAAGATAAATCAAAACCAAAAATAAAAGACATCGATAGAGATATCAATGTCTTGTTAGATTCATTATCTAAAGTTTATAAGAAGAAAGTTTTTTCTATAATGAAAATTACTAAAAACGATACTATCAAAACCTATATTTCCTACGAAAAAGATAATAAATTAACTTATGAGTTAATTAGTTCAAAACGTATTAATTAATACAACGACCAACTAACCCGTAACCTGTTTTAATTTTGTCAGTCCCGATAGGTGAATATACTTTGATTTTTTTGTCATTATTTGGTGAATCGAATTGAACTATGGTTCCCGAATTTGATAATTTATAAATCACAAATTCTTTAATACCTTTTTCAATCATTCTTTTCATTTCAACGAGTGCCGGTCCAATTTCATCACCATAGGGATTAGCATTTGATTTATTTGATAATTGTAATTTCAAATCAGCGTAATCTGTAACTGTTATCGTTAATATTTCACTACCGGAAACCGCAACCGGGTTAGTTTGTCTTGCCAAAGTTAAAAGATAAACATATAGTGGTGTATATTTCCAATCCCGGTATTTACTAACGTCACCCGTAATATACCCTGTGTCCGTTTCTATTTTACCCTGACTATCCATAATAACCAATCTATCCGGAATCTGACCCGGAGTAAATGTAGCTTCCCCTTTACCTTCTAAAATCTCATCAGTTGTTACATAATCTAAATTAGGGACCCCTTGACCAGCTTTATTATCAAAGTTAAAATTACATTTTGAACCACTACCTGTAATAGTAAATCTCACAAATTGTTCATCATTATATAATTTTTTCTTATCAGGATTGTTAATATCACCCTTAGTTTTATCGTATAATGTTTTCCCTAAAGATACTTGACTAACATCCGTAGGAACTTTAATATTTAAAACACCGTTTTTAATTAAATCTTGAAATACTTCTTCAAAATATCCTTTCACAGAATTAGCTCTCGCCAACGCTAAACTCCCTTTTTCTTCAAATCCTTTTGGATTCGTAACCTTAGATTCTCCCGCAGTAATAGTTATAAGAAAATTTTTACCACCATCATCCTTGATAAATTTATCAATTTTAGGTTTTAATGATATTATTTTTGACTTAACATTTGGAGATTCAATCTTACCATACTCAAAATTATCACCGACATTTTGAACCGGAAAAGTAGTATTAATTGGTTTTGATGTAGTTGTCGAATGATATTGGGATTGAGATGACTGTTCTAACGTTAAATATTGTCGTTTTGTAGCGCTCTCGTGAAGATTTAATATTCTTCTTTTCTCCTCATTAGATATCTCAAATAATTTATTCATAATTTTCTTTTTATATAAATACCTCAGTATCTAAAAAACTTTATTGGATTTACGAATATTCTCCTCACCCCACATCGGTTGGAGATTATCTAAACACCAACATCTCATAAATTCCTCGTCACCAATTTCTTTGATGTTAAATGATGATATAGGTAGTTTATGGTCTACGTGGAACTCACCGTAATTATCCCACGTCATTCCTTCCGTAAATTGTTTTTCTAAATGATTAATTAATTCCTCCGGAGTATATCCTAAAATATCAAAATAATGTCCGTTCTTTTCTACATTACTCTCCTTTAATACTTGATAGATTGCCGTTCTGAAATTGGATATTAGTTTATAGAGGGGGTCTCTCGCTTTACGATTTCTTTCGTAATCACGTTTAATTTGTTTAATTTTATCAACGTTATTTTCTCGGTATTTTTTAAGATATTCTTTACGATAATCTTTGTTTTGTTCATACCATTTATCATAATTTTTTCTTTTACGTTCTTTTGTTTCGGGTTTTGATTCATATTTCCTCATAGAAACTTCCCTACCACCAATATTTCTTCTACCTGATGGACCCATAATAACATTATTTTCTTTTAATATTCTTAAAATTGTTGGTTTACTAATCCCTATTTTTTCAGAAATAGTATGTGACCCTAAAAGGTCTTCATTATACATTTTAAGTATATTTTTTAATTCGTTATCTGTTGGTATAAATTTTTTCATATAATATAAATATACTATAACTATACCAAAAAATCAATTGTTAATTTTATAATATAAAAAAAAGGGACATATAGTCCCTTTTTGTTAAATATTTTAAGATTTTGATTATCTCAATTCTCTTAAATCGAATGTTCTAACACCATCAACGGTAATTTTCCCGTAAAATCTGTTATTGACCATCTTTTTCGCGTATCTCGTCATTATACCTTTAATCGGTGTAAAGTTGAACGGATTGTACATTGTTGGAGTTAATTGTAACGGTACGTATGGTGCGTAGATGTAACCTGTGTCTAACAATGATGTTCCTTTGTGTCCTACTAACACTGTGTTAGCTGGGAAGTAAGGGTCACGGTAAACTTGGTAACGACCTGCTAATGTACCAACTCTTTCAATACCCATGTTGTATTGGTCTTGCTCAGGAGACGCGTTAGATACGTGGAAGTATTCTAAATCGTCAAAGATAGCAGAGATTTCAGAAGAAACCACAATCCAGTTAGCACCACCTCTTAAAGTAGATTTGTGGATTTGAGCTGATAATTGGTTAATCGCAGTGATTAACGTTTGGTTCCAATCTTTTTGAGTGTAGTTTGTAGTTGCAGAAATTCTTCTCCATCCATTGTAATCCCATCTTAAAGTCCAAGCTGCACCTTTACGTAAATCTCTTAAGATTTCACGGTCGATTTCAGCCGCAACTTGTTCAGATAATAAAGCTGTTAATTCAGCTTCAGCATCGATGTTGTGGAAAGCCGCAACGTCTTGAGCTAACTCAGGAGACCATTGTGCTCTTAATTTTCTTTCAGTAACAGAAACTGTAACAGAATCTAAGTCGAAAGAAACCTCACCGATTTTATCTTCAAATTCTAATTCTTCGTAACGTCTGAAAGCCGCTTGGATAGGTGCGTTAACTCCTGTTCCTGAAAACGCTGCAGTAGTAATTGTTGCTCCTGAATATCCATCAGGTGTAGATTGACCACAAGATACACATACCGGTACTTGAGTATCAACTTCTAAATAGATAACACCAACAGCATCACAAATATTTTTGAATGAACCACCATTACCTAATGTTGGATATGTTGCTGTAGTTGTTGAACCATATTGTGCAATACCTTGACCATATTTTTGAGTTACAACTCTAAATAATAATGGTGAAAATGTTGATGTACCTAATTGAGTCGCAACTGTTGCGTTAGATGTAAATAATTTAAGACCTGATAAAAATTCTTCAGTGTCCATTTCTTGACCGTTAGGTCCGATTAATTTACCGTCACCTGTACTAGAGAAACCTGACATACCTACTAAGATTTTTCTAAATTCACCTGCAGTATAAGCCGAAGCTGTTAATCCTCCGTTAGACCAAGAAACGGTCTGACAAGAAGCTGTAATAGCTGACCATCTACCTTTTGAATAATCAAATAAACCTTCAGGGTCTAAACCTGGTTCAGTCCCTTCGTAGAATAAATCATAAAGGTTTTTTTGGTATGCTCCTGCAGAATCACCATAACCTTGATTTCTGTCAGCAGGTGCGTAATTACCCGGAGAACCTACAGGTGAGTAGTGGTCACCTGACATATTACCTGTACCACCTGAAAATCCTTGGATTTTTGGTACAAAGAAGAATAATTTACCGATTGGTAAATTCATTGCTTGTACAGATACGATTTCATTCGCTAATAATTTAGAGAATACTCTTCTTACGATAGGGAATACAACAGTTTCAAACGCTCCGTTAGAACCTTCACCTGTTGCTTCGTTTATCAAGAAAGACGCTTGGTTCTCATATAACTGAGCTACGTTTTCTCTCATATGTCCTTTAAGACCTTCTAGGAATCCTAATTTATCCCATTTGTTGATTGTGTCTTCTTTGATAACTTTAAGGTGTTTTAACCCGATGTTACCAACTAATCCTGATTCTAATAATGCTCCCATTTTTTTGGTTTTTATTTATTTTAATTTATTTTTATTTTATTTTTGTCATTAAATCTTTCATTCTTAAGAACTGTGGATTCTCATATGTTTTTGATTCAAGTAAGTTAACCGCTCCTGTAGAAGGTGATTTTGCGATTGTTCTTTCGATTGACTCATTCATATTTTGAGATTTAGTTCCTGCAGATAATTCATTTTTAACAACCTGATATAGATTTTTAGATTCTTTGATAGTTTCAACTCCATCAAATCTTCTTAAAATGTTAATTTTTTCTTGTTTTGATGTTGAATGTTCAGTGAACAAACGTGTGGCGTAAGCCAAGTTTGAGTTGAAGATTGCAACCTCGTTTAATTTACTTCTGAAAACATTAAGCGCTTTTCTGTATTCTTCGTTTTTTTCTCTAAGAACTTGTAACTCTGAATTAGTGTTACTTTCTTTGATAGCGGTATTAAAGCTTGAATGAGCTCTTGGTTTTGGTAAACCACCTTTTCTAAAGTTAGACCCTGCACCTAAAGTACGAACCGCCTCTTTTGTCTCTTCTTTTTTACCTTCAACTTTTTTAACCATTGGTTTTCTAGTTGAACCTTCTTTTGTTTCAGTTTTCTTAACAACCTTATTTGTTCCTAATTTACTTCCAGCATTTTCACCTTCTTTGAAATCAAATTTAGCTTTACCGGTACCTACAGATTTAGGAGCCTCTTTCATTTTAGTATTAAACCCTTTACCTTGATTAGGTTTTGTGTCGTATTTGAATTTTGGACTTCCGATTCCAACTCCTTTAGGTTTCATTGACATTTTTTTAGATTCCATAACTGTAGAATCATCTTCCATATCATCTTCTTCATCTAATTCGTCTTCTTCATCCATTTCGATTTCATAAACGATTTCTTCGTCGCCCATATCATCAGATTCGTAAAACTCATCAGATTCGTCAAACTCATCAAAGTCAAATTCAGTTTCTTCTTCATCATCAGAACCGAACATTCTCTCTACGATAGATTCAATAGATTCGTCACCCATATCATCTTCTTCGATTTCTTCGTTCCATTCTTCATCAAAAGCCATTTCTTCTTCACCTTCTCCAACAATCATATACTCTTTACCGGTTTCCTCATCTTTAAGGTGAGTGTTTCCTTTGTCGTCTTTTGTTACGACAATATTGTCATCCGGTCCCATAAGTTGAAATACTCTAAGTACTTCATCATCGTCTGCGTCAGTTAAGTCGATAGTGTCTTCGTCGTCCATATCTTCTTCATCACTGAAGTCCATATCTACTTCGTCGTCCATATCATCTGTATCCATTTCGTCACCTTCTTCTTCTGAATCATCACCCATATCCATATCGGCAATATCATCAGAACCCATAGGGTCTTCCATTTCAACATCATCAGGGTCAATCTCATCTTGTTCAGTTAGAGATTCTTTTACTAGGTCTTTGATTTCTTGTTTCATTGTAGAAGCAAGTATTCCTTTTGCATTTTCAGCTACCGCTTCTTCCAAATTTTTCATTTGGATGATAG
>Ga0209230_10001254_pt1 | contig 10203 bp, 10 predicted proteins | sample LakOntMetagenome_FD_187467 | JGI IMG/M metagenome (GOLD analysis project Ga0209230, IMG submission 187467) | Freshwater and sediment microbial communities from Lake Ontario - Sta 18 epilimnion Metagenome (SPAdes) (version 2) | ecosystem: Environmental > Aquatic > Freshwater > Lentic | place... | reverse complement strand
CAACTATGTAGTTTCAAGATGGATAATAGTCTGCTAGGCCTAAAAGCCGCCAATTTTGAAACCGAATATGAATACATTCAATCGAATCAACTCAGCTCCAATATTATTGATATTAAGCGATATTTACAGTCCTATTTAGGTGTGGTGGATAAATTGACTGCGTTAAATGCGACAAAGGTCAAGCACTTAGGGAAAATAGTCAAGACGACAACAAAGATAGAAGATACGCGTCAATATAAATACATTGATATTAGTGAAATAAATTCACCTCTATATGGTTATAAAGAATTGTATGGATGGGAATTACCTTCCAGGGCAAAATATTCGCTGAAACAGAATGATATTCTGGTCAGTAAATTAGAAGGGACCATGTCTTATTGCGTTATATTAGAAGACGATGTTAATTATATTGCTACAAATGGGGTCAGCGTAATTCGTCCAAATAATTTACATGCGTTATATGTGCTGATGACAAATATTATGAGTAAGGATTTTGTAATACAACACAACGCCTTCTTAACCGGAAGCATAATGGCGTCATTATCGGACACAGATATTGAAGAGTTTCTAGTAGACGACAAAAATGTTGATATTGAGTCTACTAAGCGAATTTTGGAAACACTAAAAACGCTACAGCAATTACGACGATAAAAAAATACCCGAAGGCATTTGTTTATTTGTATTTTTTGTTTGTATGTTAATTTTTGACTTATATTTTGATTTTATTTTTCTTGGTTGAGAGCGGTTAGGATCTGCTCCTTATATGCCGGGTTAGTTAGAGCGAGACGAATAATCTGCTGTACACGCTGTTCCTCTGAATAGCCCCCTTGTTCTCTATTACACGAACAATGTCCAATATAAACATTACCCTTTTTTGTCCCTATAATCGGATCACGATGGCAGAAGTTGACTGAGTGTTCCTTAGAACAATAGGTCTGATTCAATTCTGAAATATCCATTAGGCTTCCACACCACTCGCACATGTGACTATTCGGTGTGATAGCAATTCCAATCTTATCGCGAAACTCGCTCGGACATTCAGGAGCATTTTCACAGTTGAAGATTTGCGTGAGTAGCTCTTTTAATATGTCATTTTGCTCACTCGGTAAAGCAAAATCTTCGGCACGAATACCTATTGGCGCAGGAAAACTATCACATTCTTCAAACTCTTTGCGCGTAAATGTCCCAGAGATGGGAACTGTATGCCTAACCGTCCTGTTGAATACAGGATCACCGATTCTTTCTAGCTTACTTGTGGTATCATTCGCAGAATATTCGTTGAATGTCTTAATATTTATACAGAATGTGTTCCCCTTACCCACATATGAATCCTGGTAAGCCTTCTCCAGAAGCTGAACAAACGACACACTACCTTCAAAATGCTTATAGAGCTTATGTAAGCTAATCGGTGCAACCGAGAACTCGCTAATAGCAATCCGTCCGCCTGGATAGCTTGGAGCATAGACAAACACGTCGTCTCTATTTAGCGGCGCAAAATTAGCGGTAAATACATCACAACTAATACTATACACACGCGATTTATTGAAGGGCTTTACCTGTGTTTCAGTATCATTCTGCGCAACGACGGAACATGGGACAGCCTGGCATAACCATTCACCATTCACTATAATAGTCTTGGTTGATGCCACGAAACGCGTAGCTTCGCTTATATTTCTCTCTATAATACACTTTTTGGCTACCTTACCAACTTCTAAACTCATTTTAGCGCTCATTTTATGAATGAAACAATACAATCTTGTAACTATTGTCAATATCCAATCTATATAATCATTTTTTTATTTAAACATAAAGAAATAATTACCAATACATTTTATAAGGGTATATCCTTATTTAGGTGCGAATATTGTTGTTAGAGCATAAACAGCAACTAATGTGATAAGGAAATCTGAAATAGAATCGCCATATGTGTTTAAGAAGTGCACGACCTCCTTAGTCTTAGGTGTTTTATTTATAAATAACCAAACAAGCTGGTCGTCTACCAAAAAATACAAAACACTGCGAAGTAAAATTATTGTGAAAATAAGTCTTGCGGCGGCTACAAACCTATAATTATATAAGAAGTAACTAGTAACAAAAATAGTAATAAAATTCAACGCGGATCGTATTTTTACTATACTCCTCCAAAGATCCGATGCCTTATCCAAGTCTTGATAAGTGGGGAATTTTACTTCGACAACAAGAGCGACAAATTTTTTTATTAATAGAAATGCTACAAACGCAATAAGAATTGTATATTCAACATCGCCCTTCATTTTATATTATATAGAGATAAATTTCTGAAAATGTCTAAAAGTTAAACATATAGAACAAGCTGAATAAAATAGATAAACCGTATGTATATAATTATAACAATTACAAATAAAATTGATAGAATCTAACATAAAAACTATACCAGTAAATACAATATAGTTCGAAATGTCAACATCTCAGTTTAGTGAATTGACCATTGAAATAACAAAAAACTTGACAAAGGAAGAAAAGAAGAATCACGGTATATTTATTACACCTAAATCAATAATATCAGCATTGTATTCAACTGTGCTTGTCCACTTGAAAAATGACGCGAGTTCAATTAAAAGAATATTAGAGCCATCATGTGGCACTTGTGAAATAGTCAATTTCTGCGATAATAATTTACATGGCGTAGAAATAGATGCCATAGAATATCACAGCAAAATCTATGACTCAATAAAGGACCTTACCTTTAAAAATAATGTAAAATTATATCACGAAGATTTTCTCAAATTCAAACCTACCGGCGATTATGATTTGGTAATCGGAAATCCTCCATACTTTGTGTGTAAAAAGAGTGATGTTCCGCACGAATACTGCGAATACATCCATGGAAGACCCAATATATTCGGAGTATTTATTCTTCGTTCCCTGGCGCTAACCCGTCCAGGTGGTATTATCGCGCTGATTATTCCCAAAAGCTTCCTGAACTCGCTATATTATTCAAAAATTAGGAACCACATTAAACAAACTTGCTCTATAATTAAAATTGATGACTACAGTTCATTAAATGATTTCATTGATACGGATCAGTCAACATTTGGGCTAGTTCTACAAAAAAATATGGTAGAAGTAGAAGTAGAACCGACAGAATGTAAATACTCAATGCTATTCAATGGTAATTTTATGTTTACAAATAACTCAAGCGATCTGCGAGAAATATTTGAGGGCGCTACAACAATAGAAAAAATGGGGCTGAAGGTGCGAACCGGTCAAGTAGTTTGGAATGAAGTAAAAGACGAACTGACCAATAATGAAGCAGATACTGTTTTGATTTACAACACAAATATATCTAAGGACAATAAACTAGAATTAAAGAAGTTTAAAAATGATCAAAAGGGTCAATATATAAATAGAGATGGGCGATCAGACCCGGTATTAGTGGTAAATAGAGGGAACGGTAATAGCGCGTATAAGCTGAATTATGCCGTAATAAGCGAGTCTTCATTTCTAGTAGAGAATCATTTGAACGAAATTTATGCGCCGGAAGGGATGAACAGCAAACACGCGTTAGAGACGTATAAAAAGATTATTCGTAGTTTTGAAAACCCCAAGACAAAAAAATTTATCAAGATGTTCCTAGGGAACAATGGTTTATCGAAAACAGAATTGGAGACTATCTTTCCAATCTATGAAATTTGAAACGCGGGGTAGGCGATTCCATTCCCGTTCTTCCATCTTAATAAAATTTTTATTTTTTTGTTTGTTTTTGTAATAGCGTCATATCTAGATTTTTCTGGGTTTTTTGTGTAACTGACAATAATGTAATCGTCGGTATTTGATGACTGAATATTGAATTCTCCGTTTTTATACAATAGGTAGTTTTTCTTATCCTGGCTCTCCATTAAATATTGTGTCAATTTCTCACTATTTAAATCAGTTGTACTGATGAAATTTGTAATACATTCTCTCGAAGTTTCAATACAACTAGTATAAAAGGCTAGCGCCTGTTCTGTGCCAGTATACTTACTGCTCTGTTTACAACCCTGATAATATAACAGCTGAGCTGCCGCCATACATACAGGCTTGTCACCGTGAATTGTCTTCAGGTAAAGAGCTCGTTCAGGAACTTCGAGACCGAATTTTTGTAGCAGATTACCAAGATAATTGTCATAATAGTATTCTTCAAAGGAAGCAGACATATATTGACTTGGTTTCATGGGAGAAACAAATTGTGGGGCGTCGTCAATAGTTGCGGCATTAAATTTGAACTCCAACTTTTCTACCGCGATTTCGTGTTCGGCTTCATCAAAGAATGAGATCGAATAGTCGAAATTATAGCCTCTACCGGCCTTATGCTTAATACTATATCTACTATATGATGGGCAAATCTGCTTGATCTTGAGGTCAAAATCCATCTTAAGTCGCCACCAATCGGCGCCATATTGTGGGTGAGAAGTGTAATCAATATCAATATATTCCATGCTACTTATGATATGTTCTCTCTTTTTATTGTTATGATCATTACTTGCTCGCCCCGGGTGGTCTCCTTCACTTGTAAAGTAAGTAATATCTTCGTCGTCGGGTAATACAATCATCTTGTTCTTGAATAGCGGTTGAATTTGGCTCACTAGATAAATAGATGTCATTTTTTTTATTAATAATAGTAAAATTTGAAATACCAACAATTCATAAAGTTAGAAATATCAGGTTTTTCGTTGGGAAAGTTTTTTCAGAAAGTTAAAAATGGACAAAAAAAATGTCCAAAAATCGAAAAAGGCGATTCAGGGTTGCAAAAACGCGTGTTGACTGCATAATTGAAAATTAGCGTCTGGTGGTTAAAAGAAAAATTTTCAATTTGTGACGATAAAATTTTATTGTTTTTGCGGAAAAGGGCTTTAAGTTTTTTCTGTTTCCATTATATGGAAATTAAGGAAATAAAAAAACTTAAAAAAAACTTACCAAGATTTTTCTGCGAAGCTTGTGACTTTAAATGCTATATGAAATGCGATTGGGATAGACATATACTGAGACCTAAACATTCATCCAATGCGGATGGAAATATAGAGAACGAAAAAAACTTAAAAAAAACTTACTTTTGTGACTGTGGAAAAAAATTTTTCTCCACATCGGGTTTATGGAAACACAAAAAGGTGTGCGATGACGAATTGACAGTACAGCAAGACGGCTCACCTGACAAAGATTTAATAATGATGTTGGTTAAACAAAATAGCGAACTATTAGAAGTGCTAAAAAATGGAACACACAACACAAATTCAAATAATACGATTACAAACAACAAGACATTTAATCTACAATTCTTTTTGAATGAAACATGCAAGGATGCTATGAATATAATGGATTTTGTTGATTCAATTAAATTACAGTTATCCGATTTGGAGAATGTTGGGAAATTGGGTTATGTGGAAGGTATTTCAAATATTATCACATCCAACTTAAAGGCATTAGATGTTACTCAACGCCCGATTCACTGCGCAGACAAGAAGAGAGAGGTATTATACATCAAAGATGATGATAAATGGGAAAAGGAAGATGAAGAAAAGAAGAAAATTAAAAAAGTCATCAATCGAGTTGTATCGAAGAACCAACGTCTGCTCCCACAATTTAAAGAAGCTCATCCAGATTGTATGACAGCGGCATCGAGATATTCGGATCAATATAATAAGTTAATAATAGAAGCAATGGGAGGGCGTGGAGATAATGATACCGAGAAAGAAGCAAAAATAATTAAGAATATAACAACTGTCACGACAATAGACAAAGACGCAGATATTTAACAACATAATACCGCACAGCGATAACAAATTTTATATAAAAATTGTTATCACGCAACTAGCAAAACCATATTCAATTTACAGCTTATTTAAAAAATATATAATACAAAATATACCCTGATGCTATAAATATAGTAACCGCATTTACATCTTGATACTTATCAACATAGTATTTCTGTTTTGATTCTGGGTTATAAAAATACAAGTACTCATAATAGAATCTTACAAAGGATGTAAAAATTAAATATAATAATACATAAGTTATCATGTCATAGTCTAGCCCCTTTTTTAACAAAACAAGACCTGATATATATACACGCAAAACAGCAAAAATGGTTAAAACACCCTCCATAATAATATCAACATTTAACCCTAAATGTTTGCCTGAGTTAAGAAACTCCTTGTCAAATAAAAGATATAAAAATGTTCTTGTAAAAGCTACTACACTTAATATAATAAGAAGTGTAAGTAAAATATTGATATCAGGCTTCTTGCTCATTTATATATATTAATAAATGAAAAAATAAAATGAATAATTTAAATTGATGAAATCTTTAAAACTCAAGCATAATTAAAACAACACATAGGTCATAATGTACACGGACGCGGCAAGTACTAAAATAGTATTTAAAGGTTGATATGTTTCTAAATATTTAAGTGTGGCTGATTTGGATTTGGATTCAATCAAATATTCATAATAAGCTCGTTGGACTGAAGATAACACTAAAAATACCAAGACACCTGTTAATATGTCTTTGTGTACCCCCCTTACACCAAGAATAACGGCTGCTAACACAAAACGAACGGCCGCAAATGTCGTTAGAGTTTTATCAACAAACGGCGCAATATTGCCGCCAGCCTTTTCGCCCAAATTAAACGAGTCTGCGCTAAAAATTACGTACACTAAACTTCGTGTAAAGGTAAGAATACTTAATATGGCAAGAATTGTTAGTAGAGTATTTGAGTCCTGTTTCATTTATATATATTAATTGTTGAAAAAAATAAATTTTTATTTAAAGAAATCGTAAAATCATTACTTCTAAACCTTTCAAAAAGAGCGTTTCAATGTCTGAAGGTATTTAACCGATGTACAACCCAAACTTTACAACAAAATCAACCATATTTTCTGACCCCATAGAATGATTACAAGAGAAACAAATAGGTCTTAGATTATTAATTTCGTGTGTTCCTCCACATTTCTCACTTAGAACGTGACCCACCTCAAAATTTGTGTTTGAAATGGTAACCTTTTTACAACATAAACACTTATGCTTGATAATGTCCTCTCCTATATAATGATTCCAAACGATAACTCTCACATTTTTTGGTATGCTTTGCTTTTTCTTCTTGGCCTCTCTCTTGTCCTCTTCCTCTTTTAATTTTAGCGTTTCCTCATCCTTTGCTTTTTTTTCCTTGCTCTCTTGTAGCGCCTTTTCCTCTTGTAGCGCTTTTTCTTCTAGTAGTCGTTTTTCTTCTTGTAGGCGTTTTTCCTCTTGTATCCTGGTTTCCTCTAGTAGCTTTAGTTCAATCTCCTTTTTTTGCTTTTCTAACTGCTCTATTAGACTCATAGGCTCTGCCTTAATAGTTACATCAACATCTACTTCGGGTGTAATATCTAATGTAAAACTCAATGTTGAAGAACTATATAGTAAGATTTGATATATAACCAGATCCTTTTTTGAACCGTTTACTCCTTTAATTCCGTAACACTTACAAATATTTTTCAGATCATTTACCTTCTTCTCCTTTAAGATGGGTAATAATTTTAAAAACTCTGTTTCTAGCAATAGAACCAGTTCTGGTTTTTTTAGTTTTGAAAGACCAGAAATGTTACGTTCCTTTGCCTTTTCCTTCAATACATCCGCATTTAACTTGTTCAATTCCGCCGTGACCTTCCCGCGAAGCTCATCAATTTTATCTTCAATGACAAATGATAATACAGTATTAGTATCATTTATATCTGTAATGTCTGATATCACTGACTGAACATCAGATTGTGTGTCTGGGTTATACAATTCCATCGTTTATTTCTAATACTAAGAAATGTTTAATATGTTTTCGATTATCTAATAATGTAGTTCTTTAAGTATAAAAATCCATTTATTATTTAAAATTTGAGGTTTTTCGTTGGGAAAGTTTTTTCAGAAAGTCAAAATTGGACAAAAAAAATGTCCAAAAACCGAAAAGGTCGATTCAGGGTTGCAAAAACACGCGTTGACTGCATAATTGAAAATTAGCGTCTGGTCATTGAAAGAAAAAATTTCAGTTTGTGACGATAAAATTTTATAGTTTTTGCGGAAAAGTATTTAGGAGTTTTTTCGGTTGTTATAATATAGCGTAAATGACAACTGATTTTACGCAAAAATACGCAAAAAAATATTGTTGTAAATATTGTGACTTTAATGCGTCTAAAAAAAACGATTATGATAGACATCTGTCAACGCAAAAACACAAAAACAACATATCGACAACGGATGACAACGAAAAACACGCGAAAAAACACACATGTAACTATTGCGAAAAAGAATATAACGATCGGGCGGGATTGTGGCGGCATAAACAGAAGTGTCAAGAGATAATTTGCGACATTCAACAAGACGACTCAGCTGATAAAGATTTAATAATGATGTTGATTAAACAAAATAGCGAGCTATTAGAGGTAATTAAAAACGGAACACACAACACAACAAATTCGAATAATACGATTACAAACAAGACATTTAATCTACAATTCTTTTTGAATGAAACATGCAAGGATGCGATGAATATAATGGATTTTGTTGATTCAATTAAACTACAGTTATCCGATTTGGAGAATGTTGGAAAATTGGGTTATGTGGAAGGTATTTCAAATATTATAACGTCTAATCTAAAGGCATTGGACGTAGCTCAAAGACCGATTCATTGCGCCGACCAGAAGAGAGAAGTCTTATACATCAAGGATGAAAATAAATGGGAAAAGGAGGATGAAGCGAAGAAGAAAATTAAAAGAGCGATCAATAGAGTTGTATCAAAGAACCAAAGATTGCTTCCAAAATTCAAAGAAGCTCATCCAGATTGTATAACAGCAGCATCAAGATATTCGGATCAATATAATAAATTAATAATAGAAGCAATGGGTGGACGCGGAGATAATGACGCGGAGAAAGAGGCAAAAATAATTAGGAATATAACAACGGCGACAACAATAGATAAGGATAAAGCCTAATATTTATGTAAAATAATATAAAACTTATTTTGTATTATTATAAATGACAGAAACTGAACTTAATATATTAGAATGCTTTGATAACAATATCGGTAATAACTTAGATTTAACCAAAAATTATATATATGTATTAAAATTAGTTGAAGATAGGTATTATGTAGGTCGAACCAGTAATATTTTTAGGAGAATACAACAGCATTTTACAGGTGTCGGTTCAGTATATACAAAAAAATATAAACCATTAAAAGTAATAGAGGTGGAAGAAGAGATAACAACCGAGGATGAACGGTTTAAGACAATGGCGGTTATGGAAAAATACGGTTGGGAAAGGGTGAGGGGGTCTGGTTGGTGTTCTCTCGAAATACCTAAACCAAATATAGAAAGAAACAAAAAACCAAAACTAAAAAAGTTCAAAAAAATAGTTCAGTGTGAGAATGATGAAAGAATCAAAAATTTATATTGCGTTGATAATGAAAATGTAATATCAATTGGAGAAAAATTACAAACATCACCCTCTGTAATAGCGTCAAGGTTAGAAAAATTAAATCTAATAGACAGACGACAACTTGCTAGAGGGTATTTAGAATATATAGAAAGTGATTTATATAAAAGGAATATTGAGAGAAGAGAAATTGAAAGGAATAAATTCAAAAATATTGAAAACGATATTATTGAGATAAATGAAAGTGTTGAGTATGTAAAAGTAGATTTGGCAAACATTAAAAAATTAATTAGAGAGAAATACTTTAATCGCATCTGAGTTGGCAGATTTAGCGATTTATGATTGATCAAACAATATGAGACGGTAATATCATCGTGTCATATTTTTATTTGGCGCGACGCCTTACTGAACATGGTGTCTGAGACCATAAGACCATAAGAGATACAATGTGTATGTAAATTGCGAGACCATAATGGTAACAGAACTGCTCGAGGTTTGTGTTGTATATACTGAGACCATAGAGACCATAACTGGTGTAGAGTCCCAACCAAATTGAGACCATAATGGTAAGCCGTTTAGAGAGACATTGATACAAATACAATCAACACCATAATAGCAGCCAAAATTCGTAGTGATATTGATATGATATTGCGCATCGTCACAATTCGTTTTTTTGCGAAAAATAAAATCTGCGCTCAATATGTGTCATATAGACGCCTAAAGGCGTCGTCGAAGCTACTAAAAGTGGCTATAAAAAACCACCTTTGGTTAGTGGAACACGGTTT
>Ga0209230_10001253_pt1 | contig 10204 bp, 8 predicted proteins | sample LakOntMetagenome_FD_187467 | JGI IMG/M metagenome (GOLD analysis project Ga0209230, IMG submission 187467) | Freshwater and sediment microbial communities from Lake Ontario - Sta 18 epilimnion Metagenome (SPAdes) (version 2) | ecosystem: Environmental > Aquatic > Freshwater > Lentic | place... | reverse complement strand
TTCTAAAGATTGAACCGGTCACAAATACCGTTGTCGTAGGCGCACGAGAAGAGCTAGCTGTTTCTTCGATGAAGGGTGAACGCGCAATCTTTTGCGGTCCAGAAATCGCAGTGGGGGATCATCGCGGCTTTGTGCAAGTGCGCGCACATGGTCAAGCGTTGCCATGCACCTATCGTTTTGATGGAACCAATCTTGTTGCGGATCTAGATTCACCTCTGCTGGGGCTCGCCACGGGGCAGGCAATGGTTATCTACGATGGTGATCGGGTTGTGGGATCGGCAACGATTTGTGAGACGGCGTAATGAGTAATACCGCCCGTCATCGCATTGATGAATTAACCACCGAGATTCGGGACCATCAATTTAAATACTACGTATTAGATGCACCAACGATTACAGATGCACAGTTTGATTTGCTTCTACGAGAACTCGGCGAATTGGAAGCAGCGCATCCAGAATTGTTAGCACCAGATTCTCCCTCACTAGGTGTCGGTGGAGGATTTGCTACAACTTTTGAACAACATGATCACATTGAAAAGATGATGAGCCTGGATAACGTCTTTGATCTAGACGAACTTGGCGCTTGGTTTGATCGCGTTGAGAAGGAAGTTTCCACCCCACCTCTTCTATGCGAACTCAAGGTCGATGGTTTAGCAATCAATTTGCTTTATGAAAAAGGCGAACTGGTCAGAGCGCTCACCCGCGGGAATGGTGTGACCGGCGAAGATGTCACGCTCAACGTCAAGACGATTAAGAATCTGCCTCACACTTTGAGTGGTAAAAGCATTCCAGATCAGATCGAAGTCCGCGGTGAAGTTTTCTTTCCACTTGCTGCCTTTGCCGAACTCAATGAATCGTTAGAGGAAGCGGGCAAGCAACTATTTGCCAACCCACGCAATGCCGCCGCCGGATCTCTGCGACAGAAAGATCCACGCGTTACTGCATCTCGCCCGCTTAGTGTTGTTGTTCACGGCATCGGTGCCCATAACGGTGCAGATTTTGCCAGCCAATCGCAAGCATATGAATTCCTCAAAGGTCTTGGGTTACCGACAAGCAACCGATTCCGAGTTGTTACAACTCGCGATGATGTTGAAAAGTTCATTGCTCACTACAACGAGCATCGCCATGATGTGGAACACGAGATCGATGGAATTGTGATTAAGGTCGATGAGATCGCCTCACAGCGAGCACTCGGATTTACTTCACGCGCACCTAAGTGGGCAATCGCATTTAAGTACCCACCAGAGGAAGTAACGACAAAGCTTCTTGATATCAAGGTGAGCATTGGGCGTACAGGTCGCGTCACTCCTTTTGCATTTATGGAGCCTGTAAAGGTGGCCGGTTCAACGGTGACAAATGCAACGCTACATAACCAAGAAGAGATTGAACGCAAAGGTGTATTAATCGGTGATACAGTCATTATTCGCAAAGCAGGCGATGTAATCCCCGAAGTCCTAGGACCAGTTATTGGAAAGCGCGATGGTTCAGAGCGCGCCTTTGTAATGCCAACGAAATGTCCTGAATGTGCCAGCACACTCCGCGCAATCAGCGATGGCGATGTTGATATTCGTTGCCCTAATTCACATACATGTCCAGCTCAGTTGCGTGAACGTATTTACTACATCGGCTCTCGCGCAGCGCTAGATATCGATGTTTTGGGATACGAGGCAGCTGTTGCTCTTCTTGCAGATGGCGTTATTGAAGATGAATCAGATCTTTTCTCACTCACTGAAGAGAAATTAATGAAATCAGCCTTCTTCACCAAGAAAGATGGTGAGGCAGGAAAAAATGTTGAGAAGTTATTAGCTGCATTAGAAGAGGCAAAGTCACGCCCACTCTGGCGCGTGATCGTTGCACTTTCTATTCGCCATGTTGGTCCTACTGCAGCCCAGGCACTGGCAACATCCTTTGGGTCGATGAACAAGATTGCATTAGCGCCTGCAGAAAAGTTAGCTGACATTGATGGCGTAGGAGACACGATTGCTCAATCCATCGTTGAATGGTTTGCCATCGATTGGCATAAAGAAATTGTAAGAAAGTGGGCCAAGGCCGGTGTTGCAATGGAGACCGTTGCCGGTGTTGCCAAACCTCAAACACTTGCTGGTCTTACATTCGTAGTTACTGGTGGCTTAAACAACTACACAAGAGATTCGATTGCAGAAACTATTACTGACCATGGCGGGAAACCCTCCAGCTCAGTGTCAAAGAAGACTGACTATGTATTAGTGGGATCTGATCCCGGCTCAAAGTTGGCTAAGGCTCAAGAGCTTGGGGTTGCCATCATTGATGAGGCCGCCTTTGAAGCGTTACTTCGGGGCGACAAGTAGTAGGATCGGCACATGATTACAGTTGCTAGTGAAGTTGTTCGCGAACTCCCAGTACCGCCTCTTACATTTGGCCTATTCGCATTCGGTACATTTGTTGTTCTTCTCTATTTCGTACTTCGCCTAGATAAGTAATTCTCTTGGCACGTCTTGGTCTCTATGGCGGGACATTTGATCCTATTCACATAGGCCACATGCATGTAATCACTCAATTGCTTCGACGCGATGTTGTCGATCAGATTCTTCTCTTTCCTGCTGGTCAACCACGTTTGCGCGAACATGATCCGGTTGCAACAGGTGCACAGCGCCGAACGATGTGTGAATTAGCAGTTGCTGATCTTCCGGCAGATATCTCCGCGCGCGTTAAGGTCAACCCAATTGAAATTTTGCGGGACGGACCTAGTTACACCATCGATACAGTCGAAGCGGTTGCACAGAGCTATCCCGATGACTCGCTTCACCTCATTATTGGAAGCGATGCCTATTACAAATTGGATCAGTGGCACCGCATCGATGATCTGAAGAAGTTAGTTACTTTCATCGTTATTGAACGACCAGGGTCGCAAAGTGATCTCGGAATTGATATTGGAGCGCTCAACGTTGCCTCAACTGGCATTCGTGAGGGATCTTCGAGAGAGTACTCACCTTCAGTCGCCCACTTTATTAAGGAGCACCACTTATATGGCAGCTAGCCAGAGCGCAGTAAAGATCACTCAGATTGCAGCACGCGCAGCAGCCGATAAGTTGGCCACAGAGATGGTCGCACTCGATCTTTCGGATCAGATGGTGTTAAGTGAAATCTTTCTCATCGTCACAGGTTCAAATGTTCGCCAGGTGGATTCAATTGCAGATGAGATCGAAGAGAAGCTTCGCCTTGTTGGAGAAAAGCCTGCTCGACGTGAAGGTAGCGAAGAGTGGGTCTTGCTCGATTACTCAGATTTAGTTGTTCACATTCAAAGCAGCGAGCTTCGTAAGTACTACATGCTCGATCGCTTATGGAATGACTGCCCAAAGATCGAACTCGATATTGTTAAAGAGATGGTTGCAGATGGCAGGTAATCGAATACTTTTGTGGCGTCATGGACAGACAGATTGGAACGTTGCCAATCGCTTTCAGGGTCACTCAGATATTCCATTAAATAGCCTCGGCCAATACCAGGCACGTCATGCTGCAGAAATCTTGGCTGGGATGGAACCCACTGCAATTATTTCAAGTGATTTGATGCGGGCACATAAAACAGCAGAGACCCTGGCCGAAATTGTTAACTTAGAAGTTTCGATTGATGCACGACTTCGCGAAACCAATGGCGGCAATTGGGAAGGAAAGACGGGCGCACAAAATCGTGAAGAAGACTTTGAAAACTTCGTGAAATGGATTGATGGCCAAGATAACCCAGCTGGAGTAATTGGCGAGCGTCGCAGCGAAGTCGCTTCCCGCGCACGTGCTGCAATCACAGATGCACTCGCAGGAAAAAGCGATCAGCTATTAGTCGTTGCAACACATGGTGGAACTGCTCGCTGTGTGATCGGTGATTATTTGGAACTTCCCTTGTCTCACTGGGCCAAGGTCGGCGGATTATCAAATGCTTCATGGTCTTTATTGGCACAGAGCCCAGCAAAGGGTTGGTACCTCGAAGAACATAATGCGGGCAGCATTCCAGAAGAACTTCTAGGCGTTGAATCTGGATCAAGCGAGAATTAATTTCTCTACTCTCTATCCACTGCGATAGAGTGTGCAACTTCAAGGGGCTATGGCGCAGCTGGTAGCGCACCTGCATGGCATGCAGGGGGTCAGGGGTTCAAATCCCCTTAGCTCCACACGGTACGATTGAACAATGACCACAGAACCTCGCGAGCACGCTGCTTATGACTTCGCGTATGTTCAAGAGAAGTGGCTTCCGATATGGGACAAGTTAGAACCATTTAAATCTGGTCGCTCTGACGATGCACGTCCGAAGAAATATGTCTTGGATATGTTCCCGTATCCATCAGGTGATCTACATATGGGCCACGCCGAGGCATACGCACTCGGAGATGTAATCGCTCGTTATTGGATTCAACGCGGATTTAACGTTATGCACCCAATCGGTTGGGACGCGTTCGGTCTACCGGCAGAAAATGCTGCGATTAAGCGCAATGAAGATCCACGTATTTGGACCTATGAAAACATTGCAACGCAGAAGTCTTCAATGCGCCGCTATGCATGTTCCTTCGATTGGGATCGCGTTTTTAACACCTGTGATCCCGAGTATTACAAGTGGAACCAATGGCTCTTTATCGAATTACATAAGCGCGGATTGGCTTACCGTAAAGATTCTGCAGTTAACTGGTGTCCAGGATGCCAAACCGTTTTAGCTAACGAGCAAGTTGTTGCAGGACTCTGTGAGCGTTGCGATACAGCCGTTACAAAGAAGAAGCTCAACCAGTGGTATTTCAAGATTACTGATTACGCTGATCGCCTACTTGATGACATGGCACAGCTTGAAGGTCAGTGGCCAGATAAAGTCTTAACAATGCAGCGCAACTGGATCGGTCGCTCACAAGGTGCCAATGTTGTCTTTGAAATCGAAGGCCGCACCGAGCCCGTCACGATCTACACAACTCGTCCAGATACTTTATATGGTGCAACATTTATGGTTGTTGCTGCAGATTCACCACTTGCTGCAGAACTTGCAGCTGGGGGAGAAGTTGAGAAGGAATTTACCACTTATCTAGAAAAGATTAAGGCGGCATCAGATATCGATCGCCTTGCAACGGATCGTCCAAAATCTGGCGTTGATCTCAAGCGCTTTGCTATCAATCCAGTCAATGGCGAAAAACTTCCAATCTGGGCATCTGACTATGTATTAGCCGATTACGGAACTGGTGCCATCATGGCTGTTCCGGCACACGATCAACGAGATTTAGATTTTGCTCGTGCAATGAAGTTACCTGTGCGCACAGTTGTTGAGACCGGTGAAGAAGATCCGATGACATCGGGTACAGCAACACATGGCGACGGCGTGATGATTAACTCAGGTTCCCTTAACGGTTTGAAGAAAGTCGAAGCAATCGCAGCGATTACCAAAGAACTTGAGGCAAAAGGTCTAGGTAAATCTTCACGCAACTACCGTCTTCGCGACTGGCTCGTCTCTCGCCAGCGTTATTGGGGTACACCTATTCCTATCGTGCATTGCGACAAGTGCGGTGAAGTAGCAGTTCCTGCAGATCAATTACCTCTCACACTTCCTGATGCAAAGGGCCTTGATCTCAAACCTAAGGGTCAATCACCTTTGGCTGCAGCGACCGATTGGGTCAATACCAAGTGCCCAACATGTGGCGGCCCAGCACTTCGCGACACAGACACAATGGATACATTCGTAGATTCATCCTGGTATTTCTTGCGCTATCCATCATCGACTAACCACAACGAACCTTTTAGTCGTAAAGATGTTGATACCTGGCTACCTGTCGATCAATATGTTGGCGGCGTAACACATGCAATCTTGCACCTTCTCTATTCACGCTTTTTCACCAAGGTCTTGCACGATATCGGAATGCTCGGATTTAACGAACCATTTACTCGTCTTCTGAACCAAGGCATGGTTGTGATGGATGGTTCTGCGATGTCGAAATCTCGCGGCAACCTCGTGCGTCTATCTGATGAACTTGAAAACCACGGCGTAGATGCAATTCGCCTTTCAATGGTATTTGCTGGTCCACCAGAAGATGATGTGGATTGGTCAGATGTTTCACCATCTGGTTCGGTAAAGTTCTTAACTCGTGCATGGAGACTCTCAGGTGATGTCACAAGCGCACCTGGCGTTGATTTCACAAAGGGCGATATCTCATTACGTAAGGCAACACATAAGGCACTTCATGACGCAGCCTTTGCCGTCGAATCCTTTAGATTTAACGTTGCGATTGCGCGCGTGATGGAACTCGTAAATGCCACACGTAAGGCGATTGATTCAGGATGCGGTGCAGCAGATCCTGCAGTTCGAGAGGCAACTGAGGCGATTGCAATCATGCTCTCACTCGTTGCACCATTTACTTCAGAGGAAATGTGGGAACGTTTGGGACATAAGCCAGCGATTGCGTTAGCTGGATGGCCAGAAATTGATCCAGCGCTATTGGTTGCAGATGAGGTTGAAGCGGTCGTGCAGATAAACGGCAAGATCAAAGAGCGCATCCTGGTTTCACCAACTATTACAGATAGCGAACTCGAGGCACAGGCGCTTGCTCATCCAACGATTGCTCAAGAATTAGCCGGTGCCACCCCTAAAAAGGTGATCGCTCGCGCTCCCAAGCTCGTCAACATCGTTTTATAGGCGGGGCGTGACCGGTCAACTCTTCAACCGATGTCGGTTACGGAGAGTAAGTTAGAAGCATGAAGAAAATACTCTCCGCATTGGTTTTCTCACTTCTCGCTATGGGAATCTCTCCGGCTCATGCAGCCAACGAGATCAGGATCGTTGTCACGGGCCCAGATGCTGATGGCATAACGAACATTGGCTACTGCTTTACGGATGCTCGCGCACTTTCAGGCACCGTTTCCTTTGTTGCAACATCTAGCTACGGTGCATTCCTCGCTCACTCAGAAATGCCAAATTGTCCATCAATGGTGGGATCTTCTACGGGTCAACGCTTAACCGAGGGCACCACATATGCATTTACTGTCACCGCAACAAACGGCGGAAACACTTTCACGGATTCTTTGAATTACACAGCTCCTGCACAGCCAGCCCCCCGTGTGACACCTTCGCCAATTTCAACACCGGCACCGGAATCTTCAACAGCGAGCACTCCGTCAGTTTCGGAGACAGTAACTGCACCAAGTTCAAAAGTTAATGTTGGCATCTGGTTAATCAGTGGAAGAACTTCAGAAATTTATGGTCGTGGAGATGGTATTGCGGATAGTCAAAGTCAGATCCAGTGGGTTACTTGTCTTGAGTCACTATCTGGCCCCATGCTTTATCCAAATCGAGATAATTTAAATTACACATACACTGTCACCGGACCTGCAGGCGTAGTAGCTACCGGCGACTACGCACCAACTTGGATTGATTCTATGAGTTCCTGCACAGGCAATAGTGGGGGAAATCAATACACTGCTGCGTACAATTTAACTGGATTAATTCCTGGTACTACTTACCAGTTTGCGGTTTCTGGATCAAACGCAGGCTCTAGCTTTACCTCTACTAAGAGTTTTACAACAATGAGTGCGTCTCCCGTATCACCGATAAACAATCCAACCACCCCAGAGACTAAAACTGTTACCACAACAACTATTTCAGAAACTTCAACACCAATCTCCGCGCCATCCCCAACACCAACGCCATCCCCAACGCCAACCGCAACTCCCGCTCCAGTATCTGAGCCTCGTGGTTTAGGTGGTTATGCAGTCATTCATCCAGATGGACATGTCTGTGGCGTGATTGTCGGTAACTCGTACTTTGGAAATAACGATCGGACGATGACATCCGAGTACATGGGATGCCCTGTGGGTAGTCCAATTATCTTCCAGACAAAACCGTCACCGACTGGAAACGTCGCTGGGTGGCACGGAAGTAATGTCACCTACAACAGCGGTGTTTTCACCATTACAAATAATGGCCAAGTAGCAATGACGATTTCAGATGGAATTGCAACAGATTCAACTGGTCGCATCTGGGATACAGGATCTGGTGTGACACTTCGTGCTGCAACTGTCATTACGCCGCCGACTCCTCCGCAGAGCGATACGGCAACAGTTACGAGTGCGCCTTCTTCAACCATCGTCGACACTATTTCAGCTACCACGCGTATCGAGACTGCAACTGTCATCGTGCCCGTTTCGATTCCGGCACCAGATGAGGATTTAAGTACTCTTGATGAGATCACACCGGAAGAAGAAATCATTGATTCGATCGATGCGGTTGTGCAATCAAATGGAACTACGCGAATCCAAGTCAGCACGGGATATAACCTCACGGCGCTGACTGTTGTTGCAACGAAGAAGGGCTCAAAGAAGAAGTACACCTACAAAATTACAACCAATGCCGACGGTGAACGTAAGTTCAAATCTGGACTTAATCTCCGTGGATATACAGTGGTCTTGTATAAGGGAACAACTGAGCTTGATCGGATGTACATCTCTTAACCCTGATTTATCCCCAACGCGCATAAGAAGGTAGTGACAGGTTAGATTCACCGCCGAAAATGCGCGGATGAATCAGCTTCGAAATACCTTAGATAACGCTCGCAACTGGTGGGAAGATCTCGACTTTTCTCCACTTCAACGCAAATCACTTCTCGTACTTGCACTCGTCATCGTTGCTTCATCAGGCTTTCTTGTCCTGCGCGGAACATCAGAAGAGATTGTGCAAGTGGCACCGCCACAGATAGAGATGCCTACGGTGACAACTCACCTGATGGTTGATGTTGCTGGCGCAGTACTTAAGCCCGGCGTCTACGCCCTACCTATGAATGCACGAGTGATCGATGCAATCACTGCAGCGGGTAATGTGCTTAAGGGTGCAGATGTGTCAGATATCAATCTCGCTCGAATTCTTAAAGATGGCGAGCAGGTCTATGTCTATCCACCATCACGTAGCGGGGGATCGGCTCGATCTTCAGTACGAAATGCACCAGCACGAAATACGGGACCCGTAATTCTCAATCGTGCTAGTGCGAAAGAACTGGAAGCACTCGATGGAATCGGGCCAGTACTTGCCGCTCGCATCATTGCTTATCGCAATGCAAATGGACCCTTCGCTACTTTAGAAGCACTCCTTGAAGTGTCGGGAATCGGGCCAGCAAAGTTCGCACAATTTAAAGAGAAGATTCGTCTCTGAGAGTTCGTTTATCCGATTATCGGACGCTTTCAATTGGCGGAGCGATCTGGATCGGAGCGCTCTTCCAAAGTTGGAGCAGACCGTGGGTAATCGCCTTCGGGCTGCTCTTACTTCTTTTGCTTACTCTTACTTCACGTTCACTCCGTGCGCTGCTACTGATTGCTGCCCTGCTACTTGGGGCAACGGTGATGTCATTCCGTATTGCATCCCTTGAACAATCCGTTCTGAGGGATTTGTATGGAGAGAACGTTGAAGTCACTGCGGTAATGAGCACAGATGCGCATGCACTGGCACCTCGCGTCATCGGAACGCAATTTGCCGAGCAGAGCTATAGTGCTCTTGTACGAGTGATCGAGATTAGGAATGGAACGCACGGATACAGCTTGCGATCTCCGGTACGGTTAATCTCCAGCGAGAAAGCATTTAGCGAGATTTTGCCTGGACAAAAGATCCGCCTTCAAGTCTTAGTCCAACCAAGTAAAGAAGGTCGCGTTGCAGCGCTACTGATCAATAAAGGAAGTTTCGTTATTCAGAGCGAAGCTTCCCGTTGGGCTAGATCTCTCGATCGAATTCGAGATGGATTACGCGCTGCAAGTGGGACTGGTGACAGCGGAGCACTGATCCCGGGGATGGTGCTGGGGGATACATCCCTACAGAGTGCAACCTTTAAGAACGAGATGCGTAGATCAGGGCTTACACATTTAGTTGCTGTGAGTGGCGCTAACTTTGCGATAGTTTCGACTTTCATCCTCTATTTGATGCAATTCATCTTTAGGAAGATTCCGTTAAGGCTTGGTGCTACAGCCATCTTTCTGATTGCATTTATCGCACTCGTTCGACCATCACCATCGGTCTTACGCGCTGCTGCCATGGCCGCGGTCTTACTTGTTGCACAAGGAACCCATCGTGGTCGAGATTCTCTGCCGGCGCTAGGTTTTGCGATCGCAGCGGTTGTGGTGGCAGATCCATGGCAAGTTCGAGATCCTGGCTTTGCACTCTCTGTCCTTGCAACGGCAGGGCTTCTGATCGCCGCCCAGCGCCTTGTCGAAAAGTTTTCATCGGTGAT
>Ga0209230_10001251_pt1 | contig 10207 bp, 7 predicted proteins | sample LakOntMetagenome_FD_187467 | JGI IMG/M metagenome (GOLD analysis project Ga0209230, IMG submission 187467) | Freshwater and sediment microbial communities from Lake Ontario - Sta 18 epilimnion Metagenome (SPAdes) (version 2) | ecosystem: Environmental > Aquatic > Freshwater > Lentic | place... | reverse complement strand
GCGCCCTGTGAACCAACAGAACCCTGTGCTCCCTGTAAACCAGTTGCCCCCTGAGAACCAGTCACTCCTTGTGCTCCAGCAGCACCTTGTGCGCCCTGTGAACCTATAGCCCCTTGTGCACCAATAGCACCTTGAGCGCCTTGTGTGCCCTGAGAGCCAGTTGCTCCTTGTGAACCAACAGCACCTTGTGTTCCCTGAGATCCGGTTGCACCTTGTGTACCAACGGAACCCTGTGCACCAATAGAACCTTGTGCTCCTTGAGAACCAAGCGCACCTTGAGCGCCCTGTGAACCAACCGCCCCTTGAGCGCCTTGATCGCCTTGTGTGCCTTGAGAACCAGTTGCACCTTGTGAACCAATAGAACCTTGTGCTCCTTGAGAGCCAGCAGCACCCTGTGAACCCTGTGAACCTATAGCTCCTTGCGAACCGGTGGCACCCTGTGAACCAGTAGCACCTGGTGAACCTACCGCTCCACCCAAGTTAATACTCCATTGATTATATGAACCACTTCCGCTTGGGGTATCAACAACAAATATTAATTCTCCGTTTACAGGGTTATAAGAAATTACAGTAGCATTCACATAATTATTATTATCATGAGCAATTACAATTTGCTGACCAATAGAGTAAGCTAAACCAGTTCCAATTATAATAGTTCCCGATGAATCAATGCTTCCTATTGTATAATTACTTGACGAATCCGTTTTATATTTATCTCCAACAGAACCTTGGGCACCAGTGTGTCCTTGTGCTCCAGTTGCCCCCTGAGCTCCAGTATGTCCTTGCGCTCCAGTAGAACCTTGTACACCGGTGGCACCTTGTGAGCCAACAAGACCCTGTGCCCCTTGCGAACCAACGGAACCCTGTGCCCCCTGTGAACCAACTGAGCCCTGTGCACCTTGCGAACCAATTGTTCCTTGTGCTCCCTCGGAACCTTGTGAGCCAATAGCACCTTGTACTCCTTGAGAACCTTGGGTTCCTGACGCTCCCTGTGAACCAACCGCACCTTGAGCACCTTGTGAACCAACCGCGCCTTGAGCACCTTGTGAACCAACCGCGCCCTGTGAACCAACAGAACCCTGTGCTCCCTGTAAACCAGTCGCCCCCTGAGACCCAGTCACTCCTTGTGCTCCAGTAGCACCTTGTGCACCTTGTGAACCAACCGCGCCTTGAGCACCTTGAGAACCAGTGGAACCTTGCACACCAATAGAACCTTGTGAACCAGCTGAACCTTGTGCTCCTTGTGTTCCTGAGGCACCCTGTGAACCTTGTGAACCTGTAGCCCCTTGTGAACCAGCTGAACCTTGAGAACCTTGTGATCCTTGTGTTCCCGACGCACCTTGTGAACCTTGTGAACCAGTGGCACCTATAGCTCCTTGTGAACCTTGTGATCCAGTAGAACCTTGTGCTCCTTGTGTTCCTGACACACCTTGTGAACCTTGTGAACCAGTAGAACCTTGTGTTCCTGACGCACCTTGTGAACCTATAGCTCCCTGTGCACCCTGTAGACCAGTTGCTCCTTGTGAACCTTGGGTTCCTTGTGTGCCTTGAGAACCAGTTGAGCCTTGTGCTCCTTGAGAACCAGCGGCACCCTGTGAACCTTGTACTCCTTGTGTTCCTGATGCTCCTTGTGCTCCTTGAGACCCAGCAGCACCCTGTGAACCTATAGCACCTTGTGTTCCTGATGCTCCTTGTGCTCCTTGAGACCCAGCAGCACCCTGTGAACCTATGGCACCTTGTGAACCAGTGGCACCTTGTGAACCAGTGGCACCTGGTGAACCTACGGCACCTCCCAAGTTAACACTCCATTGGTTATATGTACCACTTCCACTTGGGGTATCTACAACAAATATTAATTCACCATTTACAGGATTATAAGAAATTATGGTAGCATTTACATAATTATTATTATCATGAGCAATTACAATTTGCTGACCAATAGAGTAAGCTAAACCAGTTCCAATTATAATAGTTCCTGATGAATCAATACTTCCTATTGTATAATTACTTGATGAATCAGTTCTATATTTATCACCAACAGAGCCCTGAGCACCTGTGTGTCCTTGTGCCCCAGTAGAACCTTGTGAACCAGCTAAACCTTGTTCTCCAGTAGAACCTTGTACTCCAGAGGAACCTTGTGAACCTGTAGCCCCTTGTGAACCAGCGGAACCTTGAGCTCCCTCGGAACCTTGTGAACCTTGTGCTCCTTGTGTTCCTGAGGCACCTTGTGAACCTTGTGCCCCCTCGGAACCTTGCGAGCCAGCTGAACCTTGTGAACCAGCTGAACCTTGTGCCCCCTCGGAACCTTGAGACCCAGTAGAACCTTGTGCCCCCTCGGAACCTTGAGACCCAGTGGAGCCTTGTGAGCCAGCTGAACCTTGAGACCCAGTAGAACCTTGTGAACCAGCTGAACCTTGTGAACCAGTAGAACCTTGTGAACCAGCTGAACCTTGCGCCCCCTCTGAACCTTGTGACCCAGTGGAACCTTGTGACCCAGTGGAACCTTGTGAGCCAGTGGAACCTTGTGAGCCAGTGGAACCTTGAGAACCAGTGGAACCTTGAGAACCAGTAGAACCTTGAGAACCAGTGGAACCTTGAGAACCAGTAGAACCTTGAGAACCAGTGGAACCTTGTGCTCCAGTAGAACCGCTACCACCTCCAGGTGCTCCTTGGGCTCCTGTAAAACCTTGAGAACCAGTTGAACCTTGTGCACCAGTAGAACCGCTACCACCCCCAGGTGCTCCTTGAGCCCCTGTAAAACCTTGGGCTCCTTGGGGTCCAGTAGAACCACTACCACCACCGGGCGCTCCTTGAGCTCCAGTAGGGCCTTGTGGACCAGTACCGCCGCCACCTCCTCCTGAAACATTATTGTTTATAACTATACTATTTTCAGGACAACACCCAGGATGATAGGACGGGGCGTTATCGTAACACCAACCTACGTGTGACATTTTTATAATATACGTTAATATTTATTTTTAAAAATAATTAATTGAGTTATAAATAATGAATAAATCAATATGTCTAAATATGATAGTAAAAGATGAAGGTGAAATAATACAAAATACTTTAAAATTATTAGTTGAAAAAATAAAGATTGATTATTACACAATTTGTGATACTGGTTCAACTGATAATACTATTGAATTAATTGAGACATTTTTTAATAAACTTGGTATAAATGGAGAAATACATAAAACCGAATGGAAGGATTTTGGATATAATCGTTCAGTTGCTTTAGAACTCGCGAGAAATAAGTGTGATTATACTTTCATATTTGATGCAGATGATTATATAGTTGGAGACTTAAATTTAAACTACTTGGAAAAAGACTCTTATAAATTAAAATTCGGTAATGAACACCACGTATACGAAAGAAAAATTCTTGTAAAGAGTAGTCTACCATGGAGATTTGTAGGAATATTACATGAATGTATAAATTGTGAAATAAATACAACTGAAGAACAACTTCCAGGTGATTACTATATAGTTTCTGGAAGAACAAGTTCACGTAATAAAAATCCCAATAAGTACCTTGACGATGCAAAGATTTTAGAAAAGGGCTATGTAAAGTCGTTAGTATTAAACGATGGTCTCCATAGCCGGTATTCGTATTATTGTGCTAATAGTTACCTTGACGCAGGTATTAAAGATAAAGCGATTGAATGGTATAAAAAAACACTGACGTTAACTGGATGGTTTGATGAAAAATACAATAGTTGTCTAAAATTATATGAATTATTAGAAAACGAATCCAGGTTTTATTATCTTGTAAAATCACACACTTTCAATCCGAGACGAGTTGAAGGCATATTGGAACTTATAAAACACTACACTTGTGAAAAGAATTACGATATCGCATGGAGATATTATACATTAATACAAGACTATTACGAAAATGAATATTTTAATTCAGATGGAGACCTTAGTACAAGACTTTTCGCAAGAATAAAGGATTATTCTTTCTTTCTTCCATATTATATGATTATTGTATGTGAAAGACTAAAAAAGTATGATACTTGTGTTTTTATGTTAAGTGTTATATTGCACCGTAAAAGTTATGAAAATCAATGGTTTTTTAACAATTTATTTTTTAATGTACAGTTTTTTAAAGACTATTTGACACAAGAAGTCAAGAATAAAATAAAAGAATACATTGACCACATGACGACAAAAGGTTTGCAACAGGACGATTCATGGAAAAATATCAAGTTGGATTTTTTATTAAAACCCAAATTACTGTTTTATACAGGGTTTGCCGGAAAACCATGGAACGTATCACTAAATGAAACACAATCAATTGGTGGTTCGGAAAGAGCCGTAGCGTATCTTTCGCAAAGATTAACAAGTAATTACACGGTATATTTATCTGGTGATATAGAACCTGAAATAAAAAATGGAGTCATTTGTGTAAATAGGAATAGTTTAAATGTTTTATTTCAAGAAAATACATTTGATATAATTGTAGTTTCTAGGTATGTTTCCTTTTTCACGATTTATCCCAATTTTAATTGTAAAAAACTTTATATAATGGCACACGATACTTATTTGTTAAATAATTTAGAAGGTTGTAAACTCAGTTCAAATGAAATTGTTAAAAATAACATCGACAAAATAACAGGTATAGTCTGTTTAACTGGATGGCATAAAAATAATTATTTAAACTTTTCTCACCCGGAACTACACAACAACGTATCGGTAAATGTAATAAATAATGGAATTGAACCAAATTTGTTTACTTTTAAGACCACAAAACATAGAAACTCATTTGTTTTTACAAGTTGTTCAGAACGAGGTCTATTAAGACTTGTTGAATTATGGGGTGATATACTCCAAGAATTACCTGACGCAAAACTTACTATAACCAGTTATGAATTATTTCCTGGAAGGAGTGATTGCGATAATAAAATAAAAAGTTTAATAGACCAGTTTCCAGAATCAATACAACATCTTGGCAGGTTGCCTCAAAAGGAACTTTACCAGCTTATGGCACGGAGTGAATATTGGCTGTATCCTTGTTGTTTTCAAGAAACAAGTTGTATTACCGCTATGGAAATGTTAATGAGTGAAGTCATTTGTCTGTATTATCCTCTTGCAGGATTAACCGATACACTTGGTGATTATGGAATTAAGGTATCCAGTGGTAATGAAATAGAAACCATTTTAAATTTATCGGAACGACAAAAAACGGAATTTCGTAAAAAAGGAAAAAGTTACGCAATGAGTTGTTCTTGGGAAAATAAATCCAGGGAATGGATAAATTTATTTGGTATCCATAAACACCTTGAATCAATTTCTCAATTAAGACTAATTCCAGGTGATCATATTAATTTTGTTAAGTCTTTAAACACCAAACCCAAAATAGTTTACGATATTGGTTCTTGTGTTTTACACTGGACAAATATGGCGAAAGATATATTCACAGACTCACAGTTTGTTTTATTTGAGGCAATGGATGAAGTAGAATTTTTATATAAAGGATATAATTACAATTTAGGAGTACTTAGTGATTCCGATAACAAGGAAATTGATTTTTACCAAAATCTTGAATTTCCAGGTGGAAACAGTTATTACCAGGAAATCGGTCATCCAGATTCAGAAAAACTATTTAAATTACCTGTTAAAAAGACAGCAATGAGTCTTAGCACAGTTGTAAAAACAAGAAATTTTCCATTACCAGACCTTGTGAAAATTGATGTTCAGGGATGTGAATTGGATATATTAAAAGGAGGAATGGATGTCATTAATAACGCTGAGTATCTTATTGTAGAATTGCAAAATACACAATACAATAAAAATGCTCCGCTAGCAAATGAAACTATAACGTTTTTAAATAACAATGGATGGATACTCGTGGGCGATGGTCCATTTTGTGATAATGGACCAGACGGCGATTATTGTTTTAAAAGAAATGAAATTTAAATAAAATACCTGGTGTTATCTATGGTCTTTTGAGATTTACATAATTTCATATCTTCACGGATATACATTACAAAACTTAATCTAAATCCATTGCCGGTGGTGGTAACAGGTGTATTACAATGGTATTCATGCACATCCATCAACAAGAAATCACCTGGTTGAATCTTTATTAAAACTTTAAATTGTGGAAACCCGATATAACCACCTGTAAAATCGCGGCCGACAACCACCAAGTTACCTAAACCACCCTGAAAATCACCACTGTCTTTGTGACAAGCCGTTCTCCAGTTGTAGTTTGAGGTTACCGTTGTAAACACTGTATCGGGTATTTTTAACCGGGTATGGATACCTTTCCATTCGCGGTGTTGTTGATTGTAATACTCTCCACCGTACCGTTTATACAAACCGTCTATATATTGTATAAATGGCAATCCCTGTCGCCAAAGTTCCTGGTTATTTAATGTAAATGAGGTTGTTCTACAAGCACGAATAGTACCAAGCCGGCCACGATGTTCTCTTAACGGACGGTCAAAATATCCTGATATATTGCTTGCTATATAACTTGCTTCACTCTGCCCGGAACTTGTTAAGTGCCGCGCTGTTTGTTGTCCCTTGGGTATACCAGCTGCCATTCCTCTATTGGAATGCCTCTTTTTGGAAAGTTCTAGAAAGGTATCAATTGCTAAAGTTTGGTACCTTTGTGGAATTCTGGCTTTCTTAAACTTAAATAAAACTCTCCGATTACCCGATGAGTCAATGTGATATCCATCAGAATCGGTATCTACGACAAAATTGTACCAGGATTCACCAAAGTGTTTTCCCTTTCCTGTGAAAACTGCATCGGCTACAATTTTGTTGTAAATTTTCATTTTTAAGTTTAAAATTATTTTTTAAAATAAAAGTTATTTTTACCATAAAATGTCTTTAGAAATGTCTTTAATCGATTTAGTAGACAATCGCAACACCGATAAGAACACAACCCATTCATATCTTGAACTATACAACACTTTACTCACAAGAATGAGAACAACAGCAACAAATGTTTTAGAAGTTGGTATTGGAAATTTTGGACCAAAGAATGGAGGAAGCCTGAAATTATGGAGAGACTACTTTACCAAAGCCCAAGTTTATGGATTAGATATTATCCCACGTCATATGGTACTTGATGAACTTCTAGATGACCCAAGGGTTGTTCTCTACACCCAAACAAATGCTTATGACCCAGAGTTTGTCGACAAGACCTTTAAAGACATGCGATTTGACTTTATGCTCGACGATGGACCACATACACTTGAAAGTATGCTTAAATTTATTGAACTTTATGCCGATTTACTTACAGACGACGGAATACTTATTATAGAAGATGTTCAATCAATAGACTGGGTTAGTTTCTTTGAAATCCAAACACCAGAGCACCTTAAAAAATACATAAGGGTTTACGACTTAAGGGAAATTAAGGGTCGTTATGACGATATTGTTTTTACTATTGATAAAAGTATCGTAAATTAAATAAAGTTAAACTTTAAAATTAAATGCAGGCTTACGCTGCCGGGATAGTTCCATACCGTGTACAAGGTGATGAGATTTATTTTTTACTAGGTCTTGAGAAATCCAATGGTAAATGGTCTGGATTTGTAGGTAATTCAGAAAAATACGAAAGTATTATACAAACAGCCGTAAGGGAATTTAATGAAGAAACTTCTCTCATTTTCCAAGACTATCTTAAGTTTTTTTATGATGCTTGTGCAACTACAAAACCTGTAATAGAAAAGACACCAAGTGGTAAAACAGTTTATTTGTGGTTTATAGAATGTTACATTGATGTCAATTTGCAACAACTCGGTACCAACCAGTTGTATTTACAAGACCCCCATCTCAAGGAAAAAACAAAATTAAAGTGGTTTAGTTTAAGCGAAATTGCCAAAAAAAATAAATTTATTTATTATCGTTTGAAATCTATAATTTTAAAACATTTTTAAGTTAATGGAAGCTGAAATCTTAGAATCCATAAAACGGATTGAACTTCGTTTAACAAAAATAGAAGAAATACTCTTAAAAAACTCTAAAAAAATGGATTCGCATATAGATTTTATAGAAACTACCTACAATACAGTGAGAGCACCCTTAAATTACATAAAAAATCGGGTGGAATATATGATAGGTGGGGGTAGTAAACAAAATGATTTACTGCCGATAAAAAATAATGAAACCAATTAAAATGGATAATATTTTGTTAATTACCTTTTTAACTGGTTTTTTTGGTGATATCCTTTTACAGATCGGAGACAAACTGGGGTTGGGTGGTCCTACTGGATGGGGTTTGCGCGACTATTTCAAGTTACATGGAGCCGCTGAATCAACGTGTATAGCAGGTGGTATGATGACTTTATTTTATATCCTCATTTTACCAATCTTCGGTAAGTTAACGGTTACACAGACATTTATATTTTTAGCTATTTATGGAGTTGTCCTGGACCTATTATTTAGAGAACTCGTGATATTTAAGACACTTGATGGATATTACCGTTACTTTAATTATTTCTGGTCGGCGGTTTGGGGAGCAATTCCGTTAATACTTCCATATTTAATAAAAATGGTAATAGCAACAACGTTATATGGATAATTTTAATTGGCGAGCTTATGTCAAAAATTACCCCGATTTATCCTTTATAAAAGACGGTACCAGGGCCTACAGACATTTTTTGAAGTACGGTATTCCTGAAGGCAGAACGGATAAACGAGATATACCAGTTTACCCGGTTATAGTAGCTGTTGCAAAGTTGGAATCTAGTTACATCAGAGAATGGGTAGACTATCACCTTGCTCTTGGTTTTAAAAAGATTTATCTCTACGACAATGAAGACATACCTGTTTATGAAAAGTTTCTTGACAACCCCGATGTAATTGTAAAACATTTTCCCATAAAAATTCCACAACACCGGGTACTTCAAGATTTTATGGACAATTTAAATAACGTCATTTCTCACGTTATCCATATAGATATAGATGAATTTATTGCTCTTAAAAGACACGGTTCTATTCAAGACTTTATAGCAGACTATTTTGTGGATGATTGTGTGGGTATTGGTATAAATTGGAGATTTTTCGGTGATTCAGGACACCGATTTGACAATGGAGAACCCGTTACACAAAGGTTTACAATGTGCGAACGGAGTGGAAATATACACGTCAAAACACTTTTCGATGTTAATTATTACTGTAAATTTAGGAATCCTCACATTATAACTACCACCAGTCCAACAAAATTTATAAAATCAACAAATGGGAAACGTATAACACACGAATGTGGATTTAACAATGACATTGATTTTTCAGTTATTCAATTAAATCACTACAAATGTAAAACACTTCCGGAATTTAAATATATCCGTACGAGAGGACGTTCAGATATTGTGTTAAGACACCCAGAAGATGTCGAGTCAGACTTTAATTTATATAATCGCAATGAAATCGAGGAACTAACAGCACGTGATTTTTACAAGTCAATAACTTAATTTTTTTAAATATAAACAGGCTTGTTTTTGGTTTACCGTAGTCTTATCAAAAGTTATTAAATTAAAGCAATTAAAACAATTAAAATAAGTTATTTCATTTTGTATTTCATTTTGTATTTCATTTTGTATATAACGTTCATAATAATATCTATCACTTGATATTATTGGTGGTTTTCGGCTTTTTAAAAATGAACCTCTAATCCAAAAAAAATTAAACCAGACAAACCCAGTATCCGCTGGAAATAACCCAGCTTTATCGATAGTATTATCTTTTTTAAAAATATTATATACTTGTTTCCAATGTTTTACTGTATTTCTAAAAATCGCCATTTCACAACTTGTTCTTTCATTTGTTTCTTGATGAAAAACCATTCCTTTTGTGTGTACATACAAAAATAGCCTATCTGGATAAATACACGCTAGTTCATGGAGTTTTTTAATTCCAGGATATTCAAAATTATTTTCTTTTATATGATAGTAAAATTCACAACTAATTAAGTTTTTACACTCATTAAATAACTCAACACAAGGAGTACATATTACACAGTGTACTATTGAATAATTTAATAAATCTACATTTTTTAAATCTTCAAATTGACCAGAAACAATTGATTTCCAGTTTTTATCTGGATTTATGTAAATATAATAAATTATTATTATTTTTTCCATAACTTGTTTTTCAAATGTCCTACCTTCACGGATTCCATACTTTATATAGTGAGTATAAGCCGTGGTATAGTCTTTTATAAATGATAAATCTGGATAATTAC
>Ga0209230_10001250_pt1 | contig 10212 bp, 8 predicted proteins | sample LakOntMetagenome_FD_187467 | JGI IMG/M metagenome (GOLD analysis project Ga0209230, IMG submission 187467) | Freshwater and sediment microbial communities from Lake Ontario - Sta 18 epilimnion Metagenome (SPAdes) (version 2) | ecosystem: Environmental > Aquatic > Freshwater > Lentic | place... | reverse complement strand
ATCCAAACTAGCGAGCGAGCCTTCTTATTAGCTTTTCAGTGGCAATCAGACTGCCACCTAGCACTGCTGGAATTCCCCCTCCGGGGTGTGTGGAGGCTCCCACTCGCCATAGCCAAGGTCTCAAAACTGATGAGTGCCTTGGGGTGTGAAGCGGACCAGACTGCCAAATCTTTCGAGCTTCTCCATAGAGCGCTCCACCAGTTGCTCCCCAACCGGAGAAATACTCCGGATCCAAAACCTCAAAGGAGCCGAAGTACTCTTTTATGTTCTTCGGTAAGCCCATGAACTTCGATACTCGATCAAGTTCTGCCTTAGCAAAGTCGCTGTCAATGCCGTAGTGCTTGCCATCGGCTGGAGCTGTGATCAATACCGCAACAGTTGACTTACTGTTTGGGTAGATGTGCCCTGCCTTGTAGTAATTGACAAAAACCATCGATTCTTTTGGTAGCTGCTTATAACCTAAGGACTTATGCAGGGCAGATGGGTCATCAGGCATGATCACCGAGTGGGTCTTGGTTCCTGCAGGTAGGTCTTGATCTAACACTGCGTAAATGGCAACACCGGAGCAGGACATCTTGCGGCCTGATTCGTTTGTGGTCTTGCCTAACAGACGATCGGTCACCTTGGCATCCAAGCTTGAAATCACAAGATCTGCTTGGTACTCACCCTTGGCGGTTGTCACCTTGTTCTTAGAAATGGCCGTGACCTTCTCATTCAAAGAGATTTCGACGCCGGCATGACGGGCAAGTTTTTCAAGTGTCAACGGAATCTCGTTGACTCCGCCAACTGGAACCAAAACCTTTTGGGTGGCCATAACCGCAGGCATGGTTGCAAACAGTGCCAGTGTGCTCTCGGGGGCAACGCCTGCGTTCAAGGTGTGAATAGAGATGACCTCTTTGAGCCCTTCCGGAAGCCACTTCAATCCATCGAGGTAGCTCTTGGTTGTTAGGCGTATTCCATAGTTTGAAACCAGCTTGCTAACCGCAGGCACAGCCTTTGGACTCATTGAGGTGTTGGTCAAAAGCGTGGTGATTTCTTTATCGAGCTTGCCGTGCACGGCTTCAAATCTTGCCCAAGGCTCATGCCACTTGTTTCCTGGCTCAACAGGAAGCAGGCACTTATCGCCCCGGTAAAAGTACTCGCCGACTTCGGAAAGTGGTTCGAAGACAATTGGTGCGATTTCGCTTGCCTTTGGGCCGGATCCTAAGTTGTCATACCTACGAATGAACTCTTCCCACACTCCTGGGAAAGTGACAAGAGCAGGACCGGTATCCATGCGTTGACCATCAACGACTATGCGCTTTGACTTGCCGCCAATCCAGCTCGCGCCTTCAATGACTTTTACTTTGTGTCCGGCTTTAGCAAGAAGGGAAGCTGTTGCAAGTCCCGAGATGCCGGCACCTAGAACAATGATGTTTCTTGGTTTCACGGATAGATACCTAGCACCATCGCAGAAACTAGTTGAACACCGGCTACCGCGCCAGCGATGTATGGAAAGGCGATTGAAAGCCGGTAAAGCTTGCGACCGGTCTCAGGAACTGGATTTCTGAAGATTGCAAATGTTAGGTATCCGGCGATTGCGAAGTTCACAATCGCAACAGGGATGTTCACCATGGCAAATAGCCCAGTTGAAATTAGCCACCAGAAACCAACCCAGTAAGCACTGCCTTTGGTGCCAAGCCAAACTGCTGTGGTCTTGATGCCAACAAAGCTATCCTGCGGAATATCCTGCACCGCATCGAAGGTGTGCTTTGCCATCGACCAAACCATTAGACCAATTGCTGCAAACCAAAGTGGTTCGTTGCCAAAAGCTAGAGGAATGAACACCAACGGGAAGGCGTAGTCGGTGTTAGATACCGAATCCCAAACTGGGCGGGCCTTAAATCTAAATGGCGGGGATGAGTAGAAGTAGAAAAATAGCGAATAAGCCAGAATCCAGCCCATTGCGGCAATTGGAACTGTGAATGCGAAGTAGATCAAAAATGGGATGTTGGTTAGAACTACCCCGATAAAGATAGGTCTAACTTCTGAGGGGCTGATCTTGGCACCTTCCATGCCACCTTTTCGGGCGTTGATGTTGTCAGTTTCCTGATCGAAGATGTCGTTGATGCCGTAGATCAAAAGGTTGAAGGGAAATGTCACCCAGATTAGAAAAGGGATGATGTCCCATCGCCAGAGGTCTCCGCCTAGCCACATCGCCATCACGGTGGTTCCGATGGTGTTAACCCATAGAACAGGGCGGGAGATTTCCACCAGACGCTTCAACATGATTCAAGCTTAGACGGGCACTAAAGGAGCCTAAAACCAGACAAAAAGCTGGCTTAGACTGGAAACATACAAATAGAAACCTTTACCTAGGAGCGAAAAATGGCTGCGCTAAAGAAACTTGAAACTGGCGACAAGGCTCCTGATTTCACGCTCACAAACCATGACGGAACCAAGGTCAAGCTCTCTGGCTTCAAGGGCCAGAAGGTCATCGTCTACTTCTTCCCAGCAGCTCTAACTCCTGGTTGCACCAAAGAGGCCGAGGATTTCAATTCCAACCTCAAAGCCCTAAACAAAGCAGGCTACGAAGTTCTTGGCATCTCCCCTGACACCCAAGCCAAGATGGCCAAGTTCCAGGTTGCCCACAAGCTCAAGTTCGCACTTTTGGCCGATGAGGACCTAGCCGTTCACAAAAAGTATGGCGCCTACGGAACCAAGAGCATGTATGGCAGAACCTACGAAGGAGTCCTTCGATCAACGTTTGTAGTTGATGAAAAAGGAAAACTTGAGCTAGCTCTTTACAACGTCAAGGCCACCGGTCACGTTGATAGCTTGCGCAAGCAGCTCGGCATCTAAGCTTTCAGTATCTAACTGAATGCCCCGTCGTTTTCGCGGTTGGTATCGGCAATAAATCTCTTGTTGAAAAGCAAAATCGCAACCACCGCTGAAAGCACCGCCAGGAAAATTCCAATGTTTCTGTTGCTACCAGCTTCGGCTATTGCGCCTGCTCCAACTACACCTTGAAGTAGCTGCCAGAAAAATGCAGCGCTTCTAGCCCAGCGTTTTCCTTGCAAAATTCCACGTGAAAAATGCAACACCCAAGCAACCGCTCCGGCCGCTAGGACTAGCAGGAAAATTTCAGCGTAAATGTTTAGCACGTTTCCGGACAATAATTCAAGTAAAAGTGCGAAAAAAACTAAGGAAATTATCAGAGCCTCAATAAACAACAGTGAAACTACAAGTTTTACTAATTGAGGGGCTTGGCTAAAGGCTTTCATGAGTCCTTACAAAGTTGGGTATTTACAAAAGCCTACGGCTATGGAATTATATGAGTAGAACATGTGTAGCGCTTCAAGCGTAAATCACAAGATTCGTACCAAACCATCAAGTTTGAAGAAATTTTCAGTGCCCATCGTATTGGTCCTTTGGGGCCAAGAATCAGGATAAAAGCATATGGATATGCAGTGGCTAAATCAGGCTCGTTGCCTAAACGAAGACCCAGAACTGTTCTTTCCGGTTGGAAACACCGGTCCTGCGGTTGACCAGATCGAGCAAGCTAAAGCTGTTTGCCGCGAATGCAACGTGACTAGCCAGTGCCTTGAGTATGCAATCAAGGAAAACCAGGACACCGGAGTTTGGGGTGGACTGAGCGAAGACGAGCGCAAGTCACTAAAGCGCAAGTACGCCAGGGCTCGCAGGGCCAGCTAAATCCTTTTGTGCCTCTTTATAGAGGTATGTTGATGGCCACCTTGGTGCCACCTTCTTTTGGAGAAAACCAGCTGATCTTGCCGCGAAGCTCTCCCTCGATCAAAGTCTTGATGATCTGAGTTCCAAGGCCTGTTCCAATCGAGTCCTTCTTTAGCCCCACACCGTTGTCTTCAACCTCAATTGAAAGCTGCTTGGCAATTCTCTTAGCGTTTAGCGAGATTAATCCTCCGTGAGAGCCGAGTCCATGAGTTGCGGCGTTTGTGACCAGCTCGGTAAGCGCAACAGCTAAGGGGGTCGCCTGATCGCTGTTTAGCTTTCCAAACTTGCCATCGATTCGAAGCTTTAGGGTCTTGGAGTTTTCTGAAGCAAGCTCCCCAACAAGTCTCATGCTGTCGGCAAAAACCTCATCGAAGTTCACTTCTTCGGTGAACCCTTCGGCCAGGGTGTTGTGCACAAGTGCAATTGCTGAGACCCGTCGAATTGCTTGCTCGAGTGCGTCTTTGACTTCCGGGTTATCGGATCTTCTGGTTTGAATCCGCATCACCGAGGCTACGGTTTGCAGGTTGTTTTTTACTCGGTGGTGAATCTCTCGAATAATTGCGTCTTTGGTAAGCAGCTCTTGTTCTTGACGACGAAGTTCGGTGATCTCTCGACAAAGCACAATCGCTCCGGTTCTAGCTCCTGCTTTGAGCAGTGGAATGGCTCGAATCGACAAAGTCAAGTTGGTGGATTCAAGGTCTGCTCGCCAGGGGGCTTTTCCAGTTAGAACTAGTGGCAGTGACTCATCAACGGTTGACTGTTTTTTGACAATCTTGGTTGCAGCTTCAGCCAGCGACTTTCCTTCCAACTCCCCCGCAATGCCAAGACGGTTGAATGCAGAGAGGCCATTGGGACTTGCGAAAGTAACAATCCCATCGACATCAAGTCGAAGCAGTCCGTCGTTGGCACGAGGTGCTCCACGCCTTGGACCGGTTGGGGTTGAAAAGTCGGGGAAGCTACCTTCGGAAATCATGCCAAGTAATTCATTGCCGCAGTTGACGTAGTTGATGTGCAGCTTGTTTGGAGTCCTACTGTCGGCGATGTTGGTATGACGGGTGATGAGCGCTATCGGCGCACCAACCTCATTCGAATTAGATCCCCTGCGAACTGGAATCGCACTTAGCTTGGTTGGAAGCCCGGCGGTGGAATCAGAAGTTTTGAGGATTGCTAGCTCTCCGGATTCGAAGGCTTGTTTGGCAAGTGGTAGCCATTCCTTCTTGATGGTTTCTCCAGTTATGTCGCGAAAGAAAATGGTCGCTGCACTAGATGGTCTTGCGTGACCAACCGCAATAAAATCGCCCTGTTTGGAAGGAACCCAGAGAACTAGATCAGCGAAGAGAAGGTCAGCTACCAGCTGCCACTCCGAGAGTAACAGAGTCAACCACTCGATGTTGGCTTTGTTCGGCTCGCCATGTTTGGCGATTAGCTCGGAAAGGGTCGACACTCACCCAAGTTTAGCCACCCTTGAATCAAGCGCTCCCTTGCGGCCCAGAAGCTCAGCTCTAACAAAGCCGGTGAGGGCTTGTCTGAAGGTACCGGTGCGAGATAAGGAAGTGGCCGGAACTCCCGTGCGAACTGCCTGGTCAATGTGTTGAGGGTCATCGGGCAAATAGGCCTTGGGCTCTAAAGTACTAAGGCGCTGAAGTGTGATTGCAATTTCCCTTCGTGCCGAAGCTATCACTGAGTTTCTCACCCTGTTCATGACCAGATCCACAAGTTTGCTACTGGCAGCTATCAAGTTTTCGATGCCAAGCAACCTGAAGATTCCTATTGGATCGGCTATGCAAACAATTACCGTTCGATCGGCTAACGAGATTATGGCGTTGGTTAGCTCTGCTTGTGCGCCACTGCCATCACCACTCAAACTTCCAAGATCGACAACTGTGAATTCGTAGCCTGAGCGAGCAGTCTCCAAAAGATTCGCTGTGGCGCTTTGGTCGAATGGTTGGCTAGGAAAGTTTTGGCTTCCGGGCATAATCCGCAGGGTGGATTTCTGGAACTGAAAACTAAGTCGCTCAAGCTGCCCAAGATCGAATCTTTGTTGACTAGCTATTCGGAGGGCAGCTTGAAGGCCAGCTGGTTGCTGCGTCAAAGCAAAGTGATTAGCTACTGCCGGGCCTTGAATGTCCCCATCAATCAACAGCACTCTGGCTTTCTCGGCTGCAAGTTCAAGGGCGATGTTTATTGCCACGGTGGTCTTGCCTGTTGAACCATGTGGACTGGTGATGGCTATAACAACTGGGGGCGAGCTGGCTTTTGGCGAAACTCTGGAGGTTATAGATCTTGCAATTCGATCAAGCATTTAGTTTCCGACACTGACACTTGAAGCCGTGAGGGCTATAGCGTCACGATTAGCTATGGCACGAAGTATTGACTGAATAGCAGTTATTGGAACTCTTAGCTCTACTGATTTAGCGGCCGATGCGAAGCTAGTTTCCGGCTCTCTTACTTGAACCACCTCAACATCCAGGGCGGCAATGGTGGGTTCACCAAAGCTTTGGTAATCAAGGGCTGGGCTGGCCCAGACCGAGACTTTGGAGCCTGGGGTTATCGCACTGCTTATCTCAACTGAAGGAGTGAGCACGATATTTGAATAGTCGTCAAGCTGCTGCGTTGTCACAGCAGAGATTGGAATTACCTCCCATGCAGAAATCGTTCGGGTTAGATAGGCTCCCGTGGGAAGCTGACCTGCTCGCAGATACTGATTCCCTATTGAAAACAAAGCTAGGTCGGTTGTTTCAAGGTTTTGCTCAGTCAAGGCTGTGCCGGAAGCAAGGTCGCTTCTTGTCACTAGGTAGACCTCGGTGATCTTTGAGCTTTCAATTACAAACCAGGCACCAACCACTGAGCCCGCAATTACTGCAGCGGATACGAGCAATTGAATAGGGCTTTTTCTAAACGACTTGTTTCCAATCATTTTTCCTCCGAGGCGCAGGGCTCAAATTATTGCTAAGACCGAGCTGTCTTGCAGGAAGTTATTCACACCCTGAGCTCTACAGAACCAAGAGCTGCAATCGGGATTGCTGGGTTTTGCAAATAGTCAGTAAAGAGAAATCCTCGGGATATTCCAATAAGTCTTAGCTGCTGTGGCTTGGTCCTTGGCTCCAGATAACTCACCTGAGCCAAGGTGGGAAATTGCCCGTTGGCTAAAAGCTCCCCGATTGCCTTTCGGGTGTAGTCCAATGCTCTAGTAGTCGAACCTATTTGGGTCTCAAACTGCACGCTTCGAAGGATGCTTCGTCGAAAAACACCCAGTGTCTTTTCATCTTCTAGGTCTCCGGCTAGGAACTCTCTTCCGAGAGTTGGGCTAGTTAGCTCTCTAGAGCTGCCATCAAGAAGCTGCAACCGAACTAAGTTGCAGTTGTTGATTAGAGAGCGCAGATCTCTAAAGGAGTTTTCTTGTAATTCCATTGTTGTTATCGAATTCATCTGGTGATTGTCTAGCAATGTAGATTCCCTTTGGAAACTTTTCCACAGCTTGGCCCGACTCAACAATTGGCCGATTAAAGGTTCTATCCTCAAACAATCTCAATTGGGGGATTTCAAATTGAAAGGGGCACCATGCGAAGGCAAATTGTACGGATCGAAGGTTCCATTCATTCAAGAGGTTATGAGAGCCAAAGACATTTAGAGTTCGGGCCGGATATTCCAAGGGCCGAACCGCTAAAGACTCCGAATGTGTTTTTGGCCAGTATGGCAAAAGCCATTCACGAAGTGCTGGCAGGAGTTAGATCAGTTGATCAACTATCTAGGGTGGTGAGTGAGCAAGTCTATGAACTGCTGAGATCAAGGGCAGCGGCAGGGGCTCAAGCAAGATTGAAAGCTGGTCGAAAGCCTTTGATTCAACCAACGGACGTTCTGAAAGTTAGATACCAATCCCCCGCCGAGGACGTAATTGAATCGGTTGTTTTGCTTTCTAATCGGCAACGGGCAAAGGCCGTAACAATAAGACTGGAGAGTCAAAACGGTAGCTGGAGAGCTACCAACATCGGTTTTCTCTAATCCTTGAAGAAGGAGCTGCCCTTTTCTTGTTTTCCAGCAGCCTTGCGATTTGCCTGCTCTTGCTTTCTGGCAGCAGCTCGATTAACCGGTGCCTGGTTTACAACTGGTTTGGCATCCTCGGCTGGTGCGCCTGGTGCGCTGTAGGTCAGGTTTGTCTGAGGTTTGATCTGTTCAACCGGTGACTGGTCTAGCTTTACCTCGACGTTGAATAGGTAGGTAATAGCTTCTTCACGGATTGAACCCATCATCTGCTGGAACATTACGAAACCTTCACGCTGGTACTCAACCAGTGGGTCACGCTGTGCCATGGCACGAAGACCAATTCCCTCTTTGAGGTAATCCATCTCGTAAAGGTGATCTCTCCACTTGCGATCAATCACAGACAAAACAACTCGTCTTTCAAGCTCGCGCATCGCATCCACGCCCAGTGATTCGGTTCTTCTGGCGTACTGAATCTTGGCATCGCTGATGATTTCGTTTGCGAGGAACGAAGCGGTTAGCTTGCTTCGGCTTCCAGCCTCAGCTAGCACCTCGTCGATCTCAATAGAGACTGGGTAAATGGCTTTTAGCTCAGTCCATAGACCCTGAAGCATCGAATCGGTGTCTTCTTTGGATTCCATGGAAGCGGTAGCAAGGTATTTGAAAGTGTCCTCTAGGAAAGTCTGAACACGACCGGCGATGTCATCGCCTTCGAGGATGTGACGGCGGTCACCGTAGATTGCCTCGCGCTGACGGTTTAGAACATCGTCATACTTCAAAACGTTCTTTCGAATCTCGGCGTTTCTTCCTTCAACCTGCGACTGAGCACTGGCGATTGCACGAGAAACAACCTTGGATTCGATTGCGGTGTCATCAGGAACGCTGGCGCGGTTCATCAAAGCAGATGCGGCACCAGAGTTGAATAGGCGCATTAGATCATCAGTTAGTGATAGGTAGAACCTAGATTCACCAACATCTCCCTGACGACCGGAACGACCACGTAGCTGGTTGTCAATACGACGAGACTCGTGACGCTCGGTACCAAGAACATAAAGGCCGCCAACAGATAGAACCTTCTCGGCTTCAACAGCAACTTCTTGCTTGATGCGCTCAAACTCCGCAGCCCAGGCAGCTTCGTATTCTTCTGGCTGCTCTTCAGGGCTTAGGCCCTTGGAGTTTAGGGAATCAACTGTTAGGAACTCAGCGTTTCCACCGAGCATGATGTCTGTTCCACGGCCAGCCATGTTGGTGGCAACTGTGATTGAGCCAAAACGTCCAGCCATTGCGATGATGGCCGCTTCGCGGGCATTGTTCTTGGCGTTTAGAACTTCGTGGCGAACTCCGCGCTTGGCAAGAAGCACCGAAAGGTATTCGCTCTTTTCGACGCTGGTGGTACCAATTAGAACTGGCTGACCCTTGGCGTGACGCTCAACGATGTCCTCAACAACCATGTTGAACTTGACCTCTTCGTTTTTATAGATCAGGTCAGACTGGTCGGTGCGAATCATTGGCTTGTTGGTAGGAATTGGGATAACACCGAGTTTGTAGGTGGCCATGAATTCGGCTGCCTCAGTCTCAGCGGTACCGGTCATACCGGCAAGCTTTGAATAAAGACGGAAGAAGTTCTGCAGGGTGACGGTAGCCAGAGTCTGGTTCTCAGCCTTTACCTCAACACCTTCTTTGGCTTCAATTGCCTGGTGGATACCTTCGTTGTATCTACGGCCAGCAAGAATACGTCCGGTGTGCTCATCGACGATTAGAACTTCGCCCTTAATAACGACGTAATCTTTGTCTTTCTTGAAAAGAGCCTTGGCGCGAATGGAGTTGTTTAGAAATGAAATCAGTGGGGTGTTGGTTGACTCGTAGAGGTTTTCAATACCTAGGTAGTCTTCAACCTTTTGGATTCCTGGCTCCAGGATTCCAATGGTGCGCTTTTTCTCATCGACTTCGTAGTCGATGACCGGCTGCAAGCGCTCGGCGATCTTGGAGAACTCGGTGAACCAGCGGTTGGCCTCTCCTGAGGAAGGGCCAGAAATAATCAGAGGAGTTCTTGCCTCATCGATAAGAATCGAGTCAACCTCATCGACGATTGCAAAGAAGTGCCCGCGCTGAACTAGGTCAGCTTTTTGCCACGCCATGTTGTCGCGAAGGTAGTCAAAACCAAACTCGTTGTTAGTTCCGTAAGTAATATCCGCAAGGTACTGCTGCCTGCGCTCAGCTGGCTCCTGTCCAGAAAGAATACAACCAGTGGTCATACCAAGAGCCCTAAAGACACGGCTCATAAGTTCTGACTGATATCCGGCAAGGTAGTCGTTGGTTGTAACGACGTGAACTCCACGTCCAGCAATTGCGTTTAGATAAGCAGGCAAGGTAGCAACAAGAGTCTTACCTTCACCGGTTTTCATTTCGGCGATGTTGCCTAGGTGAAGAGCAGCACCACCCATGATCTGAACATCGAATGGTCTAAGGCCAATAGTTCTGGTGGCGGCTTCGCGAACG
>Ga0209230_10001247_pt1 | contig 10230 bp, 6 predicted proteins | sample LakOntMetagenome_FD_187467 | JGI IMG/M metagenome (GOLD analysis project Ga0209230, IMG submission 187467) | Freshwater and sediment microbial communities from Lake Ontario - Sta 18 epilimnion Metagenome (SPAdes) (version 2) | ecosystem: Environmental > Aquatic > Freshwater > Lentic | place... | reverse complement strand
TGAGTTGTAATTCAATTGAATTACAACTCAATAGACTAAATGGCAAACATAATCTCTTCTATACACCACCTTGGAAAGGAATTCTAGAACACCCAGTATATGAACCTTTATCAAATATCCTTACCCGGCTCAAAACTACGCTACCTATGCCATATACTATAGATGTCAGCACCAACAACACATTCTATTGTATATTGAATATCCGATTTGTTCAGAATGGTGTCTGCATGCCAAAAAGTCTCGCATAATCAACCCCATCCATATCTGGAAATTTATATGCCATAAAAGCTTCAATTGCCATAGGGTTTTCGCTTGTAATAATTGGATGTTCAATACTATTTAATAGTTCCTGTGTATTTCTTAATGTATCTCTAACCTCTTTTGTCAGCTTATTGCCTGGGGGAGCGTTATCAATTATAGGCTTTAATTCTCTAAGGACATTTTTTAATGCGACATTATAAGATATGCGATGCGCTGCCGGCGTCGCGCTTACTGGACGAGAACGTTGTGTCGCGCCTCCATAATGCGGTTTCGCCCCTTCTAAACTCTTTATATAATCCTGGTCATCATTGGTTAATTCATAACCACCAATGTAATTATTTGCAACCAATAGTATCTCAAATATACTATGATCCTGGTGTATATACATCCATGGAATCAATGATAAAACAACCTTTCGTTCATCCATATTAAACATTTTAGCAAATTCTAGCATTAATTGGGTAGAACCGGATGGACCCGTTAATACAGCCTTTCTATATGTGTGTGCCATTTTAGCAAAAGGACTATCCCTCTTTACTTTATAGAGAGCGGACCCTGTAATCCAAGGCAATTTATCTCCTGTTGGCACATTACGAAGACGAATAGCTGTAATACCTCGTTTAAATAAAGAATTCGTCTTCTGCAATATAGATTCTTCTGAGGCAGAGAGGGGTTCAATTAGATGCCCTCTCTGTATATAGTGCGCGTGTGTCTGAGACACTCTATCTTTTTTATACATCTCTTCAGTTGGCACTGCATTTGGGATTGTAAATTCACGGTATATACGATGTAATTTACGGTCTCCGTCATACACTTCTTTTAGCATTTGTTTATTGCCCACGAATCCAGAGTGCGAAGGGATTTTTCCATGTTTTTCTAAAATATGCTTCATTCTCGCATTTAGAACTTCCTTATTCATAAAAACCGGTAATTGTGTAATATTATCGCCATTAATAACATGATGCCATAATAAACCCGAAAATTTCATAGCAAAACGGTAAATAAGGGTCACTTTTTCTCTTTGGGTTTCTATTTTTGAAGCATCTAAATCTTCTGCCCCCCGAATTGGTTTATAGCCGCAAATATTAATGTCATAAAACCAAGGTTGTAATTCAAACACTTTATCAATAGGTATCCCATAGTGTAGTAAGAAATCCCGTATTTTCTTAATCCATCCATCTAGCATCGCATTTATAGATGCGTCCTTTACGATATGGGTTAAAATATTGTTTAATTCATAGTAAGGATCATCTGGTACCACAATATTTCTAGTTCCTGCTCCACCATGACGTTTTTTTGTAACGGCTACTGCCTTCATCCATTCGCCATATGCACTAAATTTACTCTTAGGTACCGCCGTTTTTACGATAGATGCGTTTAATGCTTCTAAGTAATGGGATAATTGAGCCTCTACTTCACCTTTAATACGCGCATCGTATATACTATTTACGACTTTTGAATATATTTTCTGAATATCCACGTTAATATCTTGAAAGGCATTCTCATCATTATAGTGATGAATTCGGCTAATATACATATCAATCAAATACTCTATTTGTTGGATAAACTTGAATATAAACACACCTTTATAATTTTCTGTATTCGTCGATGGATAAATCGCACCAATATTGGCTGTATTAATATCTTTAAACATATACGTTTCTTCTTGTGCAATGATAGAGGACCATTTATCCAGCCATTTCTGGTCTTTTAAGAGTTTTTTATATCTAGGTTCATCTGGGATAAGAATACAATCCCGAATGGATTCCCCTTCTTCATTTATACGAAGTCTATAATCTACGTAATGCTTACACAGATAATATTTAATAGGGGGTGCAAATAAAATCTCTTCTTCTTCTGGCACCAAGCTTATTTTATTGATTGGAAAGAGATTATATTCTATCCCAGGTAATAGATGTATGCGTAAAGGAATAAATGTATTTTTATCATCGTTAAATACATTCATCGTCATAGTGTTAAATAAATTGGTAGAGACAGATGTAAAAGCCGTATCTGTATGCGTTCCTTTTTTATCTAGTTGTTCCACTATATTATTTTTTACCGATCTATACACTATTAAATGACAGGAAGGAATAAAGGGAGGGAGTTCTTTAAAGAATGCGAGTAGGTTTTTATTAAGTTCTTCTGTTTTTTTTAATGCGGCTACTGTATCTGGTATAGATTTATAATGTTTATAGGTAGATAATAAATAGCCTGGCTTACTACGCAGAAGTCGGTTCATAGACGCATACTTAGTGCCTGTATAGTTACGTATCGCACTTTCATATTTCTTTAATAGATCTTCATGTTTATCTCTATATTCCCCAAATACTTGGTCAATCATTTCAGATACATATACATAGGGTTCTTCCATTACTCTAAAAATATAAAATAAAAATAACATCGCTATACTAATTAAATGCTCTAGCGCTATCGCTGCTATATGCTACCCTTAAGCGCTATCGCTGCTATATGCTACCCTTAAGCGCTACACATCAAGCACCCTTCCTGATTGTCCCGACGGCACGCCATAATTGCCTCCTGATCGTCTTTCTCTTTCTTCGTGTTTTTCATCATAGACGGATCAATAGTAAAGGCCATGGTCTTAGCCTTCGGGCGGGTGCGCAGGTAATAGAGTCCCGTCTTTAGTCCCTTTGACCAACTATAGAAATGCATATTGGTCAGCTTGGTAAAGGTTGCATCCTCAATATACAAGTTTAGCGATTGCGTATGACAGACATATGGTGTCCGATCCGCCGATTGATTAATCGTTGCCTTCTGACTAATTTCCCAAACCGTCTTATACAGCCGACGAATATCTTCTGGAATTTCTTGAATGTGTTGGATACTGCCTTCACCTGCGATAATCCGATCTTTCATATCGCGATCCCAAATACCCAGCTGAATCAGATCCTGAATAAGATATTTATTAACAATAGTAAATTCACCCGCCAGAGTGCGGCGCTGATAAATATTAGAGGTAATGGCTTCAAATGATTCCGTATAACCCATGATCTGACTGGTGCTGGCCGTCGGCATCAGCGCAATCAACAGAGAATGACGCAGTCCATGTTTCTGAATCTCAACCTTGAGCTTATCAAAGTCATAGATCTTAGGAGAACCTCCATTATGCATATCAAATTGGAGAATACCTTTCGCCGCCGGACTCGTTGGGAACGAACTATATGCACCACGATGTGTAGTAAGCGCCATCTCTTCCGCACATGTAAAGATACCCTCGCGGCAATTGCCCTGTTCAATGATCTCTCCCCGCTCCTTTGCAATCTCCATAGAGGACTGGAGGCACGCGTGATACATCGTCTCTGAAATATCACGATTGAGTTCTGCGGCCTCATCACTCTCGTATGCATAACGCATCATCATATAGACATCTGCTAGACCCTGAATGCCAATACCAATCGGGCGATGGAGCATGTTGGAACGACGCGTCTCCGGGGTCGGATAGAAGTTCTTATCAATTACTTTATCCATATTTCTCACGACTTTCATGACCACCCGATGGAATCGCTTGAAGTGGAAGAAGGGCTTACCTTCACCGTCGTATTCTACAAAGCTGGGTAGCACCATAGACGCTAGGTTACAGACGCCATACTCCGTCGGAGAGCTATAAATCAGAATTTCGCTACACAAGTTAGAGCATTTGATCACCCCCAGATTGCTCTGATTGGATTTCTGACATTGGTCTTTATAAAGCATATATGGCCCACCCGTCTCCACCTGACTTCTGAGAATCTCCATCCAGAGGTCTTGAGCTTTGACCACCTTCTTTGCCTTGCCCTCTTGCTCATACTTGATATACTGAGCTTCGTAAGCCTCGCCATATAGGTCTTCTAGACCAGGCGCCTCAAAGGGACAGAACAGAGACCAGGAGCCATTTTCCTTGACCCGTTTCATAAAGATATCTGGAATCCAAAGGGCAATAAACAGATCCCGACAACGTTCCTCTTCCGCACCCGTGTTACGACGCAGTGAAACGAAATCAAACACATCAGGATGAGAGGGGTCTAGATACAGGGCCGCACTACCATTTCTCTTACCAGCCTGGTTAATATGCAACAGCGTCTGATTCATCACCCGCAAGAAGGGAATCAGACCCGTTGATTTACCATTGGTGCCACGAATGACCGAACCTCTGGAACGAATTTTATGCACATTCATACCAATGCCACCCGCGTATTTAGAAATCATGGCGCAATCTTTCGCGCTATCATACATACCCTCCACACTATCGCCTTTCACTTCTAGCAGAAAGCAGGAACTCATCTGCGAATGACGGGTGCCTGCATTAAACAGCGTCGGAGTGGCATGGGTGTATTCCCGCATACTCATAGAATCATACATATCAAATGCCTTCTCAATTTGGGCACCATAAATACCCAGGCTGACACGCATCCACATATACTGAGGGCGTTCCACAATAACCCCATGCACCTTCTGCAGATAAGAGCGCTCCAGTGTCTTATAGCCAAAGTAATCAAAGAGATAATCCCGTGCAGGTTTGATCTTCGCATCAATCAGCTCTTTATTGGCCATAGTAACCTCATATAGCTCATCACTCACCAATGGCATGCTATCTCCATTGGTATCCTTGCAGGTATAGAGCGCTTCAATGGCCTCGCTGAACGTCGCCGGGGTATTTTTATGTAGGTTGCTGATAATAATACGAGACGCTAGACGACCATAGTCCGGATGCACGGTGCTCATCGTACTACAAGTAGTCGCCGTTAGCTCATCCAGTTCCGTCGTGCGCACACCATCATAAATCCGACCACAAATCTTCTGAGCAATCTCATCCGGCGCGACATTCAGCTCATTGGAGAGATTCATAATCCGCTGCAGCACCTTGTCAAAAGATACATTCTCATATTCACCGTTGCGCTTGAGGACACGCATTTTATACTTATAACTAAGGATTGGTTTAAATAACTTAAAAATAACTTTCAATTTTTCTAGTTCGGGCAGACGGATAACCAACTAATTTTTTCACCCTTACCTACATTAGCTAGACCCGTGCATTCCTCAATAAATTTACAACGTAATGCATTGGGGTTGTCCGGATCCGCTTTTTGATCCACATAATTCATGTATTCGGGGTAAATCCGGTTACACTTCATACGGGCATCTGCTACAGAGAGTAGCCCGCCGCTACTAATGCCACCTACGTTATTAAACTTGACCACCATATCGGTATAATTGGAGGCAAGAGGCGTAGCCGTTCCCACGCCAACCAATCCAGTGGTTCCAATACCGACCACACCATCTTTGGGGGCACAATAGTATTTCGACCAAGGTCGCACATCGCTATTAATCGCCTCCATCTCAGTAGCAGAGGTTGATTTGAGCTCCCAGAACTCAGGGCAAGCCAGGTTATCTGTCTCAATCACCGATCTTTTAGGGACTTTATAAGTCAGTAATTGGACAAGTAAAAGTATAATCACTAATAAAGTGCCCCCAATAAACGTTACGGTAAAAGCAAAGTTATCTTCAAAGATGAATGTTCTGCCGGTAGGGGATAGCACACCTACCATGCCTAGCATTAGAATAAATACACCATAGATAACCATAACCGCGATACTTCCTCTAAAGCTGGAAGCGCGCGCCTTATCAAATGCTTTCTGTTCTTCCTTGGTCATCGCAACATCCGTCGTTGCTGGCGCCATTGTCTCTTATTTTTAAACAAACATTTTTGTTTCCAATGTTTTTGATCCTTTCTGAGTGACCAATGGTCCATACGCCATCGGCATCGGTAAAGTGCTTGTATCTTTGCGATAGACTTCATATTGTTTTAAATTACTGAGCACCTCATTGACCGTCCATTCTAAAACCCGCTCATTTAGCTCTCTCACCTGTTCAACAACATTGTTCGGTAAATTGCGACCATATTGTAAGAAAATAGAACGCATAACAATCTTGAGATCGTGATCGCTTTGGCGTCCAATGGTGTATTTACCACCGGTCTTTTTATAAACGGCGTAACGGATACCATTTTGCAATACATCAATATTATTGCATGAAAAGTATAGGTTACTGACAGATGTTGGTTGAAATCCACCGACGAGCGCCTCAGAATAAAAGGATTTATTATCTACTTGCTTCTGCTGGAAGTTGGGTATCTGTAACGTAGTGCTTTTGGTTAAAATATTTACCCGACCATTCATCGTTTGTGTAGGTTCAATCGGGGTAAAGTCCGCAAAATAATTATCACTTTGCATGTCTCTGTAAAAAAGAGATATATTTTTTCGCTTCTATTATTAATGGAGATCTGGATTGCTACACAATTACCTAAGTTCTTGACCCTCAATAAAATAACCTGGGAGAAATCAGAGGAAACTAAGCTTATAGAGCAGCTCTCTTTTTATATCTATAATATGGTATATAACATCTGTGCAATTGTAGCTACAAACTCCAAGGTCTATGATCCCGCACTCAAAGAGATTAAGCCGAGACACCTACAACAATCCCTCACCTATATCCAAAAGAAATGTTATCCCCTCAGCATTACGATGGAACAGAAAGGTGGCAGTAGTTACCATTTTGATGCGGAATACCTAGGTAAAGAGACAGGTGTTTATACCGCCGATGCAGGTAAGAACATACTTGCCCTAGACTTTGAGAATAAGATTGCCCGTCCCGAGATCAGTGGTGGGGCGGCGGCTGGTGTGATTACTTTCTCTGAAATTTCTTACACTATTATTAATACCAGCGAACGCAAAGACCTCTTCCCCAATGACGACCTTAAAGTGATTCTCGCTGACTTTCAAGTAAAGATTGGACGCCATTCGCTACAAATCTTGAAGAAAATCTTGAAGATGCACTTTAACTGCCTAATGATTGACATACACGCCCAACAACCTCTCACTCTGGTAAAGCTACATAAATTAGTCGCCCTAAAGAGACACGGTGTCTTCCTGTAACGGAACGGCGCGCTGGAATAAAAAATGATTTCATAAAGCCTCACTCTCATAACACAAACCATAATGATTATTACCATTGACGGAAATATTGGTGCCGGCAAGAGCACTGTGCTAGAGTATCTAAAGGCAAATGATGCCTGCTATCAGATTGACCTAGAGCCGGTTAATGAATGGACACCCTTTCTGATTGATATGTATAAAAATAATAAAGATGCCTTTGAGTTCCAGATCAAAGTATGGATGGACAGGTGTTTTAAGCCGGACTATACCAGACAAAAGGACTCGGTGCATTGTGTAGAGCGTTCGCCACACTTCCAATGGAATGTCTTCGCTCTCGCTAATTATAAAAATGGTAAGTTGAACGAGAGGCAAATGGGTGTGCTAAAGGATATGTATGATAGGCCGTGCTATATACCTGACCTCTCTATTTATCTGGTATCAGACCCAACACAGTGCATAAGTCGTATTGAGGGACGCAATCGTGAATGTGAAAATAGTATTTCGGAAGAATATATTCGCCATCTACATGATCTACATGAGCTCGCTTATGCCAGTGTCAGGAATAAGCATAAAGTATGTGTCTTTATTGAACACAAAACCCCCGAGGAGATCGGGGAAGAAGTACTATACATTATTCGCAATTATGTCAGGCAAAGGCGCTCCATTGACGACGAGCGTATGTAGCTTCGTGCAGCCCCAATCAAAACTAAAAAGACTTAAGAATAAAAAATGACATAAATATATTCTTTTTCTGTTTTTGTATCAGATAGAATGACTCAAGAGAAATATAAGAAGCACGAGCTCCGCGATCACATTTATGAGCTACCAGACACATACATTGGCTCTGTGGAACGTACCCTTCTAAAGACATTCGTCTATGACGATGCCACGAAGCGGATGGTAGAGCGCGATATTGAATATGTGCCAGGTCTCTATAAAATCTTTGACGAAGTGCTGGTCAATGCTCTGGATCAATCTTCCCGCCTAAAATCCGAAATTGCCGATGGAAAGAAGGATGTGAAGATGGTAAAGACCATTAAAATAAACGTGGATCAAAAAAGCGGCTATATTGAGGTGATGAATGATGGGGATGGTATTGATATTGAAAAACATAAAAGCTATGAAAATATTTGGATTCCAGAGCTCATTTTTGGAGAGCTACTAACTTCCACCAACTACGATCCCAGTCAAGAGAAACTCTGGGGCGGCAAGAATGGTTATGGCGCCAAACTGGCCAACATTTTCTCTGAAGAATTTACCGTGGAAACCGTGGATCATCGCCGGGAGCTACATTACAAACAGCGCTTTTATCAAAACATGAAGAAACGGGATGTGGCCAAGGTCAAAGCCTTTAAGAAACAGCCTTATACCACCATTCGCTTTCTACCTGACTACAAGCGCTTTGGTCTGGATGGTATGACCGATGACCTCTTTCAACTGTTCCGTAAGCGGGCATACGACGCTTGCGCTACTACGGACGCGACCATTTCCGTCTATTTCAACGATACCAAGCTAGAAGCCAAGGATTTTGAGAAATACGCCGATCTCTATATTGGTAATAAAGACGAACGCCCCCGGGCTTACGAACAATGCGGTGAGCGCTGGGAAGTGATTGCTACCTATTCGGAATCTGGGCAATTTGAACAGGTCTCCTTCGTCAATGGCATTAATACCCTACGCGGTGGTAAGCATGTGGATTATCTCACCAACCAAATTACCAAGAAGCTGATTGAAATGGCCGCTTCTAAGAAAAAGAAAGACGTAAAGGCGCAGCATATCAAAGACAACCTGACCATATTCGTAAAGGCCTCTATTGTCAATCCGGCCTTTGACAGTCAGAGCAAGGAAACCCTGACCACTCAGGCCACCAAGTTTGGCTCCAAATGCGAGCTAAGCGATAAATTCTTTGATAAACTCTATAAAACCGGCATTGTGGATAAAGCCGTCAGTCTGACAGAGTTCCACGAGCAAAAGAAAGTGGCCAAGACCGATGGTAAGAAAACCTCTCGGGTGCTTATCCCAAAGCTGGATGATGCGAATAAGGCTGGCACCAAGGACAGTGCCAATTGCACACTGATTCTTACAGAGGGAGATTCTGCCAAGACCATGGCGGTGGCTGGTCTCACTATTGTTGGACGCGATCACTATGGTGTCTTCCCTCTTCGCGGTAAGATTCTCAATGTGAAAGATGCACCCCTAAAGAAAATTAGTGAAAATGAGGAAATTACCAACCTTAAGAAAATCCTGGGTTTGACTCAGGGCAAAGAGTATGAAGACCTTAGCAGTCTGCGCTATGGTCGCATTATGGTGATGACGGATCAAGATGCGGATGGTTCGCATATCAAAGGCCTGCTCTTTAATGTGTTCCAGTCTATTTGGCCATCGCTTTATAAAATGCCCCACTTCCTAACCTCCATGTTGACTCCGATTATCAAGGTCACCCATACCAATGGGCAGAAGATTGCGTTCTATAGCATTACAGACTTTGATAAATGGCGGATTGAAATGGAAAAGACCCCGACGGCAATGCGCCCTTGGACCATCAAATATTACAAAGGTTTGGGTACTTCCACATCGGATGAGGCCAAGGATTATTTCCGCGACATGAAAGTGACCGAATATAAATACACTGGTAAGGATTCCGATGAACATTTGGACCTTGCCTTTAACAAGAAACGCGCCGATGACCGTAAGGCATGGCTAATGAAATACAATAGAGACATCATTCTGGATTACAGCAAGCGCGAGATTCCATATGAAGAGTTCGTAGATAAAGACCTCATCCATTTCAGCAATCGCGATCTGGAACGCTCTATTCCCAGTCTATGCGATGGGCTCAAAGAATCCACGCGTAAGATTATGTTTGGCTGCTTCAAGCGCAAGCTCTATAATAAGGAAATTAAAGTAGCTCAGCTGTCTGGATATATTTCAGAGGTCAGTGCTTACCATCATGGTGAAACCTCTCTCCAGCAGGCAATTATTGGCCTCGCTCAAAACTATGTGGGCACGAACAATATCAACTTGATGCAGCCCA
>Ga0209230_10001246_pt1 | contig 10237 bp, 8 predicted proteins | sample LakOntMetagenome_FD_187467 | JGI IMG/M metagenome (GOLD analysis project Ga0209230, IMG submission 187467) | Freshwater and sediment microbial communities from Lake Ontario - Sta 18 epilimnion Metagenome (SPAdes) (version 2) | ecosystem: Environmental > Aquatic > Freshwater > Lentic | place... | reverse complement strand
CGGTTATCTGGCGAAGGGACAATGGTTCGCTGTAATAATTCACATTACATATTGCGCCATACAATCCGTTGGTTTCTCCGATTATAAACTGGTCCGTTGACGCATTGTACTTGGGAATACATTGAAACGACCTCTCTAAATTGCCATTTATAAATAAATCCACGAAATCGCCGTTGTAATTGAATACAAAGTTATTCCAAACCTGACTGGCGATTTCTACGTCGTAACTAAATCCAGGGGCAACCGTGATTCGGTAGGTATCTCTGAATGTTTTCTTGTATGCATCCACTGCACCTATAAATTCGATTTTAGGTTTCCAACTACCTTCGCTTCCATAGGAAAATATATTTGTCTGACGAGTCGATTGATGAGTTCGCTGATTTACAAACGTCCATAGAGACAACGCATATCGATTGGACATTTGTTTGGACGGTTCAGTAGTCAGTTTATTTAGTTTTGGTAGCTTGATTACATTCTTCTTCTTATATTCAGAATCGAGGAATACAGCGTCGCTTACAATCGGAGTTCCTCCTAAATTAATTGCGAGTTTTGGTATATATGAAATGCCAACGAAAATTAATATAAGCAGCATTTCAATCGCAAATAGAATGTAAACAACGGGTGGTGTCAAATTGAATTCTTCTTTGACATACGAGACAAAATCACTAATTACGCATGGTAAAAAGAAGATGAAATCGATTATAAACCCAGGCATTCCAGACATATTACGCATCGAGCGATACACACTATTCACTAACATTGCGAGTCCAACTAAAATGAAGAGTGAACCAATTATGTAAGTCGAATACTTAAATATTATATCGTGGAATGAAGCGCTAGTGCTGTCAAATTGATAAACGACGCCGATAAATACAAACGCAATTAACATGGCAATTACAATTCCCTGTGAGTCGTTCGACCGAGTAGAAATCACATTATATAATAATAGTCCAGTTATAAGCGACATTGAAATCAAAATGTATGCATATTTGGAAATGCTACCAATCTGTTCAGAACTTAAAATGGAATACATAGCTATAAGCAAAATAATATTGGATACGAATAGCAACAGATAACTTTTATATTCACCAGCTTTCGATAGTAAATCTTTCAATGGAACGGCCATTCAATAGTTATAATATATAAATATTAAATATTTACAAGTTCTCTATGGCAGTCTTTTTCCCGTGGCAGTCGCGACATAGCGCGACTAAATTATCCACGTGATTGCTACCGCCATGTTCTAAACGTACTGTGTGGTCTACCTCGAACCACGCCGGTAATTGTTTACTACAGTCACCACAATGCCAATTCTGCCTAGCAGCTACGAACTTCTTTTTTGTTTCACTCACGGACCGCTTTGTGGATTTGCCACCCGAATTCATTACGCGTGATTCGTACTGGGGTTGAATGGTCGCGCTACTACCACCAAAGTCCCGCTTGGCAGTGAAATCTAAAATTGGCGAAATGATACTGGCAGCATTCTTATCTACCGGTAAATACTTGATATATTCATTCGACGCAACGAGCATACTCTGAGCCTGCGCCGGGTTTTTACGCATCAACCAGCAAAGCATATATCCGAACAGCGCGACGCCCGCCATCTGATAATACTTTTTCCATGACAATAAAACATGAACATATTTGCCTTCGGTGTATATATTCGACATTACAAATATGGTTATTAATAGTATTACAAATTCGAAACGCATCCTCCTATATATTTATGAGTATAAATAAATCAAAACGAGGCAAATTAGTATTATTGCGGCATACAAATAGTGCTTTCTGATACCAGTTAACTCACTAAGTATAATTGGCTTAGCTCTATATTGCGCAAAATATGCGTCGACCGACTCGAGTAGTGACATCTCCTCCTTACCGAGCATAACATTTATTTTATTATGAATGAAATGAACCCAGCGGACGAACGATTCGCGGCTACCCAAATATGGACTGACTGGGTATTTGTCCAATAATTGACTAAATCTATCTCCTATATCAGCGACTGGTATAAATAGGGGCATATTCTGTATTGTATCGTAATATTTGCGCTTTGTAACTTCATTGGGCGTTTCCGGATAGGAATGCGCAATCGTATGCAAAAAAAACCAATAATGAGGTCCCCAAACAGTTGGGTCAAATTCCATAATAAAGTATATAGAACACTGGGATTATATATAGCAGAGTTTAATGAATAGGAATAATAATTGTAATAACTGTGGAAAATCCGGACATGTATTTCACCAATGTAAGATACCTATAACAAGCATTGGTCTAATATCATTCCGATATAATGAAAGCGGAGAACTCGAGTATTTATTGATTCGTAGAAAGGAGACATTGGGATATATAGATTTCATGCGCGGCAAGTACCCTATTTATAACAAATGTTATATTCAAAATATGATAAACCAGATGACGGTCGAGGAGAAACACCGACTTTTAACATTCGACTTTTCAAGACTATGGGCAGATTTATGGGGGAATTCGCACATAAATAATAAATACAAAACGGAAGAAATGATATCCCGTGAACAGTTTGATACGTTGCGAATGGGCGTGTTGAATAATAATGATTTCTACACATTGAAGTCTATAATAGATGAGTCGAATTCAGTTACTGCGTGGGAAGAGCCGGAATGGGGATTTCCCAAGGGGAGACGAAATAATCAAGAGAAGGATTTCGATTGTGCAGTTCGTGAATTTTGCGAAGAAACTGGATATCCGAATGCGCATCTTAAACACGTCCAGAACGTTATGCCATTTGAAGAGACATTTGCCGGGTCGAATTATGTGTCCTATAAGCATAAGTATTTTCTTGCGTACATGGAATGTAAAGATACATTGAATATGGATAATTATCAAAGGTCCGAAGTCAGTAAGATGGAGTGGGCTAATTTGGACAAATGTATGAAAATGATACGACCATACAATTTAGAAAAAATCCGTGTGATTACGAATGTAGATAAGTGCCTGAAAAAATATAGAATCTTTCAATTGTAAATATATAATTGTATAGTATAGATGCCGCCGGGTATAACAATCAAAATAAAGGAAATCTATCAGTTGGACAAGGACCCGCGCGACCCAACTGTACGATTAATGAAGCAGAGTATGCGAGACCAAATAAAAACACAAGAAGAATTCGATGAAAAATATGTTGGTAAGGCGCCAGGTAAGATTCCTTCCACGGTAAAGGTGGTATCAGATATTGAATACAAACAAATTATGGCTCAAAAAGGTAAGAAAGGTAAAAATTCCGTTACAAAGAAGGCGTCGCCAGCAGTAAATGCCGAGCCTTTGGAAAAACCTACGGTCTTAGAACCAGCACCAGCATTAAACGCAGAGCCTTTAGAATCAGAACAAGTAGTCGCAGGAATACCTGAATATAGAAAAAATCAGACAACTGGCGAGCAACAATTGAGACGATATGGTCAATTGGATTGGGTGGATAAATCTGACCATTCCAAAGGAAAAATCATTAAAGAAAGTTTCAAACAATATCTAATAGCACAAGGTATTTATGAGAGTGATTATGCGGGAAAAGGTCCTATTACTAGCGATGAATCTAAGCCCGTCGACAAACCGGCAGCAGCGGCCGTTTTGGACGCAGCACCTAAAACATACAAGCGTGCGCCAAAGATAGTTATAACTGGAACACGCGCCGACGACATAGACCCTATAGTAAACACTCCGGAAAAACCACCTGAGTCCGAACCCGATGGCTATGACTTTTTATATCCAGAGCTAGACGACCCGGATTTCAATATCAAGATAGCGAAACGCAAGGAGTTCTATGATACGCGATATGATGGTGACATCGATGACGAGAAAAAACGCGATGTGAAGAAGTGGGCGGACACTTTATGCGATACCGAATTCGAACTCACCCCACATCAACAGTTCGTCAAGAATTTCCTATCGGTTCAAACGCCATACAATAGTCTCCTTCTATATCATGGTCTCGGTACTGGTAAAACGTGCTCTGCTATAGGAGTTGCTGAAGAGATGCGGACTTATATGAGACAGATTGGTCAGCGAAAACCAATCATAATCGTGGCAATGCCGAATGTCCAGGATAATTTCCGTTTACAGTTATTCGACCCAAGAAAGCTGAAATTGGAGAACGGAATATGGACAATTCAATCATGTGTCGGAAATAGCCTATTACGTGAAATAAACCCAACTGGTGTCAAGGGTCACATAGACGACCGAGACAACATAATCGAGCAAATCAATAACATAATCAGTCAATACTATGTGTTTATGGGATACACTACATTCGCGAATTATATTAGCGCGGTAACGGAAGTGAAAGGCACTCCGGAAGAGAAACAGCGTAACAAAATCCGTGAAATTAAAAACGTATTCAATAATCGACTTGTTGTTGTTGACGAGGTTCATAATATCCGCATCACAAACGAGAACAAGAACCGTAAAGTGGCGGAATTATTAATGGATGTCGCCAAACACTCCGATAGCATGCGCCTACTACTACTATCCGCTACTCCGCTATATAACTCGTATGAAGAGATAATCTGGTTAGTAAATCTCATGAACTTGAACGATAAGCGTGGGATTATATCTATATCCGACGTGTTCGAATCGGACGGTACATTCAAAGCGGAACCTGATGGTCTGGCACTACTCAAACGTAAATTGACTGGATATGTTTCCTATATTCGAGGAGAGAACCCATACACATTCCCATATCGCATCTACCCTGACAAGAACCCCGATTTCACATATCCGTCAAAACAGATGAACGGCAAATCGATTTCCCCTATTGAACACGTGCCAGTTTACGTCAATCCAATCGGCGAAATACAAGAAAAGGGATATAAGTTGATTATCGAAGACATTAAAAACCAGACGGGCGAACAATTTGAGGACATGGAATCATTCAAATATACCCTGCTTATGCTACCATTAGAGGCTCTCAATATCGTATATCCCTATGACGAATCTGCCGACCCATCGGACACTATACAAAGTATAACGGGTAAGAGTGGACTGGCGCGGATTATGAGTTATAAAGAGACGTCCACAGCAAGATATAATTTCCAATACAAGGACCCGGCGAACACGATTTTCAGTAAGGACGAATTACCAAAATATAGTTCCAAGATGGCGAAAATATGCGAGTCGATTCGCAAGTCGGAGGGTATTATCCTTATATATTCACAGTATATCGATGGCGGGTCCGTCCCGATGGCTCTTGCGCTCGAAGAAATGGGATTCACTCGTTTCGGGACCGAGCGCCAAACGAAATCGCTGTTCGCGTCTCCGCGCACGGAACCTCTCGATTCACTGACGATGTTACCGAAATCACAAGTACAAGAGCAGGGTAAATTCCATCAGGCGCGATATGTGATGATAACCGGCGACAAACTATTTTCACCGAACAATGACGAGGACATCAAGGCACTCAATAACATAGATAATATGGATGGTAGCAAAATAAAAGTCGTACTCATTTCGAAGGCGGCGGCAGAGGGCATCGATTTCAAGAATATACGCCAGGTCCATATATTGGAACCGTGGTATAATATGAATCGTATTGAACAAATCATTGGGCGTGGTGTTCGTAACCAAAGTCACTGTAAATTACCCTTTGAGAAACGCAACGTCGAGATTTTCCTACATGCCACATCGCTTACGGACACATCCGAGGAGTCTATAGACCTATATGTATATCGCCTTGCCGAGAGAAAGTCCATCGAAATTGGTAAAATAACCCGGGTTCTCAAGGAGACAGCGGTCGATTGTATTTTGAATATCGAACAAACCAATTTTACTACAGAGAAACTCATGGCGATTCCGGAGAACGCGAACATCGAACTGACTCTTTCTAGTGGAAAAACCATAAAATATAATGTCGGTGATAAACCATACACTGAAATATGTGATTATATGGACAATTGCGCATTCACATGTTCTCCAAACGCGCAAATCACCGACGCCGACGTAACCGAAATAACATACAGTGAAGCATTCGTAAATATAAATATTGAAACTATTGTGAAACGCATCCGCGACATATTCAAGGACATACCGAAAGGTAGGCACTTCTTCAAACGAGACGAGCTATTTGACAGTATTAATATATTGAAACGATATCCAGATTCGCAAATATTCAGCGCACTGACCTATCTGATTGATAATAAAAATGAACATATAACTGACAAATATGGGCGAATCGGAAACTTGGTGAATCATGGTGAGTATTACATGTTCCAACCGATTGAAATTACAGACGACGCTGTGTCTATATATGAGAGAACCCGACCAGTGGATGTTAAATTAGACTCGGTTATAGTGAAATTACCGGGAATTGAAAAGGCACCGGAGCAAGCGACCGATTTCGAATCTATTTTGGCGAGTATACAAGCGAACTATGATATTGCGTTTGCGCCAGTTCCGGAAGAAAAACAAAAGGCAAATGAGAAGAACTGGTACGGTGTCGTTAATGTTACCCAAGATTATTTAGTAGAAAAACATTTGGGTGGTGACGCCGAACTATTGAAAAAATATGTAGTATATCATAATCTAGATAGTTTAGGATTGGCGGATACGCTAACAATTATGAAAAATGCGATTCATCATAACCCAGATTCGGCATCTAAATCCGAGGTATTGCCGCTCATTCGCAAGTATTTCAAAGACAAGACCGTCACTTCGAAAGCAGGGCACAATGGAATCGCACTAAGCAAAGAGGATAAACAATTCATGTTTTATACGCAATTGCCTTCCGGTAATTGGGAACCTGCCAGTTTAAGTGACACAGAGGCATTCATGCTTTCTGACGATTATAAAACCAAATTCTTAGTCACCAAGGACCGCATCAGTAAAATATTCGGATTTATGTCATGGGTGCCCGTTATGGAGGAAGCAGTATTCAAGATGAGAGACAAAGAATCCACTGTAAATACCACTGGCGCGAGGGCTGACCAAGCACAAGTGAAGGACATTCTTTCGAAAATAAACACAATATTAGGCAGTAAGGTTTATACAGAAGAAAATGTTAAGAATGTGGATTCGATTGGTGAAGGTAAAAATCGGTTGGTAGTTCTCGCCGAATTGCTATTACGATATAAAAATGATGTCGACAAAACGAAACTTGATGGCGCTCGGAAAATATGGTTTTTGAACGAAGAGCAGATGAACATAAATGCCATTCAAAACATCGGGAAAAAAATGAAAAGGTAAAAAGTGAAAAATTGATTCGATTTTATAATGTTATATATATATTATAAAATGGCGGAACACAATGTCTACGCGAAATCGGTTCTCTCTAAGAAAATCTATCTCTTGATTACAGAGACTGGGTCGAACGTAAAAGAAAACATAGAGTCGAAAATTACGTCGTCTGTGGAAGGCAAGTGTATCGCTGAGGGGTTTATCAAGCCAGGGACGGTTCGACTAGTCAGTTACTCGTCTGGCGTTGTAAATAATGAGCGTATAGAGTTTCAGACGGTATTTGAATGTATGATATGTCACCCAGTGGAAGGCATGACCGTGGATTGTACTAGTAAGACGATTACAAAGGCGGGAGTCCACGCACAAGTGATTGATTCGGACGGTACTATCCCAGTGACCGTATTTATTGCGAGAGACCATCATAATACGAATCGCCACTTCAATAGCATCAAGGAAAATGCGAACGTGACAATCAAAGTTACAGGTGTCCGGTATGAACTGAATGACCCGTATATTTGCGTATTGGGAAAGTTGATGGAAAGCGTTAAGCCGAAACTGAAGATTGGGGGTAAGGCGAACTTAGAAATGGTGGGTGGCGGAGACGGAGGTGAGGATGATGACGATGATGTAGACCTAGACGGAGACGAAGATGAATAATAACTTTAAATCAAAACATATATAGAATCTGTACTATATACCTTTTTAATGAGCGCTGAATCTCTCGAAGAAATCAAACGCAAGATTGAATCTATGTCGAAAATACACCAGATAGAAATACTACGTATATTGAAAAATGCCCCAAACGCAAAACTGAATGAGAACAAGAGTGGCGTTTATGTAAATCTCACACTTCTACCGAAAGAATCGATTGACGAACTTCTGACATATGTAAAGTATACTTCAGACCAAGAGCAGACGCTGAACACCGTAGAGAACCAGAAAAATGAATTCAAGAATGCGTTCTTTAGTGATTCTGTTAATGAATGAATTATGTATAATGGGGTTTAATATTATCGCATGTTTCTCAGACAGAGACAGAGGCATCGGTCTAAATGGAGGGCTGCCGTGGTCTATAAAAGAGGATATGGCGTACTTTAGCCGGATAACAAAAGCGACCCGAAACCCGAGATTACGAAACGCCGTGATTATGGGTAGAAAGACGTTTGAAAGTATGAATAGCAAACCTCTACCCGGACGATTAAATATATGCGTATCATCGACTGCTGAACCTGGTATCGAGAACAACGTTTTTTTCTGTAGAGCGCTCGATGAAGCCATTCGGCTAGCATCAGAGCATGATTCGATTGAAAATATTTTCATTATTGGTGGCGAATCGATATATAGGCAAGCGATAGCGCACCCGATGTGTGATAAGCTATATATTAATATTGTGAACGGTGCTGACGTTCCTGATTGCGATACCTTTTTTCCGGATATAGACGCGGACATATATGAACTATGTGACGATTTTGAGGTTTGCCCATCGGTTCGTGGCACCTGTTATCGTCGTCGTAAATAATATAAATGTAAATAGAATAAAGATATCGCGTCAATTTATAGTATGTCGCTGCACCATACCATTTTTATCAAGAGAGCATTTGACACGCCTGAAAAACTAGGCGTGTTAAATAAATATGTTTACAAACTAAAAAAAGAGTCGCTGATTGTCGAAGCAGAGCCTTTTGAAAAACCTAGGATTTTAGTCCCTGAACCAGTTCCGACTAGGGAACCTGAGACTAAAAAGACCGAGCCAATCCGTGTCCAAGTACTAGACAAAGTCTTAGACAAGGTACCTATCAAACCGAAGGTGCCTGAACCTCCATCCAGTTATTTCACAGACAAGACCGACTCACTATTCTGGTGCTTGTATATAGCAGCCCATGGACATCCCACATACGAGTCGATTGGTCGTGGATATAGTAACGTCGAAATAGCGGAAAAGCAGAAGATAATCGAGTTTGTCAGAAAGACTCATGGAATCGCCAAAACGAAAGTCATGGCACAGGAAATCATGTCGGATTTGATGACGAACAAGCGCGCCTCACTAATGGTGCTACCAGCACTCGCAGCGTTTTACAAAAAGCGCATCATAATTACAAAACAGAATCGATTCTACATAGACGTTGCGGGCGACGATGACTCCGAAACACTATATCTTATTAAAAATGAAAAGGGTAACTATGGTATCGATTATTCGAACCCGACTCCAAATCTGAATAAACTCATCCGACTGAATAACTATGACAAGCCACTCGCCGCTATATCGACCTACAAAATCGGTGATTTGACGGAATTGGCAATTCGTGTTGGAATCGACACAACGGTCAAACGAAACAAAGCCGATTTGTATCAGGCGGTCACAATAAAATGCCTATGGTAAAAATTGATTCTTAAAATAATATATGAATTTACTATATATTACTTTACAATGGACAAAACCGCAAAGGATAAGCTCGAAATATTGATTGAAAATTATTTAGCGAGTAATCCGATGGCACGTGCCGATGATAAGACGAATGAAGTCGAAATCCGTTTTGGCGCGACAAACCACAAAAACAAAACCAAACCTTTAACGAAGATAGATTATGACAATGTAGTCAAGCAACTCTATCGCGCCGGGTTCAAGATTGAGAACCCCACCGGTTATCATAGTCTACGCATATTCCACGAGTATGTCGACCGAACATCGGGAAAGAAACTCATGTCCAATATTAGGACAGAGGTTACCGGCGTGGATTTGATACAAGAGTACTGTAATCACAATAGCTTGAAGGCTATATTGGATATGCCGTCATCAACCTATGACAAACTGAAATTCACGCAAAAGACACGACCTAAGGCAGCCGATGGTCAATTCATCCAACCTGCAGATTTCGAAGACTTCAATTTGCGCGTGGCGTTCCAATTGGAGCAGCTATACACCGCTAGGTCCGGAATTATTCGAGGCATCATCGAGAAGTGGGGCGAATCACCGAAAACGTTCCGCCACATGAATCGTGTTCGGTTCTATCACGACGACCTGCCATTCTTCGCG
>Ga0209230_10001245_pt1 | contig 10239 bp, 4 predicted proteins | sample LakOntMetagenome_FD_187467 | JGI IMG/M metagenome (GOLD analysis project Ga0209230, IMG submission 187467) | Freshwater and sediment microbial communities from Lake Ontario - Sta 18 epilimnion Metagenome (SPAdes) (version 2) | ecosystem: Environmental > Aquatic > Freshwater > Lentic | place... | reverse complement strand
CCGGAAAGCCTCCAGGTCCGCGACGACGCGCTGCTCGCACGCCTTGCGCTCGGCCGGCGTCGGCGCGGCCGCGCACTGCGCGACGAGCCGCGCCTTGTCGGCGCGCACGCGCTCGCGCAGCGCCGCGCGCGCCCTCTTGCCTTCGTCAATCGCCTCACTGACCTCCCCGAGCTCCGCCTGCAGCTCTTCGGCCGCGCTCGCCGCCGCCGCGCGCCCGCTGCGCGAGACCTCCACGACGACGCTGTCGTACACGGGATACGCGAACGTGCGCGCGTCCTTCTCGCGGTTCAGGTAAGAGACGTAGCCCGAGATCTCGTCCAGGAACTTCGTCAGCGACCGCTCGGTGAAGCGCCCGCGCTCGTCCAGGTACTTCTCGGAGAACCCGACGAAGTCCTCGGGCAGCGCCGCGTCGGCCTCGCGCATGAGGTTCATGAGCGACATGAACTGCATCGGATCCGTCGTGTAAGGCGTCGCCGTCATGAGCAAGAGACGGCACGAGTCGGCGCCGGACGTCGCGTAGGATCCCTGGATCCACTGCTGCAGCACAGCCATGTTCGGGCGCTCTATCGCGGCGAACCCGGGATCGTACAGCTTGTGCGCCTCGTCAATGATGACGAGGGTTTTCTTGAGAGGATCGGCCTTGCCGTTGCGCCGCACCATCTCGGCGTAGACCTCGTTCCTGCCCTGTAGCATGTTCGTGAACTGCTTGAACGAGATCGGCGGCAGCCAGGACTTCGCGACGTGGCGCATCGGAGCGCGCGGCGGCATCGCGAGCACGTCCTCGGGCAGCTTGACGGCGCCCTTCTTGAGCTTTTTGCGCAGATCGTCGTCGCAGACCTGCTTGAACATGTTCTTCCATATGTCGGCCTTGAGCGTATGCCGCGTGACCCACAGCACCGAGTAACCCTTCTTGATGAAAGAGGAAGTGGCAATAGCGATGGCCGAGCATGTCTTGCCGGTGCCGACCGAGTGCGCGAGCAGCAGGCCTTTGTAGGCCGAGCTCGGAGTGAAGTAACTGCGCACGAACTCTTGGGTCGGCGAGTACGTGACGATCTCGGGCTTCGGCGGCAGCGGCGGGCCGGGCGGAAGCGGGGCGCCGGGCGCGCCCCCGACGGGCGGCTTCGCGGCACCCGACGTCTCGGCGCCGATCCACGCCGGAGCGGCGGCGGCCGCGCCTTCTTCGTCGCCGCGCGCGATCGCCTTGAGAGTATGCAGCGCGTCCTTCTCGGCCTCGCTCGCGGCCTTGGAAGCCTCGCGCGCGGTCTTGAAGGCTTTTGGAGACCCAGAGAATTCTGACTTCGCCGAGAAGTATGGAGAGCTCGCCGGCGAGACGCGCAGGCTGCGCCGCCGCGAGCCGTCGCGGCTCGCGGCGGCGTCGGCGCCGGGCGCGCACAGGTTCTCCATGCGCGGCTTCGGCCACGCGTAGGCGCTGAAGCGCTCGGTGACGTATCCGCGCAGCGCGAAGAAGCCCATGCGGCGCCCGGGCGCTTTCGGCGGCGGCGGTCCGGCGACCGCGCGGCGCGCCGCGGCGGCCCGCTTCTTCGCCTTGCGCTTCGCGCTCGCGCCGCCTTCCAGCAGCAACATGAGCTTCTTGAGCCCGTAGCTGACGCGCCCCTTCGCCGCCGCGGCTTCCTCGGACTTGACGGCCTCTTCGGCGCGGAAGTCGTGCACGTGCTCGGTGAGATCGTGGTCGGCCGCGCCGAACGAGATGATCGCGTCCAGCGTCGCCGCGAACTTCAGCGCGGTCACGTCAATGCCCGCCTGGTCCAGATACACGTCAAAGAGCCGCGTCGCGCCCGGCACGCCCGGCGTCCAGGCCTCGCGCAGGTCGTCGGGCAGGCGAACGGTATACTTGAAGACGAACAGCGGCCAGCCTTTCGTCGGGTGGAACGACAGTCCCTTCTGGCCGCAGAAACGCGTGTTCCGCCCGATCGCCTGTCGCTCGTTGGCCGGCGTGTCCAGCTCCTCAAAGACGTGGCAGTACTTCGTGTCGTAGAGGTCAATCCCCTCTCGGTATCCTTGATCAATGATGATGAATCGGATGAACTCGCCGTGCACGTTCTCGGGCCGCGAGTTGAAGACGCCCTGGATCGCCTTGCGGAAGCGGACGCCGACGGGCTTCCCGTAGAGCACGGAGCTGCAGAGGAGCGCGAAGGTCCCGCCGGGCGCGCTCGCTCCGCCGCGCGCTCCGCCGCGCTTCCGCCGGAACCGCAGCGCGCCGCCGGCGGTCGGCGCGTCCTCGGCCGCCGCGTCGGGCACCGGCTCAAACACGCCGACGTCGCGCGCAGGCTCTTTGAGCGCCTCAATGTCTATCTGCATGCCCCGGTCGTACGCCGGCCGGTAGCCGACGGCGAACATCGCGGCCGCGACGAGCTTCGCGCCGTGAGCCGACGATTTGCTATCAACGTAGATGCAGTGCTTAAAGAGCTGCCCGGTCTCCGCCAGGTCGCGCGCGTCCAGCTCTGCGATCTTGCGCAGCAGCGCGACGAGCTTCGGGCTGGCGTCGGGAAGTACTTTCAGGAATCGCGCGGGGTCAAAGGCGCGGCCGTCGTACTTCAGCGCGGCTTCCACGCGGCTGAAGTTGCCGACGTCGCGCACGCACTGCGCGCGGCGCCGCGCGGTCCGCGAAGCCGGCGCGGCGTCGGCGGGCGCCGCGGGCGCTGCGGGAGCGGCGTCGCTCGGAGCCGCGGTGGGCGCACTCGGACCCGCTGCGTCCATGTCGGTCCTTCCCGGCTTCTCTATAAGGAGCGCCAGAAAAGGCTGTGCGGACGCCGCGCGGCCGCGCGCGGAATCGCGGGGGATATAAGGACATCGCGCGTATAAGGCTCAAGCCGAATGGCTCGCGGGAGCGCCCGCGCCGCGCGCAGCGCCGCGCACGGCGCGCGCCCACGCGATCTCGGCCGCGTACGTCCCGTGCGTCTCCATGACGATCGGCACGCCCGCGCCGCGCGCCAGCCGCACGACCGCGCGCAGCTCTGAGAGCGCGATCTCGCCTTTCGGGTCCAAAAGGCCGAGGTGCCGGTCCGCGCGGCCACCGAGAGGCACCGGCGTGTTGTTCAGGTGCACGAGCGCGACGGCGTCGGTCGCGAGCAGCATCTGCAAGGCGCGCGACGGCGACGCGCCGGTCGCGTGGACGTGCGCGGTGTCCACGCACAAGCCGAGCCGGCCCGCGCGCGCTCCAGCGGCAGCCGCGGCAGCTCGCACAGAGCCGTAGAAGCGCAGCAGGTCCTCTAAGTCAGAGAACAGCTCCGTGCCGGCTCCCGACGAAGTCTCCAGGATCAACCGAGGAGCACCGGGCGCCGAGTTCATGCGGCTCAGGACTTCCAGCACGGCCGCGCGCATGTTCTCGGTGCCCTTCTCGGCCGTCGCGGGCCGCGCGGCGATCCAGCGTCCGGCGTGGATGACGACGCCGAACGCGCCGAGCGCTTCGGCGATCGCGAGCTCCTCCAGGACAGCCTCAATCCAGTAAGCGGGTCCGCCGCGCGCTGGCGCGTTGCGCGCGAAGTTCAGAGGGTATGAGCTGTGGACGACGAGCTTGGCTCCGTGCCGCGCGCAGTACTCGCGCACGGCGGGCGCTTCGGCGATGTAGCGGGCGCGCCCGGCGCTCGTGATCTTTCCGGAGCGCGGATTCGCGACAAACAGCTGGAGCACGTTTCCGCCGGCGGCGCGCAGCGCCTCCATCGTCTCCGCGAGCGTCTTGCGCTGCGGAATGTGCGCGCCGACGTAGAACGGCGGCGGCGGCGGGCGGCGCGGCGGCATCGGCGAAGTCGGGCGCGGTACCAAAAGGAGTCGGGCGAGAGCCGAGTATCTTACCTTTCGGGGCCAAAAGAGATGCGCGCGGCGGGCGGCTCAGCGGATCGGCGTGAGCTGGAACATCGCCGTGTCGCGGCAGGGGTCAATTACGTGGCTCTCAAAGATCAGGCGGCGGCGATCGTCCAGCATGAGCTCCATAGGTATTATGATGCCCAGGTTGCGGCGAAAGGGCAACATGACGAACGTCGTGAAATCCATCTCGGTCACGCTCCAGGCCGCCGGCGCGCCGGAGTCGCGGCCGAGCCGACCGCCGGAATGCTTGCGCGCGGCGTCGGCGAACGCCGCGCCGGCGCCGCCGAGTGCGCCGAGCTTGCGCTTCTCCAGGTTGAAGTGCGCGAACACGTCCACGCCGCGCTCGTTCGGCTTCGCCTCGCGGGAGAGGAACGAGCCTGTCGGTATGTGGTTGCTGAGAGACATCCGGCTGTTCGCGCTCATGACCTCGCAGACCTTCTTGACGTGCATGCCGCCCGGGAAGCCGACGACGTAAGTGCGCCCGCGCTGATGAAAGCCCATGAGGTGACCGTCGCGGTTGCGGACGACCTGGACCTTCTTCGGGTACGGGGAGCCGGCCGGCAGCGTCGGGCCGAAGCCGGGGCTCTTCGGGAAGTTCATGGCTGCTGCTGCGAGAGTCTACCTAGCTGATAATGCCCGGGGCGCCCCGGTCAGCGGACGATCATTTTTTCCCGATGGCGCGCGTTGACGATGCGCTAGACGGGAGCGGGCCGGCCGGCGGGCGGATTCGCCCCATTTTGCAGCGCGGCGAGGGCGGCGGCGCGCGCCGGCCCGCGGCCCAAAAACGGCGGCGATTTCCCCCTCGCCGCCGTTTTGCTCCCGTCAAACCGATCGCTGAAGTGACCGATACCCCCATGTCTCTTGGAGTTCTTATAGAGTTGACAGGAGATCTCGGGATCTGGGAGAGTCAATCGGAGCTTGACGGGGCTGCCAGGGAAAACGGAAACGGCGTGCGTTTTTGAGGCGCGGCGAGGGCGGCGGCGCGGGCCGCCGCGCGGCCCAAAAACGGCCCTGCGGAGTCCTCTCGCCGGCTTTTTGCTCCCGTCAAACCGATCGCTGAAGTGACCGATACCTCCATATCTCTTGGAGTTCTTGTAGTTCTTATAGAGTTGACGGGAAGATCTCGGGATCTATGAGAGTCAATAGAAGCTTGACGGGGCTGCCAGGGAAAACGATAACTGCGGCCGTTTTTGAGGCGCGGCGAGGGCGGCGGCGCGGGGCCGGCCGCGGGCCAAAAACGGCCCCGCGGAGTCCTCTCGCCGCCGTTTTGCTCCCGTCAAACCGATCGCTGAAGTGACCAATACCTCCATGTCTCTTGGAGTTCTTATAGGGTTGACGGGAAGATCTCCTGATCTAGGAGGTTCAATAGGAGCTTGACGGGAGACATGGCTTTATTGGAATCCACACGGAGCTTGACGGGGCCGCCAGGGAAAACGGAAACGGCGGCCGTTTTTGAGGCGCGGCGAGGGCGGAGGCGCGGGGCGGCCCGCGCCCCAAAAACGGCCCCGCAAAGTCCTCTCGCGCCGTTTTGCTCCCGTAAAACCGATCGCTGAAGTGACCGATACCTCCATGTCTCTTGGAGTTCTTATAGAGTTGACGGGAAGAGCTCTGGATTTATGAGATTTACTCGGAGCTTGACGGGAGACATGGATCTATTGGAGTCCACACGGAGCTAGACGGGGCCGCCAGGGAAAACAGGGAATTCCGGCGATGGGGGCCGTTTTTGAGGCGGGCCGAGGCCTGAGGCGCGGGCCGGCCCGCGGCGTAAAAACGGCCCCGCGGAGTCTCTCGCGCCGTTTTGCTCCCGTCAAGCCGATCGCTGAAGTGACCGATACCTCATGTCTATTTGAGTTCTTATAGGGTTGACGGGAAGATATTTGGATCTAGGAGAGTTATAGAAGCTTGACGGGGCCACCGGTTTCTCCGGCGCCGGAGGTCGTTTTTGAGGCGGGCCGAGGGCGGCGGCGCGGGCCGGCCCGCGGGCCAAAAACGGCCCCGCAAAGTCCTCTCGCCGGCTTTTTGCTCCCGTCAAACCGATCGCTGAAGTGACGATACCCCATGTCTCTTTGAGTTCTTATAGAGTTGACGGGAAGATCTCAGGATTTAGGAGATTCAATCGGAGCTTGACGGGAGACATGGGACTATAGGATCCAATCGGAGCTTGACGGGGGCGCCAGAGAAACCGGCGCCGGAGGCCGTTTTTGAGGCGGGCAGAGGGCGGCGGCGCGGGCCGGCCCGCGGCGTAAAAACGGCCCCGCGGAGTCCCTCGCGCCGTTTTGCTCCCGTCAAACCGATCGCTGAAAGATACCCCAATGTCTCTTGGAGTTCTTATAGAGTTGACAGGAGATCTCAGGATCTAGGAGAGTCAATCGGAGCTTGACGGGGCCGCCAGGGAAAACGGAAACGGCGTGCGTTTTTGAGGCGGGCCGAGGGCGGCGGCCCGCGCCGCCGCGCGGCCCAAAAACGGCCCCGCGGAGTCTCTCGCGCCGTTTTGCTCCCGTCAAGACGATCGCTGAAGTGACCGATATCCCCATGTCTCACAGAGTTCCTATGAACTTGACGGGAAGATCTTGGGATCTACGAGATCCAATCGGAGCTTGACGGGAGACATGCGCCTATCGGCCGGGGCTTGACAGTACTACCATGGAAAAGGAAACTCGGGCGCATTTTGCGGCGCGGCGAGGGCGGCGGCGCGGGGCCGCCCGCGGCCCGTTTTTGTCCCCCCGGAGTCCCTCGCCGCCGCCGGCTTTTTGCTCCCGTCAAACCGATCGCTGAAGTGACCGATACCCCATGTCTCATAGAGTTGACAGGAAGATATCCGGATCTAGGAGAATCACACGGAGCTAGACGGGAGACATTGGCCTATAAGAACCCAATCGGAGCTAGACGGGGGGCGCCAGGGAAAGCGGGAACTTCGCGGCGGTTTTCTCCGCGCCGCGCGGGGCCGCCCGCGCCGCCGCCCGCGGGCCAAAAAGCGGCCGCGAAGTTCGCGCCGCCCGCGCCGCCCGCGCCGCCCGCCCCCGCGCCGTCAAAGCGCGCGATGAGCGAAGAAGGCGTATGTCAGATTTATCAAGAGTATCTTATAAGTTCCTCCATAGATGATTTAGGAGAATCACTCGGAGCCAGACGGGAGACATGCGCCTATCGGGATTCAATTGGAGCCAGACGGGAGACATGCGCCTATCGGGATCCAATAGGAGCCAGACGGGAGACATGCGCCTATTGGGATCCAATAGGAGCCAGACGGGAGACATGCGCCTATCGGGAGCCAGACGGGAGACATGCGCCTATCGGAGTCAAAAAGGATAGCGCGCCGATTGCGCAATCGGTCGTTTACACGATGGCTTGACGGCGATAGGATTTCATAGTAACTCCCGATTGCGCGCAGACCGCGCCATCCGCGCTGGACTCCGCTAAGCCCGCTGGACCCTCTAGACCCACTGGACTCTTTCGGACCGGATGGACCCGATGGACCCGATGGGCCCGATGGATCCGATGGATCCGCTGGACCCGACGGATCCGATGGATATGTCGGGACCAATGTGACCCAATGGATCCAGTGAACCCAGTGGAACTAGAAGAGTCAGCGGACTCAGCGCGCCGGCGCAGGACTTAAAGGATCCGAGCTCCATTTAAGCAACGCCATTCAACGCCGCAGCCGCCAGCGCAGCGATGGCCGCCTCCGCCGCCCGCACCTTTGAGAACATCTTTCAGGATCACCAAGAGCTCTACGGCGAGGACTACCGGCAGCGCACGATCATCCCGGGCCTGCTGGAGTACTTCCGCGATCCGAGCGCAGCGAACGCGCGCGCCCTGCTGACGACGCTTCGCATCCCGCTGCCTTACTCTCAGCTGAACGCGACGCCGTCGGCTTCCGGCCGGCGCCCTTCAGCTTCCGGCGCTCCCGGGCGCTCCGGTGGGGCGCCGCCCGTCCCGACGGCGCCTCCCGAGTTCTTTGAAGTCCACAAGAGGATTGACTTCCTCCACGACATCCTCGGAGAGCGCATCTACCCCGACGTCGCCGAGCGCGTGCTTCGCGGGGCTCCCGTGACTCCCGAGGTCAACGCGCGCATACGCGAGGCGATCCAACAGAACAACGCGACGTTCCGCGACCGCGAACGCGGCAACCCGGCGAACGCGATGCTCACCGCGATCGCCGAAGAGCTCTCCGGCATCTCGCGGATGCGCTTCCAGCTCGCTTCTCCTCCGACGCCAACGCCGCAGGCGATGCTCTCGGACGCCTATCTCGTGAGCCTCCTGCAGAACTGGATGTCTCGCCCGGTGCTGGAAATCGTTCTGGACGGCCTCTTCGCTGCGCGCATTCCGCCGCCGAGCGAGCGCGACCAGCTGAGCGCGGTGAACCAGTCCAAAGTCGCTCGCTCTCTGTGCGTGTGCGCCTTCTTACAGCTCGCGCTCTGCGACTGGAAGCCGACGGCCGCCGCGCCTGTCGCAGTGACTCGCGTCGCGTTCCTGACAGGCGACTTCCAGACACTTGAGAACCCCGGCGCCGACGCCTTCACCGAACGGTGGGTCCGCCGGATCCGCTCGGAAACGGCGGCGTTCGCGCACCTATCTCCCGACCAGATCTCTGCGCGCCGCGTCGTCCCGAAAGACTTGCCGTCGCTCGGAGCGACGCCGTTCCGCTCGGTCACGCTCGGCCGCGCCGGCCTGACAGTCGCCGTCGGCGATCGCGCGGCGATATCGGTGCCGTACCGCGCGCCGGCGGTTTCGCCAGCGTCGGCGGTTTCGCCAGCTTCGCGTGCTGAGCTGAGTACGTCGTACAAAAAAGATTGGCTATCGGATGTCTTTTCCGAGTACCTGATCGCATCTCCCGAGCGCCGCAAATCTCCCGAATGGAGTGACTTCTTAGACGCGCTGATCACCGTCAACGCCTTTCGCGACGCCGTTAAGGCCGAGGTCGCACTGGCCCGCGGCGCCGTGTTCATCACAGTGGACTCGCTGGCTCTCGTGTATCACCAAGCCCGCGCCGGTTTCGGCGGCTTAATGCTCTTCCCATCGGGCTTTGAGAACATGCGCTTGAAGTACTACACGCCGAAGCGCAGCGGACAGGCGACGCGCCAAAGCCGCGCGGCTTCGCGCGCCACCCGCGCCGCCGGCATATAAAGGCACTGCGCGATCAACAGGTCATGAGGACCGGGACGCTTCGGCGCACTGTCAGGTCGTATGAATGACATCATCGGCGAGCCGCCTCCGAGCGCGGCCGCCGCGTCGGCCTGCGCGGCGCCGGCGTCGCCGAGCATAGAGAAGCGCGACTTCCTGTTCCGCTTCGTGCCGGCCGCGCAGCGCCACCAGCTGCGCCTGGACAACGAGGCCCTGTACAGCACGACCGATCAGCTCACGGCCGACAAGATCACGAAGGATCTGCTCCGGTACATACCGAAGTCCGCGAAGGTCGCCGACGCGACGGCATGCGTCGGCGGGAACACGTACTCGTTCGCGCAGCACTTCAGCAGCGTGCACGCGTACGAGCTGGACCCCGTGCGCGCGGCTTATCTCGCCCACAACATCCGCGTGCTGAACGCTCAGAACGTCACCGTCGTCTGCGGCGACGTGCTGCGCCGAATCCGCGAGCACTACTCGCTGGTTTTTGTGGATTGTCCCTGGGGAGGGCCGAATTATAAAATTTCGGACAGCGTTCGCCTCACGCTCAGCGGCAAGCCGCTGGAGGACGTGTGCTTTCAGCTCAGCAACTACGCTGAGCATATAGCGCTAAAAGTACCCACGAACTTCTGCGAGGCGGAGTTCCTGCGCGAGACGGAGCCGTTCCTGGAGCTGCTGTACAAGAATGTCCACCTCAGAAAGATGCACCTGCTGCTGTTCCGCGTGCGGCCTACATGAGCCCCCAGTGCACCGCGTACGCGAGCGCCGCGAGCGCGCCGACGAACGTCCACGCGAGCGTCTCGGAGGACAGCATGTACGCGCGCAGCATCCTCTGATCATCAAGCGAATCCAGCGGAGGCTCGTCCGTCGGCTCCCAAGCGGCCGACTCGCTCTTTTTTGCCGCCGCCACGGCGCTCGCGGCGGCGCCGCGCAGCTCGCCGATACCGATCGTGTCGCACCGCACGCGGTACGTCTCGCCGATCAGCGGCCCCTCGTCGTCAAAGACGACCCAGAAGCGCCGCAGCGCCGCGCGCTCTTCGGCCGTGATCGGCGCCGCGTCGGCGCCCTCGGCGAACATCGCGCGCGCGTTGAGGTCCATGACCATCCCCTTGACGCCGCTGAGGCCGTGCGCGATCGCCGCCGTCTCCGGCGACCCAGCGAGCTTTCGGTAGACGCACAGCGCGACCGTCTCGGCGAACGCCTCCAGGCGCCAGCGCTCGCTGCCCTTGTACTTCGGCGGGTTCTCCACCGTCAGCAGCACGTAAGGCGCGCCGTCGCCGATCAGCTTGCCGT
>Ga0209230_10001244_pt1 | contig 10242 bp, 11 predicted proteins | sample LakOntMetagenome_FD_187467 | JGI IMG/M metagenome (GOLD analysis project Ga0209230, IMG submission 187467) | Freshwater and sediment microbial communities from Lake Ontario - Sta 18 epilimnion Metagenome (SPAdes) (version 2) | ecosystem: Environmental > Aquatic > Freshwater > Lentic | place... | reverse complement strand
ATCCAAAGCAATAATGGTGCAATAAAATAGTTTAATACCAAATTTTCCGATATTGTTTTTCTGTAAAATAGAAAACCAATGGCCAAACTTAAAAAGACAAACGCAGCTATATAATCATGGCCGTTATAAGTAAACCCTTGAAGAATAGCATTGTATTGCGGGTAGATAATCAAAAGTAATTTCCATCCCAAAAAGGCAACGAGCCCCGAAACGCTTACAGCGCCCAACAGGAGCAAAAAGCCTTTTCCTATTTCGGGAAGGATTAAAATTCTTTTGCCAATTCCGATAAAGACTAAACCCAACAACAATAAAACTGCACCAATCCACATGGCTAACACCCAAGAAAAAGGATAGCTCACAAAATAGAAAGGCGTGTTAAAATAGACCTGATCTTCAGTTGCGTTCATTCGGGTTAAATCGGCATTAGAGAAATAATCCAACAAAGGGATGAGGTAAGTTCCTTGGTGTTCCAAAGTTTTTGGACTTAAATGCGCCAGATCATCTTGAAAGGTATGGTAGTTAAAATGGTCGTCTATAAAGGCAAAGTTAAATCCCTGGATTTTTTGTTGCTCTCTAAAAACGGTTAAATCGGTATCATTGGGTAGCATTTTATAAATGCTGTACATCAACGAGTTGGAAACAGGGTATTTTGGATTGGCTTTGCTAAAGGCATTAACCATAGCCGCATTTCCTTTGTTGACTTCCATTAACATATAGGAAGGGCCGGCCGTTCCTCGGGCTTCAAAATTCAAGACCAATCCTACTTCTTTAGCCCAATCACTTTTTGTTACAAAAAGGGCTGCGCCATTGAGTCCTAATTCTTCAGCATCCGAAAAAAGAATGATGATGTCATTTTTGTGGGGCGTTTTGTTATGAAGAAAAGCGCGTACACTCTCCAGAATGGTGGCTATTCCCGAAGCGTCATCACTCGCGCCAAGGGAAGACGAATGGGGCGCACTGTCATAATGAGACAGTAACAATAAGGCTTTGGAGTGGTCCGTTCCTTTGATTCGCGCTAAGATATTTTTCGACTTGGTCAGATTCCCCCAATCAGAAAGTGTGGTTCCTTCCTGAATTTTAGTTTCTAGACCCAGTTGCTGTAATTCTTTCTCGAGGGCTGCTGCCACTTCGGAATGATTTTCCGAACCGATATAATGTGGCTTTTTGGATAGTGCCGCTACTTTTGCCAAAGCTCTTTGGGTAGAGAATTTCGATAATGGTTGCGCTTCTTTAGAGACCCATTGTGGCATCATTAAGAAGTAAATTAATGCAATCATCCCAGCAATAAATAGCGTGACAATTGAAGAGGAGTATTTTCTTTTCATAGCAAGGCGTTTTAGTTTGGGCTTCTAAAGGTCTTTTTTAACAAGCATAAAAAAATCATTTTCCAAGGCCAGGTAGCCCTGATCATATAAAAAATAGTAGGTGTTACCCGTTTTGGTTTGCAGTCTATTGGTGAAGAATTCAAAATCAAACCCCTTGCTTTGGAGTTTCATACGGGTCGTTTTTGATTTTCCTTCGGTATTGAGTTCGCAAAGGATGCGGTAGTTTTTGCGCAACTTGTTGTTTACATTGCGCATAAAATTCGTGCTGTCTTTGTTTATTTTGTTATTGTAGGCATTGCGGCAGCCATCGCTGCAGAATTTTTTGTCTTCGCGCCCTTTGATGGCCTCTCCACATTCCAAACATTTTTTCATAAAGGGATTATTTTCGGTGTTAGATTAGGACATAAATCCGTAAAGTCTTCTTGCTCTTTTGTTCGATTGAATCAATCTAATGGGTCTCGTTACTATTTTCTAATTCGACGGTATTACCATACAGTACTTTTTTCAACCTGCTTTTTTAATATTTCTAAAGAAATTAATTCTTGCTTCTGGACTTAATAAGTAAATAGACAAGTTGTCCTAAATTAATAAGCCAGTGTGTCCATAGTAATACTAAAAGATAAAACCACCAAGCTAATGCAGTCCCGTTTCCTTGTGCCCTATAAAAAAGACCATACAGAAAATAGGAACTATAAATTACGTGAATACTCAAGTTAATTACTAAACCCTGTTTTTCGTCTTTAATTTTTATAAGTAAAAGAGTAAACGTTACCCAATAAAGGATGAAACTGAAAAGCAATAAAAGGTGATCATCATTCATTTCTTAGTCAATTACAGATTTGTTTTAATCTTATTTTTTTGCATTCTGTTCAGCCAAAATTTTATGATATAACTCAATATTTCCTTTTAAAAAACTTTTTGCAAACTTTTCCAATTCATTATTCGCCTTTTTAATACTTGGCATAACTTGATCTCCAATTGGAAAGGAATATTCATACTCTTCGTTTTCTGGATCGATCTCATTCTTGAATTTCCACAACGCAATTGAATTCCAATCGGTTTCAAAAAAATCATTATTACTTGTTTCTCCAAGGATTAAATTGTAGAAAAAGGGATGATCTGTTGGATAATTTGTTGCGCTAACTTTTACAAATTGCTTTTCTTTTTTCCAAGTTATGTTAGTTGAGTATTTTTTTATCTCTGTTTTGTATAATTCAAACCCATATTTCTGAATCGTTGGCGCAATAATTCCCATTACAATTTCTGCAAACCGGCTTTGCGCTTCTGAGGGTTTATCCTCTATTCGGTCAATCAATTTAGATTTCTTCTTAAAAAAGTCTAATATTCTCATATGCAGTTTTTTATAAAGGATTATACAAACAAATATAACAATTAAATTCCAATTACAAACGCTTACAAATAGTTACAACCGAAAGTAAATGGTTGGGAACCGACTAATTTTTGAAAGTCGGCCCATCTTTGCCTTGTTGATTTGAATGTGTCAGTCAACCAAACAGAGTAATCAACTATTTAAATTTATACGCCATGAACACGATGAAAAACAGAGTACAGTTAATCGGAAACGTAGGAAACGATCCAGAAATTAAACAATTCGACGGAGGAAAAAAGCTAGCCAACCTTACCCTAGCTACCAATGATTATTATACGAACGACAAAGGAGAGAAAGTCGCCCAAACCGAGTGGCATCGGGTTTCTGCTTGGGGAAAAACGGCAGATCTCATTGAGCAATTCGTCACCAAAGGCAAAGAAATTGCCATCGATGGGAAATTAACCCATAGAAGTTACGAAGACAAAAATGGCGAAAAACGTTATATCACTGAAGTAGTGGCCAACGAGGTGGTGCTTTTGGGAAAATAAAATGATTTAAGGAATCAATCGTCGTTTTCTATTTTTTAAATGGGAAACGGCGATTTTTTAATAGGCCAAATACCGATACAAACCCACCATAAGAAGGGTTATTAGAATCAGATACCGAGACATCGTGTCAACGAGAATCGGCTCATGAGAAATTTTTAATTTTGTATAGTATTTCATGGTTTTGAAATAGGTCAAAGGCAGAAACAACGAAGGCAGTAGACTAATCCAGCTAGAAATCGGAAAATTTAATAGCGTCAGTATTACCATTGAACTTAAAATAGGGTAGATGAAAAGTTGTTTTTTATTTTCGTTCCAATCAAAGTGAGTACTACTTTTATAATATATAAATTGATTAGAAATCTTACGAAATAAGTGATTGATAATTATAAAAGCGACAATCGACATAGTCACTTGAAGATACATGGGAACTTCCAGATAAGCATAAACTTTCCCGGTATCTCCGTTTTTAACCATAGGAGCGATTAAGACATATCCCAAAAAGTAAAGAAGAGACCCAGTTCCGAGCCAAGTGAGAAATAATTTTATCAAACACGGCTTGATTTTTATTATAGCAAGCAATGTAATGGCGATTCCAAAAACCAACGAAAATAAAGGGCCTGAAACGGCTACTATTGCCTTTTGTTGCGTAGTTCCTTCCTCAAAATAAGAAACATAATTATGATGTAGTATAGGTTGTAAGTTGAAATAGAAAGCCATTAAATAATGCGCTAATTCATGTAAAATGGTTGCGAGAATTGAGGTCGCGATAACAATGCAAGTAGTATTTAGGGCAAGAGCCTGCTTTCTTAATTCCATTTATGGCAGTAATTAGGTGTTAGAATTATTACTTCAGTAAAAAGGGGACTACTTTGGTTATGGTACCAAAAGAGTTGAAATTTTTATGATTGATGGTATGGTCAATTTTTTCATGTGCCCAAGTAGTGTGAAAAGGAATGTGAATGGCATGACCTCCAATTTCTAAAACAGGCAAGACATCGGACTTTAGCGAATTTCCTATCATCATAAATTCGGAAGGCGCTACTTCTAATCGGTTGATGAGTTTTTCATAATTAAAGGCCTCTTTATCGGCCATCACTTCAATATGATGGAAATATACGCCCAAACCCGAAAGATGCAATTTGCGTTGTTGGTCTTTTAAGTCGCCTTTAGTGGCTACCACTAGTTTATAATGACCTTGAAGTGCCTTTAAGGTGGCTTCCACACCGTCTAGTAATTCAATTGGTTTTTCGATGAGGTCTTTGCCGATTTCGGTAATTTTTTTGATAAAATCAACACTAATGGTGCCGTTAGAAATAGCGATTGCCGCCTCAATCATCGACAAAATATAGCCTTTAATGCCATACCCATAAAGAGGGAGGTTGTTTATCTGGGTAGTAAATAAGGCTTGTGACAACCCTTGATGGGTTAGGTAATCTTGCATGAGTACGCAAAACTTTTTCTCGGCTTCTTCGAAATAAGGCTCGTTGATAAACAAGGTGTCATCGGCATCAAAAGCGATTACTTTTAGTTTCATCTTTTTTATTAAAAATACAAAATTCCACTAAGTATTTAGTGGAATTTTGTAAAATTGAATTGTTTTTTTAATTGATTCCCTCTCCGTTGTCTACTCCTTCTGCATCGGGATTCACGAAAACCAGTTTGCCTTCCGCATTATTGGTCATCAAAATCATCCCTTGACTTTCTACGCCACGAAGGTTTCTTGGCGCCAAATTCACTAAAACGGTGACTCTTTTTCCAATAATCGCTTCTGGAGCGAAACTCTCGGCAATACCCGAAACAATGGTGCGCACATCAATACCCGTATCTACTTTTAAAATTAAAAGTTTGTTGGCTTTCGGCATTTTCTCGGCTTCTAAAATAGTTCCTACGCGCAAGTCCATTTTGGCAAAATCCTCATATTGGATGGCTTCTTTTTGAGGGGCAGCCTTTTTGTTTTCGGCTTTGTTGGCTACTTTCGTGGCTTCTAGTTTGTCGATTTGTTTTTGAATGGCGTCATCCTCGATTTTAGAAAATAACAATTCCGCTTCTCCAATGGAGTGTCCGGCAGGAATCAAATCGGAGTCGTATGAGATTGTTTTCCAATGGATTAGTTTATCAGTATTTAAAATTCGCGATAGTTTGGCAGCAGTAAAAGGCAAGAAAGGCTCGCACAAAACGCTTAACGCGGCTGCAATTTGCAAGGCCACATACATTTGGGTTTGCACGCGTGCTGGATCGTCTTTAATCACTTTCCAAGGTTCTTCGTCGGCTAAATATTTATTACCTAACCGAGCCACATTCATCAACTCTCCTAGGGCTTCTCTGAATCGGTAGCGCTCTATAGAACTCGAAATCACGGCTGGATAGGCTTTTAATTCGGTTAAAGTGGCCTCATCCACTTCTGAAAAGGTGTTGGGTTGTGGCACAATTCCTTCGTAATATTTATGGGTTAAAACCACGACACGATTGATGAAATTTCCAAAAATCGCGACCAATTCATTGTTATTTCTTGCTTGAAAATCTTTCCAGGTAAAGTCATTATCCTTGGTTTCTGGCGCATTCGAGGTCAAAGCATAGCGCAACACGTCTTGCTGATTTGGAAAATCTTTTAAATATTCGTGCAACCAAACCGCCCAATTTTTAGATGTCGATAATTTGTTACCTTCCAAGTTCAAAAACTCATTGGCAGGGACATTATCGGGCAAAATATAACTGCCTTCGGCTTTAAGCATCGCCGGAAAAATGATACAGTGAAAAACAATATTGTCTTTTCCTATAAAGTGAACCAGTTTGGTGTCTTTGTCTTTCCAATACGGTTCCCAATCTTTTCCTTCGCGCAAGGCCCATTCTTTTGTAGAGGAGATATACCCAATAGGCGCATCAAACCAGACGTATAATTTTTTTCCTTCGGCACCTGCCACGGGAACATCAATTCCCCAATCTAGATCTCGGGTTACGGCACGCGGTTCTAATCCGCCATCAATCCATGATTTTACTTGTCCGTACACATTCGGCTTCCAGTCGGTTTTATGTCCCACAAGAATCCATTCTTTTAAGAACGCTTCATAACGATCCAAAGGTAAAAACCAGTGTTTGGTCGATTTCATAACGGGAGTTTCTCCTGTAATGGTCGATTTTGGATTGATTAAATCCGTAGCATTCAAGGTAGAACCACATTTTTCACATTGATCCCCATAGGCTTCTTCGTTACCACATTTTGGACAGGTTCCCATCACAAAACGATCGGCTAGGAATTGATCGGCTTTGGCATCATACAATTGCTCGGTTACTTCCTCGATAAAATCGCCGTTTTCATAGAGTTTCTTGAAAAATGCCGATGCGGTATCATGGTGAATTTTAGCAGAAGTTCGGGAGTAATTATCAAATGAAATTCCGAAATCGACAAACGACTTGCGAATAATTCCGTCATATTTATCGATGACCTGCTGCGGTGTAATTCCTTCTTTTTTGGCTTTCATAGAAATCGCCACGCCGTGTTCATCACTTCCGCAAACAAAGGCAACGTCTTTTCCTTGCAAGCGCAAGTATCTGGAATAAATATCAGAAGGCACATAAACCCCTGCTAAATGGCCAATGTGAATCGGACCGTTCGTATAGGGCAATGCCGCTGTAATGGTATATCTTTTTGGATCTTGTAACATAACTCAATTTAATTGGCTGCAAAAATAAGCAATAGAATTGAGAGTTTTAGAATTAGCGGGCATGTTAAATTTGTTTCTAACAGTTGGAGCGAATACTTCAAGAATCAAACGGAGTTAAAAGTAATTGACATTTGTTTTTTATCTAAATTTGTTCAGTGCTAAGAAAGAAAGGAAATCCATTTCTTTGGAATGCTATTTCACACGTAGGAACCACAACTTTTTAGGTGGTTTTTTTAATTTTATAGGGGACATCAAATAAGATCAATTATGGCCAAAGGACCTGAAAAAAACACAAAAAACAAGGCGCTGCATACCAAATTGCTGAAGCGAAAAAACACGAAGCTTCAGGAAGATAAAAAAGCAAAAGCTTCGCGTTTGAAAGCCTTAGTTGCCAAAATGAATCAAAATAAAAGTAGTAACGAAACGGATTGCATATAAAACCCATTGCATTTCTTTTTTGTTTTATTTTAACTGAAATTTGCAGCAAATAATCAAACGCTAAACCTATGGAATTCGGTAGAATAATTATCTCAGATACTGCGATGAACAGTGAAAATCTTCAAGATGTAATACACTCTAATATTTCGATAATCAACTTAATGCGTGAGGAAGGGGTGAACGACGACCTGATACATGAAGATGCTTTAATGAGTTATTATTTGGATTATTATTTTTCGAAATATACGGAGGGTAATTTTGCGCAATTTGTATATCATTCGGGTTGGGATCAGGAATTGAATGAATTGATAGCAGAAGGATTGGCATTAATTGGAGCCGAAAAACACTTAGAATTGTTCCAGCAGCAAGCTAAAAAAGTTAAATTAATGAGTAGTGTCAAGCTGAATAAATTCTTAAAAGGGAAATGGGAAGGAGTCAACCCGATTCGCGATTCGCTCAACAACGATACTTTCTTTGCATTATATGAAAACCTGATTGCTTTGAATGCTACTTTTTTAAAAACACATCCTGATTTCGAAGTACTTTCGGTAGAGGCTATTTTCGCCACCTTAGAAGAATTTGTAGGTCATGAAATCAAACGATTTTAGTTTAATTGATTGTTCTCACTAGTTTTTGAGCTACTTTTATTTCAATTGCCTTTTAGCTCTCAGAGGATCTTAAATTCTTCTCGGCAAATCATTTTAACTTTTATACATTTGTTTAACCCATTTTAAAATCAAATGAAGAAAATCAAAACGATATTATTTTTATTTCTTTTTTTGAACAATTATTTACAAGCACAAAACCAGAAAGTGATGCCAGAATTTTTAAAAAAAGGAGATACCGTTGGTATTACCGCAACAGCCAGAAAAATTGATTTAGAAAACTTAGCACCGGCTATTCAATTACTGGAAAGTTGGGGATTGAAGGTTATTATTGGAAGAACCATTGGCAAAGAAGAAAACCAATTAGCGGGACCGGATTGGCTTCGGGCAACCGACTTTCAGGAAATGCTTGACAATCCTAACATAAAGGCGATTTGGGGCGCTAAAGGAGGTTACGGAACGGTACGCATTATCGATAAAATTGACTTTACGAATTTCAAAAAGAAACCAAAATGGGTAGTTGGATTTAGCGACATGACCATTTTGCATAGCCACATCAACAATATGGGCATTGGCACTTTGCATGCCATGATGGCCCTGAGCACCAAAACCGCCTTGCCTGAATCCAGTGAAAGCCTGCGAAAAGCCTTATTTGGAGAGAAACTAGAATACCGCGTTCCGTGTCATAATTTTAACAGAGAAGGAAAAGCCGAAGGCGAATTGGTCGGCGGAAATCTTTCGGTTTTATTTAGTTTGATAGGTTCTAAATCCGAAATTAATTACAACGGAAAAATTCTTTTCATAGAAGATTTAGACGAATATTTATACCACATTGACCGGATGATGATGAACCTGAAACGCAATGGCTATTTTGATGGTTTGAAAGGGATGGTCATTGGGGGAATGACTAGCATGAATGACAATGAAATCCCTTGGGGAAAAGACGCCTTAGAAATTATTCAGGAGGTAACCAAAGGATTTTCTTTTCCGGTAGTCTATAATTTTCCTGCGGGACATCTCAAGGACAATCGTGCTTTAATACTTGGTAAAAAAGTTACTTTGGAGGTCAATGACAAAGAAACGATTCTTCAATTTAAATAATCAATCAGCTTTGGACTTGGGAAAGTAAGCTACAAAATCTGCTACAAAATTCAATATGGCCGAACATAACGATTTAGGAAATCTCGGAGAAACCTTGGCGGTGGAATTCTTGCAAAAAAACGGCTATGCGATTCTAGAAACCAATTGGACTTTTCAAAAAGCCGAAGTAGACATAATCGCTCAAAAAGGGCGTGTTTTGGCGGTGGTGGAAGTCAAAACCCGTTCGAGTATTGATTTTGGCCTGCCTCAGGATTTTGTCAAACCCAAAAAAATCCATCTTTTAGTGAAGGCCATCAACGAATATGTAATCACTAACGATTTGGAGGTGGACGTTCGCTTTGACATTATCGCTATTCATAAAGAAGGGCAACAATTCAAAATCGAACATTTAGAAGATGCCTTTTATCATTTTTAGCTTTTTTATCAAAAGCAGCCATTTCTTAAGAATCTTCAGTTCTCTTTTTTGTTGCGGCAATTTTAAATAGCGAAGTAAAATATTGATTATATTTGACATCCTAGCTTAAAAGAGAATATGAAAAAGTGTCTTACCATTATAGTAGCATTTGCTTGTTTTGGGGCTTTTGCCCAAAAAGAGATTGCCAGAAAAGTCAATGCCTTGCAGTCTAAAAATGTTGATTTCAAAGAGGTTTCCGTGTTATCGGTTACAAAGAATGCCCCTAATGCCCTTATTGAAAAAGCAGTCACTAAAGCGACTTATGCCAAAATGAATGCGCCCTCCTTGAGCGATTTAATGGCCAGAAAATACGAAAATATTGAAGTTGAAATTCCGTACCAGGGCGTCATTATTGAGGTCCAATTGTATAAAGTAAACCTGTTGGCCGAGGGTTTTCATGTTGATACCGATAAAGCCACTGCTGTTCCTTATGAACCAGGTTTGTATTACAGAGGAATTGTAAAAGGCGATCCGAATTCGACCGTTTCCTTTAATTTTTTCAAAGACGAGATGAATGGGATTATTTCAAACGATGCCCTCCACAATTTGGTCATTGGGAAACTAGACCAGCCCTATAATACATCGGATTATGTTATTTATAGTGATGCCGATTTAACTGCCACAGGAAATTTGGCTTGCCATACCAAAGAGCAGGTTCAAACCCAGCTTAAAACAATAAAAGAAGGCGCAAAGGGAGTCGCAACCAGCCGCTGCGCGACCATTTATTTTGAAATAGACCATGCTATTTATACAGCAAATGGTAGTGATGTTACTACAAC
>Ga0209230_10001241_pt1 | contig 10247 bp, 6 predicted proteins | sample LakOntMetagenome_FD_187467 | JGI IMG/M metagenome (GOLD analysis project Ga0209230, IMG submission 187467) | Freshwater and sediment microbial communities from Lake Ontario - Sta 18 epilimnion Metagenome (SPAdes) (version 2) | ecosystem: Environmental > Aquatic > Freshwater > Lentic | place... | reverse complement strand
GAAATTCACTTATTTTTAACGCCAAATAAATGCTGTAAAGAGCACAAAAGCAATGACTTTAAAAAAGCCTAAAGCCAAGTACCCAACTGTTATGTTAGTGGATGACAGTGAGATTGATAACTTTATAAATCAGAAGATGATCGAAGGCTGCAATTTTGCAGATCGCATCTATGTGCACACAAGCAGCAAAAGTGCTTTGGAGTTTCTCGCCAATTTTGAGCGAGCACATTTACCTGAAGACTTAATACCTGAGATTATTTTTCTGGATATCAACATGCCTATTATGGATGGCTTCCAATTTGCCGAAGAATTTGGGAAGTCTTGCCCAAAGATTTACGATAAAATCAAGATTATTTTCTTGACAAGTTCTTTAAATCCGGTAGACCAGAAGCGTGCAATGGCTGTTCGTGGCGTGTATTCTTTTTTAAATAAGCCATTAGGCAAAGACCATTTGGACAAACTTTAATTCTACATAACCCAAAAAAAAATCCCCGGCATTCATAATGCCGGGGATTTTTTGTTTAGATAATAATGGATTTACCGTTTAACAACTTGACTAAGCGACTTAATGAAAGACTCATCGATTTTTATGTATTCAAGCATTCGGTTTGACTTCTGATTGAGTAATTCGAATTTTGAGAACAATTGCGCAATTTTTTGTTCTACTTGACGAGCAGAAGAACTCATTTGGAGTGATAATATTTTATAAAAAATCAATGCGTTTTCATACCCCATTTCATCGTCAAGTTCTCTGATTTTACGTGTAACACTTCGAAGTAAGCTCGTTGCTGGGTCATACTTATTTATCATAGAATAATTAAGTGCGAGAAGCAATTTCATTTCAATTTCTGAATGCGGATAATTTTTAAAGCTAACCTCGTTAATAAGACCATTTAAAATTTGAACTGCCTCTTGATACTTCTTTGCATAAAATGCTGAAGTGGCCATGTATTTTGCAAAATTGATGTAGTTGGGAATATCGTTTTTATCGGGCTCGTAATTGCTAAGTGAATTTTGATTTTGCTCATAAAGCTCCGATTCTGTTCCTAATTCAATATGGCGTTCTATTTTTGAAATGAGGAATTTTGTAGTAAAAGCGCAGTGGTTGAATAATAAAAACGACATCAACTTCTTATCAACTTCCTCAAAATAACGTCCTTCTTTCTTTGAGAGATTCAGCTTATGATAATATTCGAAAGCCAGATTATTGAAAACCAATTGCAGGTATTGGTAGTTGGTGTCTTTGCTGTATGTAGAAAAAATTCTTTCCATTTTAGCCAAAACGTCTTCAACAGCCTCATCATCTTTAACTGCTTCGGGATTTGGAATGTATAAGGCAAAGGTAATATCCATAATTGCTTTATAAATCTGGAGGTGATGAGATTCATACAAATTACAGATGTGAGACATTTCCTGCTTAATCAATCCAAGGTATTCAACCTGCGATTTGATTCGGGAAGTATAATATTCGCCTACCGAACGCATGAAAGTGTTTAGTAAATCTTCTGCTTTGTCGAGGGCAATGGTATACGCTAAATGTTTGTTGTATAACTGTGTGTATTCGTAATACTTCGGCGAATTTACGTGCAGTTTCTTAAGGGCATTATAAACACTCGATAATTCATAAGGCATATCGTAATTCTGCAATTCCGACTCCAGTTTTGTGAGGATGGCAATTGCAGTTTCCCGATGTGTGTCGTAAATAAGGGTTGGAATATTCGCAACCTTTCTCAACAAATCGATTATGGGAGTCGACATGTTGTTGGTCAGAAAATCTTGAATCTTATCAAACAAACGCGACTTCAATGTGTAGTAAGCGCTTGTGTTGACGTTTAACATCTCTTGAATCTGTTCGTCGTTGTATTTGTTCTCCCGATATAACGTCAGGAGTCTAAGATACTTGTCTGCCTTAGTTTCAACAAATTGCTGACACAAATCATTGAACTCTTCTTCTTTGAGCTGCAAGACAATGCTCTTAAACTTGATCATGATCCCTTTTTTGCTGACAATATATGAGATTTTTTTAATTAGTAATCCAATAAGTTTTTAATTTTCATCAACAGTAGTCAAGACACTTCCTGGAAGATGTTGAATAATATCCCAAGAACCATCTTCATTTTGTTTTTCTAAAATATAGAAACCCACACCATTGTTGCCCCAACCTAAGTAAGGAGTCCATTCGAGTTTTATTGAAACATCTCCAGTTGCTTCTGCTTGCAAAACAACATTATCGCTTGATGTACCTTCTTTTCCAACAAGTTCACAAGCATTGGTAGCCATAATGTTGTAATAGTATTTTACATGATCTACATCAACCGCATCATCGATGTAATACGTTTGATCTTGTCCAACGGAAGCAATAAGTTCGAATTCCCGGTTATCGATTGAGCGGTATACTTTGTATCCATTAACCCGATTACCCATAATTGCCGGACGCAACCATTCGGTAAGTATGCTTTGATTTTGGACAACCGTAGAACGAGAAGTATTCACTTGTTGATCAACAAAAAGGTTGGCAATAGGCTCGCTGAAATCGAAATCACTATTAGAATATACGTGCGACTGTCCGTTGAGCGCTTCTGCTTTAACTTCGTATTTGAATTTCAATGGACAAAATACTGTGCTATCAATAAATGATGTGATATCACCAGCAACAACTCCAAGATCATCGGCTACACTGCTATTTTCTTCAGTTCTGAAAACACGGTATTGAGAAACCAATTTTCCAATATATGGAGTCCAAGTAACCTCGATCGTATTATTTAAAAGTGTAGCAACCTCAACATTGATGGTACAATGTTCTATTAAACTGTCTAAAACAATTGCATAACCGCAACGATCGATGGTTTGAAGTTTATAGCAGTATGCATTATCGAGTGTGTTTAAACCAGTTTCAGTATACGATAAAGTATGTTGATCCAAAATTTGAGCTACTTGCTCGAAAGCACCCGATTGAATATTACGACGGAACAACACATACGAACCAAAATCAGTTGCAAGCGACTCTTCCCATTCGATGAGAACTGAAGATGTATTTTCTACAGTAACACGACCAATTGGAGAGATAGGAGCTGGAAGCGTATCATAAACTTGAACCGCAGCAGGCATTGTCAGTGAATCGGCACAGCCATTTTGATTCGTTACAATGAGTTGAACTGAATAAAAACCAGGATTAGAATAAACGGTATTGGGATTAACATCAACAGAACTATTTCCATTTCCAAAATTCCAGTTGTAGCTTGGGTTTTGGGTAGATGTAGAAGTATTGGAATAGCTTACAGATAATGGAGAACAACCTTCAACAGCATTAATTGCTAAGCCAGCTGCGGGAACAAGCAAGGCGTTCATTCCTTGAAAAGTAGCAGTATCTGAACATCCGAAAGCTGATGTTGAAACAAGTGAAATAGTATAACTGCCTGCATGTGCATATGAATACGATGGTTCAAAAGCAGCACTTGAATTCATATCGCCAAAATTCCAATTGTATGTTGCTGCGCCAGATGATAAATTATCGATTGAAAAGGCAAAAGGTGTACAAGCACTTGTGTCACTTACTGCAAAGTTTGCAACTGGGTATGGATGAACGGCTATTGGAGTTGTAATGGTAAAAAATGCACTACAACCGATCGTATCCTGAGAGAAAAGCGTTACTACGTATGTTCCTTCTTCAGCGTATGAAAACATTGGATTTTGTTCTGTGCTTGTAGTTCCTTCTCCAAAATTCCATTCCCACTCAACAGCACCATTCGATAGGTCTGTAAATTGAATTGTATTTCCAACACAAGAAGAAACAGATGATGCTGAAAAGGAAGTAGCAGGACCTAAAACAGTAACATAATCGTGACGAATTAGAGTATCAGAACAACCGTTTGCATTGGTAACAATAAGAGTAATTGTATAAGTTCCTGGAAGGTCATACAATTTAACCGGATTTGGAATTGTAGATTGCGTATTGTCGCCAAAATTCCATAACCAAGAAACGGCACTTGTTGAATTATCGAAAAACTCGACAATAGAAGGAGCGCAACTGGCAGGTGTTGGCGAAGAGAAATTTGCTATTGGTCCAATTACATTAATCGGTAAAGTAACATAAGCAGTGTCACGACAATTACTCGTTGAAGTTACAATTACAGTAGCTTGATATGTTCCATTTGCTGTGTATAAGTGACTTGGATTTGAACCAACTCCAGTAGATCCATCACCAAAATTCCATTGCCAATCGATGTTTCCATCCATTGATGCAGTGAATGTAACAGGAAGTGGATTACATGCTCCAATATAAGCAGCAGAAGCCTCTGCTTGAAAACGGGCAACTCCTAGTTTCGTAATGGTTGATGTACATCCAAATGCGGTTGTTATTTGGAGTGTAACTGAATCTCCAGGCATACTAGTAAAGTTCATTGTAGGATTTTGTTCGGTGGATGTATTTCCATTTCCAAAATCCCAAAACCAAGATACAGCACCTTCGCTTAAATCAGTGAATTGAGCAGTTAATGGAAGACATAGTCCAGTTTGAGTAAAACTAAAATCAGCATCAGCTCCATGAACAGTAATCACATTAGGAAAGTATTCTTGGTAATTACAACCCGGTAAAATAGCGCTTGCAACTCGCTGATAGAACCCATAAACGCCTGGATTTTCAAATGTTTTAGAAACAGGGTCGATGTAATTAGTGCCATTCCATCCACCTAGTGACCAAGTACCATCAGACCAAAACCAAGTTACCTGATTTGCTGCACTTTCATTTACGAACGTCGTTGTTAAAGGAGCGCAACCTTCTGCAGGGCCATCTAATGAGTATATTGCTTGAGGGATAGCTACCAAAATTGTATGATCGGCTACGATTGTTGATTCGCATCCCGATGGTGTTGAAACAGTAAGTGAAACAGTATAGGTTCCTTCTGTTGTATAATAATGACTTGGACTTACTTCGTTCGAAGTTGTTCCATCGCCAAAGTTCCATTCAAAATTAAACCCAATTAAATTAGCGAAGCTGTTTGTAAAATCAACTGTATCGCGGCAAATCGTAGAAGGGAATTCAATTACTGGAACAGGAGGGCTAACCAAGAAACTTTGAAAACTTGAAGAACTGCAACCTAAGGAATCAATAACATTCATTAGAACTGTAAAAGAGGTATTGGCATTATAAAAAGTATGGCTTGCATTGAATGAAGTTGCTGAAGCACCATCTCCAAATGTCCAAAGAATGCTTTCGAGTGCACCTGCATTTAAGGGACTTACCTGAACATTTGTAGAAACACAAGTTCCTTGTTGAGTTAGCGTAAAATCGGGAAGTCCGCCACCAACTAAAACAGATTGATCATACTGAAAAGTGTCTATTCCGTATGGCGTTTGGGCAATATAATACACATTGTAAAGACCTTGTTCATCATAAATATGAAGTGGAGTTTGTTGAGTTGATGTAGCTCCATCGCCAAAAACCCATTGAATTACATTATGAGAAACATCTTGCTTGTGAAAAAGCACATTCATTGGAATGCAACCACGAAGTGGCTCTACAAGAACAGCTGCCTGGCTTGGATCAGAACCTCCAACAATTACTTGTAGGTTTAAATCAATTGCTTCATCAGGGAAAGCATCACCAGAGGAAGAAACACTGCAATCTTCCGTTTGAATTGTTAAAACTACTGTATAATCTCCATCTACTTGATAAACATGTGAAGGGTTTTCTAATGTTGAAGTTGTTCCATCTCCAAAATTCCATAACCAACCTGTAGCAACTGGATTCGTTGAATTAAATTGAACTGTTTGAGGAAAAGGACCTGGATTATATGTGCTTGTAAATGTTGCTGATGCAGGCGCAAAATTAACGGCATTAAATCCAATATAAGAATAAACGCAACCCGAAGCCGTAGTAGTTGTTAATCCAACATGGTGATTTATTGTGCTTGAAAAAACATGTGTAGGTGTCTCTGCCGTTGAAGTTGATCCATCTCCAAAATCCCACAACCAAGAAACAGCATCGCTTGTTGTATCTGTAAATGTTACAGGGAATGGAGGACAAATTCCAACTTCTGCCATAAATTCAGGAAGAATTCCTTCAACTATAACAGTTTGGAAACTTGTGTAAATTAATGAACAAGGTGTTCCATCGTTTACAGTTAACGAAACAACGTATGTTCCCGGCTCATTAAATTCATGAGTTGGATTTGATAAATTTGAAGTGCTTCCATCACCAAAATTCCATTCATAGCTCATTCCTGTTTGGGCGCTTAAGCTAAAAGAAGCTTCGAATGGCGCACAACCTGAAATTGCTGGAGGAGCAGTATACGTTGCTTGTTGATAAGATACATCAATAAAGTTTGTTATCTGCAATGTATCGCGGCAACCGTTGTTATTTGATGTAATTAATGTTACATCGTATTGACCTAAATTTTGAAACACGTGAACCGGATTTGCCTGTGTTGAAGTAGTGCCATCACCAAAATTCCACAAGTAATTTGTTCCGCCAACTGATGAATTGGTAAATTGAATGGAAAATGGAGGACATCCCATTGTGTCGATTGCGGAAAATACAGAGGAAGGACTGATAACTGTAACCGCATTGTTTAATTGTTGTTGTGCAACACATCCCTGAACTGATGTCGCTGTTAATCGAACACTAAATGTTCCTGGACTTAAATACGCATGATTTGGCTGAAAATCCGTTGAATTTAATCCATCGAAAAATTGCCATAAATAACTTGATGCTCCAGTTGTGTTATTTTGAGTTGCAACATTTAAAGGAGCACAGCCCGAAGTGTTGGTAAGTGAAAAATTAACTGATGGCAATGCATACGATGTAATTAAGTTGTTTGCTGTTGTAGAATACGAACAACCATTTGCCATAGTAACTGTTAACATTGGCGAGAACACGCCACTGCTTGAGAATGTTGTTAGTTGGCTCGCATTTGTTGACGTTTGTGCATTTCCAAAACTCCATGCATAAGATGTTGCATTCGTAATATTTGTTGAAAATGTGGTTGCAAAAGGAGCACATCCAGAAGAGTCACTAGCAATAATTTGCGGAAAAACCGGAGTGCGGATTTTCACATAATTTGTTTTTGAAACGCTATCGACACAACCAAAACTATTAGTGATATAGAGAGAAACGGTAAAATCTCCCGATGTTCCATATACTTTCGATGGGATCGCTTGGGTTGATGTTGTTCCGTCTCCAAAATTCCATAAATAGGAAACTGCATTTGTTTGGGTTGGCGTAAAAACAAAAGCATGATTCAAGTCGCAAGTAATTGTTGGACTTGTTGAAAATTCTGCATTTGGAATCGGATTAACAACTAAGCCTTGCGGAAGATTATACACACTTTCGCAACCTACATTGCTCGTTGCGAGAAGTGATACATTGTATGTATCTGATTCATCGTAATACTTAGTAGGATTTGCTTGAAGAGATGAAGTACCATCGCCGAAATCCCAAAAATAACTTACTGCACCCGTAGTTGTATTATTGAAAGTGAAGTTTGTTTGAGAAGCGCAGCCAACAAGTGATGAGGCAGTAAAGTGAACATTAGGGCCAGGAAGCGCAGTGATATAATTAGAGATAGTTAGTGTATCAGACAAACCATTTGAAGCTGATGCGATAAGCGAAACCGTATAAATACCAGCACTAACGTATACATTTTGAGGCTGTGCAAGTGTAGAAAAATTACCATTCCCAAAATTCCATTGGTACGAAGTTGCTCCCGAGGAAGTATTTGTAAAGTTAACACTGAATGGAGCGCAACCCTGAACGGCATTTACCGAAAAACCTGCAACAGGAGCTTGTGCCTGAAGCATAAATCCCATTCCTGTTAAAAAACAGAAAAGCAGAAGTTGGAATTGGATTTTTTTAGAGTAGAAGTTTATTTTCATAGCCGTATTTATTGTTCGTTAATATCACCTGCAACTAATGTCACACTTCCATTTTCTTCAGGAAGTGGTTTATTATTAAGCCCTGTGGCTTTCACTTGATATACATATACATCTGTATTCTTTATTCTTTCTCCTTTAAAAGAGCCATCCCATAAATTGGTAATGCTCTCTGATTCAAAAACAACTTCACCCCAGCGATTGAAGATTAGGAGATTAAATGATTTAATCCCTTCGGCCTTAACTCCAAAAAAATCGTTAATCCCATCACCGTTAGGAGTAAATGCACTTGGGATGTACATTGTGGGATTGGGGATGGCTTCGGCAACGTTGGATAAACTGCTCAACGACGCATTGGCTAATTTGTATGCGGTTACTCGGTATTGCTTACCTCCATTTGAGGATAGAGGCGAAACCGATTGTGCATCCGAAATAGATGAAAATGACAATACCGAAATGATGACAATAATCGCTTCCCGAAGGAATTTCCAGATGATTTGTTTAGGTTCTGAGTTGATTGCTTTCATAATACCTGTAATACACCCGAAGGCGTAGTTCAGTTACCCGTTTTCATAGAAGCAATACATGGAAACTTGCAGACGTAAGAATTCTACCGTATCTACTCGTGAAGAAATTGCATTCGGTTAATTAGCTTAGCGATTCACTCGAAATAAATTTCCTTGAATCCAATTCCGATATGTAAGTAGTTCGCTCATTCGTAAACTATTTATATGAATGTTTGATTTCTCTGTTTAAAAGAAAAAGTGTTAATTCGTGAGAGATATTATTCATGCAGCCATTTCAACTTCATCTTTTTATTTCAGATCAAGAAAGTTCGGAAGTAGCGCTTTTAAAAAAGGCGTTTGTTCCGTTAAATGGCGCAGTTGAACTTTGTTTGATTTCGAATAATGAGAAATTCGAAAAAGAACTTTTGAATGGATTTCAACTTTCTATTTTTGTTGGGGATTTTACGTTTATGAGTTGGCAAGAATGCGCTCGAACTATTCGGCATCAATCTCCGCAAGCCATTTTTGTTTTAATATCCGACGATGAGACACTACTTTCTTCAATAACTCAAGGCGCGGATTTGCTTGTTCGAAATTCGGAAACAGCTGATTTACCTCAAATAATTGGGGCGCTTTTAAAAAGACTACCTTCAATAGAACTCACTAAAACCAAAGAATCTGAAAATTCAAATGGCGAGTCAGATTCGAACTTGTCTCAGCTTCAGGAGAAAAATGTAGAATTAGAGAAAATCAATTTTGAGTTAGATCGATTTGTTTATTCTGCTTCTCATGATTTGCGCTCACCTTTAACTTCCATTTTAGGGCTTCTCAATATTATGCGGGAAGAAGTTTCGGATGAAGGAACCATACATTTGGTTTCTTTAATGGAAGAAAGCATCTTAAAACTCGACAATACCATTCGTGATATTGTTGCTTATTCGAGAAACAACAGAACCAACATTACCATTGAGCCCATTGGGTTGAAATTGTTGGTTGAAGAAATAATGGGCAACTTGCGTTATTTGGAAACGGGCGAATTTAAAATACCTGAACAAATCCAAATTAAGAATGAAATCGTTTTCTTGGGTGATCGAAATCGTATTCAGATTATTTTAAATAATTTACTTGCGAACGCTATTCGATATAGACATCCTGCCAGAAAACCTGAAGTTGTTGTTGAAGCTGTTTTAAAAGGACAATTTGTTCAAATTACTGTAAAAGACAACGGTATTGGAATAAACGAAAAACATATTGGGAAAATTTTCGACATGTTTTATAGAACATCTGATACTAGTTCTGGCTCTGGATTGGGTTTATACATTGTCCGAGAAACTATAAAAAAGCTTAATGGAAGTATAGATGTTGTTTCTCAAGTAAATGAGGGAACTGCTCTTACAATTGTTCTTCCATTGATGTATCAAACAAACCTCAAATCCGAATTAAATGAAGTTTGTTGATCTAGTTTTAATTATTGAAGATAACCCAATCGATGTTTTTATAAATACGCGTGTCATTCAACAAAGTGGTTTATCGAAAGAGGTGATGGCGATGCAATCGGCTCGTGAAGCCCTGGAATTTTTAAAACAACAAGCAGTTGATAGTGAATTACCTGATGTTATTTTCTTAGATATCCGGATGCCCGATTTAGATGGCTTTACATTTCTAGAGGAATTCTCTGAATTACCTCAACGCGTTCTGGAATTGTGTAAAATAGTCATGCTTTCTTCAACCATCGATCCACTTGAACTAGAAAAGGCACGCAACAGTCCATTTGTTCTAGCTTTTATTCCAAAGCCCTTGACCCGCGATAAAGTTAAAGAGCTATTTGATTAATAAAAAAGCCGTTCATGAAAATTTACAAACGGCTCTATA
>Ga0209230_10001237_pt1 | contig 10258 bp, 10 predicted proteins | sample LakOntMetagenome_FD_187467 | JGI IMG/M metagenome (GOLD analysis project Ga0209230, IMG submission 187467) | Freshwater and sediment microbial communities from Lake Ontario - Sta 18 epilimnion Metagenome (SPAdes) (version 2) | ecosystem: Environmental > Aquatic > Freshwater > Lentic | place... | reverse complement strand
GCGGGTAACAGCCATTCCAATGTATGTGTTGATGGCCCTGTTTCTATTTAAAAAATACCGGAATCAATTTTGGTGGATTTTAGGTGCCATTATTCTGCTCATCTTGATAAGCGATCAAGTTTCAGTGGCTGTTAAATTTACAGTTGAGCGATTACGTCCTTGCCACGATCATTTATTAAGCAACGCCATTCACTTAGTAAACAATAAATGTGGAGGACAATTCGGTTTTTATTCTTCCCATGCCAGTAACACAGCTGCGCTTAGCATTTTTTTGATGCAATTCACACGAAATAAAATTGTGCATTTTACACTTTTCGCTTGGGTATTTTTGGTTGGATACAGCCGAATTTATTTGGGCGCTCATTTTCCAAGTGATGTTTTAGTGGGCTGGATTGCCGGTGGATTTTTCGGTTGGACTATCGCCTTCTTTGCCTTGAAGTATTTACCCATTCAACAATCCAAATAAAACATGAACCTCAATAATTTCTTGTGGGTGTTTTTGGGAGGCGGATTGGGTTCCTCAATTCGGTTTCTGTTTTCACAATGGATAATAAAATCTGATCAGAATGTAATTCCATTGGCAACTTTATTAGCAAATGTTCTGGCGTGTATGATTATGGCGCTGACATTTCGCTTCCTCTCTCCCCTTTCTGAATCCGCACGCTTGTTTTTATTTGTTGGATTTTGCGGTGGATTAAGCACATTCTCAACCTTCAGTTTGGAAACCATTTCCATGATAAAATGCGGGCAATTGAACTGGGCAATGGGCAATATTTTGCTGAATATGATTTTATGTTTAGGTATTTTATTTTTCGCACTTCGCAAATAATCTAAACATGCTGCAGCGTTTTCTTAATCTGAGTATGTTGATTTTGCTGATTCTTACGGGACTTCTAATTTATGCCTGTAGAAACATCGAATTCGATTACAACTTCGAGCACTTTTTTCCGGTAGAAAGTGATGATGCAGCATACTACTATAAATACAGAGATCAGTTTGAGTCGGACAATGCCTTTTTCCTGATTGGAGTTGAACATTCAACGAGTGTTTTCGACAGCACGTTTCTTAATGAAATTGAGAATTTAAGGACAGATTTAAAATCGCTCAATTATGTAATTTCATCCAGCGCTATCACTAATATCAAGACACCAATAATCAATTCATTTGGTATTGTTGAAATCCCCTTGGTTGATTTACAACATCCTGAAAATTTACACGCAGACTCAAGCAGAATTTTCAGCATACCAACTTATCAAGGCAATCTAATTTCAGCTAACGGCAAGAACCTTACTATTTTCATTCGTCACAAAGATTTATTACCTAAACCATCTGCCGATAGTTTATTAAAATCGGTGCAACTACGATTAAAAAACTTCCCATATAAAACTCATGTAACAGGGAAATTGCTTTCCGAAAGCACCTATCTCCATAAAACACAAATGGAATTACTGCTTTTTATGTCAGTTTCATTTGTATTGGTGACATTTTTTTTATGGCTTACATTCCGAAATTTCTGGGGCGTAATTGTTCCCCTCTCCGTGGTTGTACTTTCCATCATCTGGACAATCGGTATTATGGCCGCTACCGGAAAATCCATCGATATCATGATTATACTTATGCCTTGCATTTTGTTTGTGGTGGGTATGTCGGATGTGATTCATATTTCAAGTCAGTTTTACGAGAAAATTGAAGCCGGATTTAACAAATTGGAGGCGATCAAAATTGCATTAAAGGAAGTTGGATTTGCCACATTTCTAACCTGCATAAGCACGGCGGTTGCATTCTTAACATTAAATACTACATCCATTCAACCCATTCGAGATTTCGGAACCTATACGGCTGTTGGGGTTGTGATTGCTTATGTATTCTCCATGACATTGCTCCCATTTATTCTGTTGCGCGTAAAAAATCCGGATCGTTTTCGAGTGCATGCATCCCAAGTTAAATGGGATCAAGGATTACGGAAATTACTGAGGCTTGTATTTAAAAATCCACGAGTAATTTTGATAGTGGCAACCTGTATATTGGCTATTTCTGTAATTGGCATTTCATTTATCGAAGTCAACAATTCCGTTTTAGATGATTTAGATGAGCAAGATCCGATAAAGAAAGATTTTGCCTTTTTCGACAAACATTTTGCTGGAGTTCGTGGATTTGAATTATCGATAAAAACTGCAGACAAAAACGGTACAATCCTTCATTGGGAATCGATACAAGAAATTAATAAACTGGAGATTTTCTTAGCAAATAAATACGAAGTTGGAGCTATCCTTTCTCCTACAGGAATTATAAAAGGGTTCAATCAGGCAATACATGAAGGAGATCCAACTTTTTACAAAATTCCTGATAATGAGCAAGAATATGAATTACTTGTTCGAAAACTGAAGCCCTTTCTTGGTAAAAAAGAAGTGCGATTAATTTTGGCGCGCAATGGGAATTCCGGAAGAATTACTGGACGAATCAAAGACAATGGAAGCAAAGCCGTTGGAGTTAAAAACAAACTTTTAGACGATTATATTAAGCAATCCAACTTTAAACACATTCGAACACGCGTTACGGGATCATCCGATTTGATTGACAAAAGCAATTCCTATTTAACCGAAAACATGTTGATGGGCTTGAGTTTAGACATTGCTGTATTGATGTTGATTATAGGACTCATTTTCCGATCGTGGCGCATGATGTTGCTTTCGGTTTTGCCAAATATTTTACCACTTTGCATGATTGGCGGATTGATGGGATGGGCAGGCGTCGAGATGAAAGTGACAATTTCGATAATCTTTTCCATAGCTTTTGGAATTGCCGTCGACGATACATTGCATCTATTGAGTCGATTAAAAGTGGAGCTTTCCAAAGGCAGTAATTTACCTATGGCTATTCGTGTAACTTATTTTTCAACGGGCAAAGCCATGATTTTAACCGCCATGGTCATTGCAGCTGGTTTTGCCACTTTGATGCTGAGTGATTTCAGAAGCACCTTTTATGTAGGGATGATGATTTCGTTGACTTTGATTTTTGCATTGATCTCAGAGTTGGTGTTAATGCCGATATTGTTACTGATGTTTTATGGTAACAATGCGTCTAAAAAATTGAATAAATCCAATAAAGTTTGATTTGTTTTTTCGCAAAGCATTTTTAAGATTGTTGAAAATAATTCAGCCCATTTTTTATGAATAATGTTGTTTTAATTGCAAACATTCTATATTTGTTGCCGAAGAAAAAACTACACTTCATGAAAAAAGTATTATTTACTGCGCTTCTTGCGTTAGCATTTAACTTGTGTAATGCCACTGAAAATGCAGATCTTTTCAAAGTTGATGAACAAGAAATCAATGCTGAATTTGCACAATTGAACGAACTGGAGCAGTTTGTTGAAGCTAACGAAGGCTTGACTCTTTCTGAAATCAACGCTAACAACCCATTACTTCAGAACTTGAATAATTCGAGCGATATTTTGGGTGTTTTATCAACACTTCGCGGCGAACCACCATTGGGAATTCCTTCATTCGCTTGGGGTGCATGCTTTGGTGTTGTAGGTATTGCCATTGTTTATTTTGTAGCAGATGATCGCGACGAAACTAAAAAAGCATTGACGGGTTGTGTTATTGTTGAAGGTGCTTTATTATTGCTTTACGTTGTTGTATGGGTTGTAATTTTAGGAACCGGCTTTGGAGCATTTTAACACATGATTAAACAGAAACTTCATAGTTTCTTCCTCTTACTAGTATTTTATTTCGTGTTGCCCAATTTTTCAATTGGGCAACACTTTTTTAGGATGCGGGCAGATTTCTCAATCAAAGAGAAATTCAATGATGGGAAGATGAGTCTTACAATGGGCTCGGTTCTTTACGACCGCACCTTTAAGAAATTGGTTTATCACGTTACATTCCCCGAAAAAGAAGATTGGGTAATTGTTGACACCGTTTTTAACCGCATTGCTAAAGGCAAATTGGTGACTCGACAAACAGTTCCCATGCTGCCATCCTCAACAATTTTTGAATTCGCACTTCAAAACAACCTGAATAATTTCGGTTTAGAGAAATCCTATTATACGCTTAATAAAGTCGAAAAATCTGGCGATATGGTATTAACCACTTGGCTTCCAGACAAACGGATGGCAAAAGTGACTGGTAAAATTATCGTATCTAAAAAAGATGGTCGACTTGTTGGTGTTGCATTTTACACTCCTAAAAACGAGTTAGTTAAAAAACAAATCTTCAAAGGGTATCTGAAAGTTTCAGGCATTGAATTCCCTTCCGAAATCATAGAAACACTTTATAAACTAGGTGGTAAAGAGACTAAAATCTCTACCTTTAAAAACCTGCGGATCAATGAACTTAAAGATGATACGCTTTATAATTTCCCTATTCCTGCTAAGTAATTTGGGTGCTCAAGCCCAAAGTTTCTCCATTGCAGAGCAAAGGCAGAGTTTCTACAAACCGCATGTTCGTGCTGATTATACTTTTGCTAAAAACAACACCAACGAAATTCAGTATCTATTTTCTGGGCTTTTCCTATTTTACAAATTCGCCATTTCTTCTCAAGACAATAACAAATGTTCGTTCAGTCCCTCGTGTTCTGAATATGGCATGTTAGCGATAAAAAAGAAAGGGCCAATTATCGGTATGCTTGCCACATTCGATCGCTTACATCGTTGCAATGGATTGAGTCCGCAGAAATACACCTTCGATCCAGAAAAAAACCTCTTGATAGATAATCCCTGATGCGCAACATCCTCTTCATTATTTCCTGCTTATGTTGGATTCAAGCATCAAGTCAAAATCTTTACGACGAAAAACGGTCGAAAGAATTTGTCAATTATTTGATGCATTCGGGTCAGTATTCACTTGCAGCCATTGAGACCGAACGCCTTTTGTTTCTCGAGCCATCAAATGATTCTCTTCGCGAAACACTCATTAGTTGTTACACCTTGAACAAGGAATATGCAGTAGCGAACAAACGGATTTTGTTGTTTTACCCCGATGTGCAATCGATAAAAAAACCCTTCGACAACTACTTTGCATACACATTGTTAGCTGATAAGAAAACACAATTAACCCGCGATTTCATTGCATCGAGTCCTACATTTGAATCCGATAAGAAGCAGTACTACCAAGCGTTTAGTTATCTGATTGATCACGATTATACACATTCTGAAGCCTATCTTTTTGGATTATCTTCTGATGAAAAATCAATCATGATTGCCAAAGAGATTAGCAAAGAAGGTAGCATGCAAAAACGCAAATCTCCTGGTTTAGCATTGGCCATGTCGGCAATTGTTCCTGGAACAGGTAAATTTTACACCCACGATTATATTGATGGTATTTTCAGTATGCTTTCCATTGGAGTTTCGGGTTATCAAGCTGTTCGTGGCTTTCAGGACAAAGGAACCAAAAGCACCTATGGCTGGATTTACGCAACCCTTGCAACAGGATTTTATTTAGGAAATGTTTATGGAGCTTTTTCATCAGCAAAGCGTTACAACAAGAGACAGACCGACAAACTGGATCAGAAAGTTAACGCTGCGTTTAATCTTCATCCTTAGTCTTTCCTATTCATCAGGAAATTCCCAAAACCTCGACGAGACTTTTCGATTGGGAATGGAGCAATATGCATTATCGAATTACAAAACAGCATCATTGGCTTTTGAGCGTGTATTGTATTTTGGAGATGGCAAATTTGCGCTTCAATCACTCGACCATTTAGCCAAAATGCGTTTAACACAAAACGATATTAGTGGCGCAATTAATTATTATCAACAAGCATCTATAAGAGCCAATGAATACAATGAAAAATCATGGTTCACACTTCGGAAATGTGCAGGATTATTAACACTAAAAAAAACACAAATTGCACTTATCGATCTATACGATTTAAACGACAACTTACCCGATAGTTCGCTTCATTATAAATATTTCTTGTTAGGCATTGCCCATTTTTCAACATTGGATTTTTCGGAAAGTAGGAATGCATTTGTGAACGCAATCTCAGAAAATGAGATTAAAAAAATAGCACAAGTTGATAGTCTGTTTAAAGTCTTAGTAAAAATCAAAAATCCCAAACCGAAGACCGCGAAAATTCTCAGTATGATACTTCCCGGTTCTGGTCAGTTTTATGCGGGAGACATCAAAAACGGAGTTAACTCTCTGCTATTAACTGGAGGGTTTCTATTTTTAGGAATTCACTCTGCATTGAATTATGGAATCATTAATTCGTTAGCATCGGCATCGCCTTGGATACAACGCTATTACTTGGGAGGATTTAAACGTGCCGAACTTATAGCGGAAGAAAAACTTGCATTAAAAAGAGATCGCATCTATCAGCAAGTTCTGGATGTTTTTGAATCGCATTAAAGTTCAAATTCTCGAATCAACTCATCAACCAATTTAGGCATTGCCTTGCCTGCAGTTTCTTGAATATGCGTTAAGCGGAACATGTCTGGCTGAAGATCTTCTGATGGATCCACTAAGAATTTTCGACTTCCGTAAGGTGCGTGATTTAGCAAACCAGCTGCAGGATAAACTTGCAAGGATGTTCCAATAACGATAATAATATCGGCCATTTTCACCATTTCAATGGCAGGTTCAATCATGGGAACTTGCTCACCAAACCATACAATATGTGGTCGAAGTTGGGTTCCTCTTTCACATAAATCCCCTAATTTCAACTCCCAACCCGACGTTGGATAAACCAATTCCTCAAAAACCTCGCTTCGCACTTTCAGCAGTTCACCATGTAAATGCAATACATTTTCTGAACCTGCGCGTTCGTGCAAATCATCCACATTTTGGGTAATAATCTGCATCGGAAAATACTTGGCCAATTTCACAAGTGCTTTATGTGCTGCATTGGGCTTAGATTCTAAAAGCTGCTTTCTGCGTTGATTATAAAACTCCAAAACTAAGGCAGGATTTCGTTTCCAACCTTCAGGTGTGGCAACATCTTCAATAGCATGCTCTTCCCACAAACCGCCACTATCACGAAATGTTTTAATTCCACTTTCCGAACTTATTCCAGCTCCTGTTAAGACAACAATACGAGGTATTTTATTCATGCTTCGCGATTATAAATTGAATTTTAAAATTAGATTTTTTTCATCGACTAAACAATGTTGAAAACCACCTAATTAAACGGGCAGAATTTGCCTTGATTTCTTTTACTTTTGCGGTTCTCAGTTTGGGAGATGAAAATATCAACCTGCTGCATTTCAAATGAGTATGAACGATTACAAAAAGAAACAAGCCCTCGATTACCACGCAAATGGTCGTCCTGGTAAAATTGAAGTCATTTCAAGTAAGCCAACATCCACACAACGCGATCTTTCTTTAGCATATTCACCGGGCGTTGCAGAGCCCTGTTTGGAAATTGCCAATAATCCCGATGATGTGTATAAATATACAACCAAGGGAAATCTTGTTGCTGTAATATCTAACGGAACTGCCGTTTTAGGTCTTGGAAATATTGGCCCAGAAGCATCCAAACCCGTAATGGAAGGGAAAGGCGTATTGTTTAAAATATTTGCAGATATCGATGTCTTCGATATTGAAGTTGACGCAACCGATATCGATAAATTTGTGGAAACCGTTCAAGCTATTTCCCCAACATTTGGAGGAATCAACTTGGAGGATATCAAAGCTCCGGAATGTTTTGAAATAGAGAGAAGACTCAAAGAATCGCTGAAGATTCCGATCATGCACGATGATCAGCATGGAACCGCAATCATTACTGGAGCGGCACTATTAAATGCATTGGAGATTTCGGGAAAGAACATTGGCGAAGTGCGCGTTTTGTTTAATGGTGCTGGTGCTTCCGCAATTTCATGTGCTAAATTGTATTTGCAATTGGGTGTAAAAAAAGAAAACCTGATGATGTGCGATAGTACGGGAGTTATCAGCACTTCTCGTTTAGATTTAGATTCTCAAAAGCAATTTTTCGCCGTCGATACGTCTCGTAAAACACTCACAGAAGCATTTATGGATATTGATGTATTTGTAGGACTCTCAAAGGGAAATATTGTAAACCAAGACATGATCCGAAGTATGGCAAGGAATCCTATTGTGTTTGCCCTCGCGAATCCAGATCCAGAAATTCCCTATCAAGATGCAATTGCTGCGCGTGAAGATATTATTCTCGCAACTGGTCGCTCCGATTTTCCGAACCAGGTGAATAATGTTTTAGGCTTTCCGTTTATTTTCCGAGGTGCACTTGATGTTCGTGCAACAACCATCAACGAGGAAATGAAATTAGCAGCAGTTTATGCCATTGCCGATTTAGCCAAACAACCCGTTCCCGATCAAGTGAATATGGCGTATAACATTGCCAATTTACAATTTGGGCGTGAGTATATTATTCCGAAGCCAGTCGACCCACGTTTAATTACCTATGTAGCACCCGCTGTTGCTAAAGCAGCTATGGATTCTGGAGTTGCAAAGAATCCGATTGCTGATATGGAAGCATACAAGCAAGAGTTGATTAAACGAATGGGACTTGACAATACCTTGATGGACCGTTTAACAAGTCGGGCTAAGACAAATCCAAAGCGCGTTGTGTTTGCAGAAGCCGACAATTACAAGATCCTAAAAGCTGCTCAAGTTGTTTATAATGAAGGCATTGGAATTCCAATTTTGCTTGGAGACAAAAATCGTATCAAAGAAATTTGCGATGAATTTATGTTGAACATGGAAGGGGTTGAAATTATTGACCCGCGGGATCCCTCCAATGAAAAACTGCGCTATGAGTTTGCCGATATCTTTTATGATGTGAGAAAACGAAGGGGTCTTACTTTATTTGAAGCAAAAAAGATGATGCGAGAACGCAATTATTTCGGATCGATGATGGTTCGAACGGGTGCTGCTGATGCATTGATTTCCGGATTAACAAGAAAATATCCCGCAACGGTAAAACCTGCATTGCAAGTAATTGGTATTCGGAAGGGCGTTAGTCGTGTAGCCGGTTTGTATATCATCATGACGAAAAACGGGCCTGTATTTTTCTCCGATACAACGGTGAATATCAATCCTACTGCTGAAGAACTTGTGGACATTACCATCCTTACAGCCGAAGCCGTTAGCAATTTGAATATTGTCCCGAAAATTGCATTGCTCTCTTATGCTAACTTTGGGTCGGCCGAAGGTGCTGATGCCATTAAAATGCGTGAAGTAGCACGAATTCTTCATGAACGCAGACCCGATTTAATTGTGGATGGTGAGTTACAAGCAAACTTTGCCATGAATAACAATATGCTGAAAGAGCAGTTTCCATTTTCATGTTTGGTCGATAACAAAGTAAATACATTGATTTTCCCCAATTTAGCAGCTGGAAATATTGCCTACAAACTCATGCAAGAATTAGCAGGAGCGGAAGCAATCGGTCCTTTGTTATTGGGCATGAAAAAACCAGTTCACATTTTACAATTGGGAAGTTCTGTTCGTGAAATCGTAAACATGGTAACACTTGCTGTTGTTGATGCACAAAATCAATCTTAGACATTTATGTACGATTATATTCGAGGAAAACTCATAGAAAAAACACCTACTTACGCAGTGATTGATTGCGGGGGAGTTGGTTATATTTTGAATATTTCATTGACCACATTCTCACAAATAAGCAACCCCGACAATTGCTTGCTTTATGCCCATTTAGCTGTGCGTGAAGATGCACATGTGCTGTTTGGATTTGCAAGTAAAACCGAGCGCGAAACTTTTCGTCTTTTGATAAATGTTTCCGGTGTTGGTGCGGGAACAGCGCGTATGATTTTGTCATCTCTCAATGCATCCGAAATTGCAGAAGCCGTTTTAACAAATAATGTCAATACTTTGAAAAATGTAAAAGGTATTGGAGAAAAAACAGCGCAACGAATTCTGGTCGACTTGAAAGGAAAGTTCGATCGTGATTCTATTAGCCCAGAACTTTTTGCTGGCTTACACAATACTGTTAGATCTGAAGCGTTAACGGCACTAACTTTACTCGGTTTCCCGAAAATAAATGCAGAAAAGGCACTCGATAAAGTAATAAAATCGGTTGAACAGGAACTTAGCGTTGAAGATATGATCAAGCAAACCTTGAAAGTACTTTAACGTATTGACACCCGTTTGGCCGAATTCGAATTTGTAATTGATTGAAAAAATACACGAAATATCTAACCGGAAGCGTTGCTGTAATGCTCTTCATGGCTGTTGCCTGGTGTGCAAATAGTCGACCTTTTGATTGGTTGGAAGAAAAGTCGCGTTTTCAATCAGATCCCGGACCTGGTGACACG
>Ga0209230_10001235_pt1 | contig 10266 bp, 14 predicted proteins | sample LakOntMetagenome_FD_187467 | JGI IMG/M metagenome (GOLD analysis project Ga0209230, IMG submission 187467) | Freshwater and sediment microbial communities from Lake Ontario - Sta 18 epilimnion Metagenome (SPAdes) (version 2) | ecosystem: Environmental > Aquatic > Freshwater > Lentic | place... | reverse complement strand
TTAGAACTTGAATTGCGTTGTCTAGGCTACGATGTAGATTTATTAAAGAGATTGGCAATTCTGCTGCTTATCACAGCAATACCATTTCATAGTGATAACAGGGTCCGACAATTAGCAATGTATGCGCGAGGAAAACAGCTTATTGATGAAACCCTTGCTAATGCTACTCAATAACAAATAAAAACAACACGATAAATAATAAAACAAAAATTAAACATGACTGACTGGAAAAACAAAAAAATTGCCGTGGTTTACGGCCAAGGAATTGAAGGCTGCGGAGTTACTCGCGTCGGCGCGGAATTAGAATTATGGTCAAACAAGGTTGGCTGCCAGCTTGATACATATGCATATGATGAAAAGTTTTTTACTCGCAGAGCTGCTCATAAATTAACTTACCGATCATTTACAAAAGCAAATGTGGATGAAATTAAACAAGTACTTGAAACTTACGATTTGGTTATTTTTAATTCATATCCAAATAACAAATATGACCATGAAGCAATTCGTAAATTTTACCATAACTTATTTAAGCCATTAAAAGCTTTAAAAGCAATGTTTGTTCATGAAATATCAAAAGCAAATGTTGATAAAATTTGCTATCTGGTTCCAATGCTAAATGAAGCGGATTTAGTTTATCACTTTGGAACAAATACTTGGCTAGCACAAAATGTTATTTCAATGATGCCTTCTAAAAAGGCAAATGAAAGAATGTGCAGATTTAAAATGTGGATGAATTTTGAAGAACTTTTAGCATATAAAGAAAGCAATCCAATAGAATCCAGAAAACGTGGTTTAACATACGTTGGAAGGTGGTCAACTCTTAAAAACATTGATAGAACGGTTGAAGTTGGCTATTACGCCAATCAAATAGATCCAGAATTTATTACTGAGATTCACGGAGTTGAAGCATCGGTAGGCGCTAAATTTCAAATTATCGATCACCCGTGGACAACTTATACAAAAATTAATAAAAACATAGAAAACCGTGTATATGGCGATGGCCCTGTTAAAACATGGGAACCATGTTCTCGTGACTTTGCGTTAAATCACTTTGCTGGTCATATGTTTGGTTCTGCGTTTTATTCTCTTCCTAAGCAGCCTCAAAATTATGGGGACCGCATGGAATATACACAAATTGAAATTATAGGTACCGGCGCTATACCGGTATTTGATAGACATTGGGCTGAAAACAATAGAACAAGCGATGGTACTCTGTACTCAGATATTCCAAACTTCTGTATTTTATCCGATGGAAAAGACGTAAAAGAAGTTGCTGCTAAAATAGTAGAAATGAGTAAAGACATACCAACAATGAAAAAATATCAAGAAACTTCTTTTAAAATAGCTTATCAAGAATTTAATGCTGATGTAATTATCCCAGAAACTCTTGAACATATCTTTTCAATGGGCAAAGATACAAACAAATACGCAGATGAAAATGAGCTGCTTACTAATTTATGTGGCGCAGCTTACGCGTATGAGATTTCCAAATTTGAAGAAGAATTCAAGGTACCAGCACTTGGTATACAAGAAGTTACCGGCAAACAACTAAGTTATCTTGAAGGATCAAAACAGGTATTTGTAAAATGGAATTCTCCTAAAATAACATCTAATTCAACAGCTGCAAAACTATTTTAAAATGGCATTATTTGATGGACCCGAGAAACTTATCAATTTAATAAGATCTCATAACATACAGCCTTTGGATCCTGATAAGGAAACAATGGTTCTAATCTTTTCCAAACTCACGTTTTCAAAAGAACAAGACCACATTATTGGATGGTACCGAAATATGGTGAAGGAAGTTTTAGAGCCTAAGTATAATTTAGTTTGGCTCGGTGCTGACAATGACCCTACGCGATTAATAGAAATGGGTTATAGCAATATCTACACAGTTCATCATGCAGATTTTGAAGAGGTAAAAGCTAAAAAGTTTAAACGAGCTAAAGAAATGGAAGAATCTTCTGATATTTCTTCTTGGGAATATAACCGTGATGTTATGCTTTCGCATTTTAATAGTGAAATGCCAAACATTAGCCCAGAATATGTAATGTGGCTCGATGAAAGATGGGCTTTCTTGCCTCTAAAGGATTATTGGTCAAAAAAGACTTCGCCTGCAACTATTAAGGATTCTGGAATAGTAAACAGCGGAAACGAATTCCACGACTACATAGGCAATGATGATATTGCAAAAGAGTATATTCATAAAATTTGTGATAATGTTAACTCTAAATATGATTATCACGTAGGAATTCTTACTTTTACATATTGGATGAAAAACATCATTCAAAATCTTGGGAAATGGTGTATTGACAATTCGGTAAAAAAAGGTAATTTTAAAAAATCTTACTATTTTGTAATTGATCCAGGAAGTTACTATAGAATATTTGATGGAATTTCGCCAAATCACAGTAATTTTGCAATGGCAGAAGATTTTCGTGGTACCAGAGATTTTAATTTCTTTCCAATACAGGAAATGCAGCATTTCTTATATGAAAAACCTTGGGCTGTTGATAAGACAAAGAAAATGAAATTTTGTTTTTATGGCACAATTTTCTTAAGCAAAAAAACAAGGAAAAATCTTTGGGACACATATCTTAGAAATCTAAGAGGCGTTGATATCGACATATACGTCCCACCTAAAATGGATGGCCATATATCCGAAAGGAGAAAGGAAGGCGCAAGCATTTCCAGATTAAATGATAGAGTAAAAGACGATTCAGATATTGCTGAATTGTGGGAATCTGTATCAAATCATCCAAACTATCGTGGTTATCTTGACACGCAAGAACTTAACTCTGTACTAGCAAAATATGAATATTCGCTTATTGCCAAAAATATTGCACGATACGATAGTATCAATTTTCGTCCTGCTCTTTATGTTGCCTTGGGCGTTTTTCCGCTTCTTGATTATCGTTATGACCCTGATTTTAAAGGTATTCCTAAGGAGATCCAAGAGAAAATAATAGTTCATAGTCACGAAGAAATAACAGAAAGAATTGCGTATTACGATAAAAACCCTGAAGAAAAAGAAAAGGTAATGCACGATCTTAAAGTGCATTTTAATTATTACAAATTTAAAGAAGAATGGAAAACAATAATAGAGAACCAGTTGAAATAGAAGGAAGAGAGATTAGATTTGCAAGCATAGTACCTTTAATTGGAGGCTTTACGATAGGAAACTCAATGGCTACTGGAAACAAACCAATAGCTCTTTTTACGTATGACGGATTCCAGGCAAATGAAAGCCATTTAAGAAACTATTGGCCTGATGTTCCATACATAAATTTAGATCAATCAGATCAATCAAGCGTTGTTGATAGACTTGATTTTGTAAGTACCACATGCCCATGTGCAGGTCTATCAATGCTAAATTATTCAAAGGATGGCGGGAAATCTAGAGGATCTTCAGCATCCCAAAATGAATGGATGTATAGGTCTGCTAAATACGTATTAGGCGAACTTAAACCAAGGGTATTCTTTGGTGAAAACGCGCCTGGTCTTTTTGGCGAGATTGGAAAAGGCGTAGTTGAAAAACTGTTTGAAATTGCACAGGACTATGGATATAGCATGAGTTTAATGAAGACATCAACAGCAAAACATGGAATACCTCAAGAACGTTCTAGAACTTTCTATTTCTTCTGGGACTCAGAATACGCTCCAGTACTAAACTATTATAATCGCGAAAGAAAAGATTTGGTAAATTATTTAGCAGAAGTACCGGCTGACGCATCTTTTAACGAAACTTTCAATACTTGGAAGCTGGAAGATCTGCCAACTATTAGATTCCTAGAAGAAGAGAAGAATTTAAAATGGAGCGATATTATGGCAGATGAGGATAAAGGAACTCTGAATTGGTACATTGTAAAAAATGGTTGGTTAGACGAATGCATTGAATACACTGATAAAACAATGCCAGATTCTGTAGATTCACGGGTACTTCATCACATTAAAGCTAAATTGGCTGACGGAAAGGGATTCTGGGATGGCTCGCCAAGACTAGGCACTGACCACTTTAATGCTGTGATTTCTAAAAACATGGTATGCGGAGCCCACCCAGAAGAAAAACGATTCATTACGCTAAGAGAGTATATGCATTTAATGGGATTGCCGCATGAATTTGATTTATTAAAAAAAGAGCATTGGAATCACATAGCGCAAAACGTGCCAACTGTGACAGCGCGTGATTGGACTTTAGAGGTTATTAAATACATTAAAGGTGATTTGGCTTCATCTGGGCAAAAATTATTTCGCCAAAATAATCTAAGTGCTACTCCAGCAATAAGCACCGAAAAATCATCAGTATTATTCTAATAAAAATGAAAAAGCAAACAAAAAAAATAAGATGGGGTGCAATTGTTCCACTTATAGGCGGAATGGTAATGGGAGCTAAAAAGGCAACCGGCCAAGATCCAGAATTTATGCTTTCGTATGAAGCATTTCAAAGCAATGATAGTCATTGCCGTAAAAACTTTCCGGATGTGCCTTACGGCTTAATTGGCGAAACTCAAATAGAATGGGACAGGCCATTTATTGAAAACAACAATGGAATTGATATGGTGGTTAGTTTATGCCCGTGCGCAGGGCTGTCAGCTCTTAACTCATCAACAAATAAAGATAGCGAAAAAGCTCGTGGAGCAGACGCTGTTCAAAATGACTGGATGTACAAATCTTCTAGTTATATTCTTGAAAAAATACAACCAAAAGTTTTATGGGGCGAAAATGCTCCTGGCTTATATACTGCTCTAGGAAAAAAAGTTGCTGATAAACTTTACGAAATTGGTAAACTAAATGGATATTCTTTTAGCATGGTAAAAACCAGCACTTCTATGCATGGAGTACCGCAAAAAAGAACTAGATCTTTTTATTTCTTTTGGAAAAATGAAACTGCGCCTCTTTTGGACTGGATAGACCGAGAAAAAACAACGTTAGAGGACTATATGTCTACAACCCCTATTGGGGAGTATACTGAAAAGTTTTTTATGAAAGATGCGTTAACTGAAGATCCTATATACAATTGGCTGAAAAATGTTGAAAAGAAATCTGTAAGAGAGGCTGCTTTAGAAGGAAACCGTTCTATGCTTATTTACATATTTAGAGAACAATCACGAGTAAACAGCATAATATCTTATTTAGAAGGACGAGACGACCCAAAGTCTATAAAATATCTAGCCTTGATAACACGAGCAACAAAAAAACGTGTTTGGGATAGTACCCCTCATATCAATGCAATAGATATTACAGCAGTGGTTGGAAGAACTTTGCAACTATCAGTTCACCCTACAAAAGATCGATGGATGAATATCCAAGAGATTATGTGGCTTATGGGTATTGGTAGCGATTTCAAGCTAGCGCACGACGGGTTTGTTCAAATTTCTCAAAACGTTCCTGTTGGCACAGCCGCCGATTGGGCTGAGCAAGTGCTTAAATGGATTAACGGTGGTTTGACTGACAGTGGAGTAGATTACCTAAAGCAAGACAACACGGTTAAACGAATTGATTCAAAAACGCTGCAAATACAAAATAAATTGTTCTAATGAAATTATTTGATACGCAAAAGGCTATTTCTAAAAAGGGCCATTTTATTTATTTTTACAACAATAAAAGCAGACGTTACGCTGAATGGGATTTGATGCGGTACATATCGGTAAAATCATTTCATGTTGAAAACCCAGACTATGAAATAAACTTTTATACAAATGCAAAACCTTGTGGAGAATACTGGGAAAGAGCAAAAGGTTTTGTTATAGTTCATATGGTTGAGCCGCCAACTGAAGTATTTGGCAATGCATTAGTGCACCCTGCTCATGCGTCAGATGTTTTTAGAATCCGCAAACTTAAAGAAGAAGGCGGAGTTTATTGTGATTTTGATACAATCACAGTAGGCAGCTTTGATACATTACTTGAGGAAGATAAATTTGTTATAGCAAGACTGGCGTCCAATTCTAAAACGTATGGAAATGGAGTTTTAGTATGCCCGCCAGGGTGCAAATATCTAGATGAGTGGTATAAAGAGTATTCTTGGTTTCGTAGCAAAGGCAAGGATTCGTATTGGGATGAACATAGCGTTAAATTGCATCACACTCTTATTAATAGAGAAAACTTGCAAGGACACTATAAAATTCTTGAATATGAAACTTTTTATCCTTACAGATATACAATGGTTGAAAAACTCTATGATGAATACTGTCCTGAACTCATATGCGCAAACACTGTTAGCATACACCTTTACGATAGCGCACACTTTAAAAAAATACAAAAATGGCCAGAAGAACGGATTTTGCAGGATCCCAAAGGCTGCTCGTTTTCATGGATAATGTCAAAATATTTGAATGCTTAAAATAAAGATACTTACTTGGAACATCAGGCATGCTTTAACAAATGCAGGTGCTTCAGATATTAAATCTGTGATAGAGGAAATTAAAAAGCATGAAGCAGATGCTGTACTTTTGCAAGAGGTTGATAGAAATGCCTTTCGGTCTAACAAAGTTGACCAGTTTTTAGAAATAAAAAGAAATCTTGGGCTAGATTGGAATGGCGTATGGACTACACGGACTAAATTAGGAAAAACTGGGTTATATGGAATAGCAACATTTTCAAAATTCCCGATGTTTCTTACAGCAAATCATCTTCTTTCGGATATACATTCTGAAAAATGCATTGCTCAAGAATCCGAAATTAATATCAATGGTCAGAAGCTATCAATAGTAAACGTGCATATGCCATATAGCCCGCATACTGGTTTAGCTCACAGCGAAATGTCGTGGAATACATTGTCTGATATAGAATTCCCAGAAACAATGGTTATAGGAGGAGACTTTAATGCTATTGAGTATGAGCCTTCTATGAGAAACTTAATTAATGAATGCACTGACATCGGGTACATAGACACTTCAAACGATGGTAGAATTGATTATTGCTTAGGAAAAGGCAATGCAATTCCTATTGACCAGCGAATAATTAGGACCGGGCTATCGGATCACTATCCGTTCACAACTACATTTTTATTAAAAACTTTTTAATAGCATAGTATATAAGCTATAAATAATTATTAATATGAAGCTAATTATTCTTGAAGGAACCGACCGCTGTGGCAAAGACAGTTTAATAAGCAAGCTTTCTTCAAATTTGTCTAACTACACAATAAAGCATTGGTCGTACCCCAAAGGCAAGACAGATGAAGAAACAACTGCATGGCAAAAAAATACATTTAACGATGAATTTGGCCTTTACGTTTTTCTGCAATCGAGGTTCCCGGAACACACATTATTTTGGAATAGATCTCACTTAGGTGAATATGTATATGGCTCTTTGTATAGAAAAAGCAATCCTGAAAATTGGGTTACTCATTTAGAACCAAATTATGGAATGGATAGAGATCCTAATGTTTACTTGATACATTTAACAGGCGATGCAAAATTCATAGCAAAGAATGATGATGGAAAATCTTATTCAAATACTCTAAAAAACAAAGAAAAAGAAATCAAAGCGTTTCATAGCGCAGTTGACAATAGTAAAATACTTAACAAACTTACAATAAAAATAAATGATGGAGACAATTACCGAGATATCACCGAAATTACTGAAGAAATCTGGCGTTTCATCGGCATCTGACGCTTTTTTAGAAACCCTTACTAAATGCAAAGAAGACGGCTTGGAAACTTCGCCAAGAGGCCAACAAGTACGTGAGATATTTTTAGAAACTCTTACAATCAACCCTTTATTTTCTATTGTGGATTTTAAAAATCGGCCATTCAATTGGAAATACTTTGCTGGTGAATTAGCGTGGTACATGCAAGGCGAGAGGACAATTGATTACATAAATAACTTTTCTAACTTTTGGAAAGGCATCACTAATAAAGATGGAACAATCAATTCTAATTATGGAAATCTGCTTATAGGCGACCAGCTTATGTGGGCGCACAAGTCTCTAGTAAAAGATAAAAACAGCAGGCAAGCAATATCATTTGTTAGCAAACCTGAATTTCAGTATGAAGAAAATAAAGACTTTGTATGCACTGTCTATTTAAACTTTTGGATACGCAATGAAACACTTTTTATGAAAGTCCAGATGCGTTCAAATGATTTATTCTATGGGTTTTCTTACGATGCTCCGTTTTTTGCAGCTCTGCATCAGACAATGTGGCACAACTTACGAAAATCATATCCAGAACTTTCGATTGGCAACTATTATCATAGCGCGGATAATATACATTATTATGAAAGACATTTTGAAATAGGCGATAAAATTTTAGCTGAAAACGACATGGAATCGCCAATATTCTTCTTTATGAACCATCCGCTGTTTAATATAAACATAGAAGAGAACAAAATTGAGTACACAAAAGAAGCGACTGAATTTAAAGAAGCTATCGACTTAATTATAGTATCTGGAGAAATCACCCAGGAAAATTGCAAAGAAGCACTAAAAAAATTATACATCATACAATAAACCAGAATTATGGAAAACGAGACTTTATCAACCGAATTAAACACAAAAACAATTAAAGTGGCTAGAACTCGCACAGGAGTACCTTGCTTATGGGAAAGCGCTACAGATTTTTCTGATTTACGTAGAGCTACTGTAATTTACAACAGCGATTTTTCTTACAAATCTGCAATCTATCTTAAAAAAGACTCTGAAAAACAAGCGCTTGTCCCAATTTCAGTAGGTGATTACATTTCAAAGGCTTTTGCTGATAAAAATGGTTATGCTCTTTCTGTGTTTTGCATACGCGAAATTTCATCTATGAAAAATGAGGCTATCATATATCCGGTATTTCGCAGATCATCTCTTGATACTACAAACACATGGGAAAACACCATATATGAAAATATGGTAAATGAAACCATATTGAAATTAACTGCGGAATTAGAATCTCCGGTGTATGCTCAATTAGAAATAACGCAATAATGAAAATAACGATATTTGTAGAAAAAACCATATTAAAGGACCTTGTTAGTTTTTTAGTAAATGGTGTTCAGGATGAATCGTCTGCTATTAGAGGCAAATGGCATCTTAGTTATGAGAAAGACACGATTGAGATGCTAGTTAGCTATGATCAATACATAATATTAGCTGATAATGAGTAATTGGAAATCGGACCCGTCTGATACTAAAGTAACAGGCAGAGTTATTTACAAATTGACTAAACCGCGGGCTAAAACTGCCATTGTATACTGCGAGGATTCAGAAGATCCTTGGTTTATATCGGAGTACACCTTAGTAAGCAATACGCAAAATGTAAAGCACCGAAGTATTTTTATAGCAAAGGATGTTCCTTCTGTTATAAAGTTTTTGATTAGGCAAAACTGGGTTCTTGAAAAAATAGAAGATCCAATAGAAGAATGCGCAAAAATTGATTAAAAAAATGGATATAACTACAATAGGCGTAATTGCAGGTAATTTTGATGTATTGCACCCTGGCTATATAGCAATGTTTAAAGAATGCAAAAAAAATTGCAGTTGGCTTGTAATTCTTTTACATGAAGATCCTAGCGTAGAACGGCCTGAAAAAATAAAGCCTATTCTTTCAGTAGAAGAGCGTACTGAAATTTTATACTCACTAATAATGGTAGATGAGGTTATACCATACGAAACTGAATCAATGCTTTGCAAATTTCTTGCATCAATTAAACCAGACATTAGGTTTCTGGGCGAAGACTATAAGAACTTAAAGTTTACCGGTGATGATTTGAATATACCAATTCATTATCTTTCAAGGGACCACGGGTGGTCAACTACTAAATATAAAACAATGATTGCTAACTCTATAAAACTTTAATTGTATGTTCTGGAATATAAGATATAAATTACTAAGAAGAATACTAATAATGCTAAGAAAATGAAGATGATAAAAAGCCCTTTGTTTTTATTATTTTTGAATGCAATTATTTGCATTTCTCAGATTTTAATTACAATTATTTACTGGAATAATATGAACTCATTGATGATATTTGGGTGCATTGGAATAGCGTTTGGGACTGCCCTGAACTCAATTGTATACGTATTGGAACTTATAGATTGCATACAACAAAAACAAGAATAATATGAAACCGCTTGGAAAGATGACTGTTACAGAAGGATTAGCATGCTTAAAGGAAATATCTGAGCATTATAGTCTTAGGCTACACGTAGCTAGAGAATTAAAATTAGCTTGCCATATATTTATTGCAAGGCATTCAAATCATTATTTTTAAACAATTATGGAAATAGAAGTATCAATAGGAGAAATTTTTGATAAGATAAGCATTTTAGAAATAAAG